>ERZ808286.339-NODE-339-length-33172-cov-4.967237_pt1 | contig 33172 bp, 23 predicted proteins | sample MGYA00521276_ERZ808286 | MGnify/ENA primary metagenome ERZ808286 (study PRJEB31516, sample SAMN03275607) | gut metagenome | biome: mammalia-associated habitat; material: feces | host: Papio cynocephalus | place: Kenya | collected 2012-08-01 ... | reverse complement strand
CAACCTGATTTTGGGGCTTCACGTTCTGTTTCTGGACGCTTACGGGTTCTGGTAACCCCGCGGACTTAGAGAACCGCCCTGCGGGCAGAGGAGGAACTCCAGCACGGCTTCAGCTCAAAGTCGGAGTGGGCTGAGGAGGAGGCAAAGCCGCGGCGGCTTCGCCATGCCCGCGGCGCGGGAGAATTACAACGCATTCGGGAGCTCACCCCGCCAATCGCGTAGGCGGTCTGCCTCTTCGCGTGAGCAAATCATCGTCATCGTTGCAGTTTGAACAACAACCAGGTCTTTCACGCCAACCAGCAGCGTTGTCCGCTCCGGCGCAGCATCGCCGAGGACCTCGCAATGTTCGGATCGAAGCGCCACAAGGGGAACGTTTCCACCATTGCCCTGGGAATCATGCGGAAAACAGGCAGCAAACTGCGTCAACAAGCCCACATCGCGCCAACCAAAGTCAGCCGGTGCGGCAATCAGATTATCTGCCTGCTCCATAATGGCATGATCTACGGCGCATACAGGAAGCGCAGGGTAAAGCGTTTCGGCTTGGCGAGGGTTTTCAATAAGCGGAAGCCATGCCGGCGCCAAGACCCGAAAGGCCGCTTCCAGCACGCGGGCCTGCGCCACATAAATACCGGCATTCCACAGGCAAGCACCCGTTTTAAGGCAACGAGCGGAGAGCGCTGCGTCCGGTTTTTCGATAAAACGGCGAACCGTTCGGAAAGGCGTCTCGATCATGCCGGGGGCCGCGAAGGGTGCGCCGCAGATTAAATGCCCGAAAGCAGAATTAGGTGCTGTTTGAGGAATACCAAGAGCGGCGATAACCGGGCAGGATGCGGCAACGTGTGCAGCATCGGCCAGGCGTTGTCGGAAACGCGGCACATCCTGAATCACGTGATCGGCCGGGAGCAATGCAATCACTCCCTCTGGGTCGCGCGCACGAATAAGCCCACAGGCCCAAGCGGCAGCGGCGGCTGTGTTGCGGGCACAAGACTCAGGAAGGAACTGCGCCTCGTGTAAGGGCGCCATGTTTCGGCAAAAGGCTTCGCGGAGGTTGGCAGGAGCCATGACGAAACATTGTTCGGGGGGCAGAAGAGAATCCACTAGGCGGCTAATCGTGTGCGCCAGAAGCGATTTCCCATCAGGAAGCGCCAGAAGCGGCTTTGGGCGGGATGCGGTGGAGAGCGGCCAGAGGCGTTCTCCACTCCCTCCGGCAAGAATAAATGCATAGATAGCCATAGGTTGGGCGCGGCGTAATGAAGACGTTAGAGGATGAGCATACAGTCCCCGTAAGAGAAAAAGCGGTAACGTTGGCGGACGGCTTCCCGGTAGGCTTCGAGTATCCGCTCACGCCCCGCGAGCGCAGAGACCATCATGATGAGGGTGGACTGCGGCAGGTGGAAGTTGGTGAGCATGGCATCCACGGCACGGAAGCGGTAGGGCGGATAGATGAATGCGGTGCTGCTGCCGTGCTCGGCCACAATCTCTCCATGGTGTCTGGCGGCAATCGTTTCAAGCGTGCGCACAGACGTGGAGCCAACGGCTATGATCCGGCCGCCTGTGCGGCGGGTTTCGCGGATAAGCTGGGCGGTCGCTTCCGGCAAATCATAGACTTCGGCATCCATGTGATGTTCTTCCACGTGCTCGGCCTTGACGGGTTTGAAGGTACCGGGGCCGACATGCAGCGTAACAAATGCACGGCGGATGCCTTTGGCTTCCAACGCGCTGAAAATGGCTTCCGTAAAGTGCAGGCCGGCCGTTGGCGCCGCCACAGCGCCAACTTCACGGGCATAAATCGTTTGATAGCGCTCGCGATCCAGCCGAGCCAGTGCAGGGTCATTCCCATCCCGGCGGATATACGGCGGCACCGGCGTGAGGCCGTAGCGGTTGAGGAGCTCCATTAAAGGCTCCCGAGCGTGAAACCGCACTTCGGAATGGCCGTCTTCCTGTTTATCCAGCACGGTGGCAGCCACATTTCCCTCCGCACACCGGATGGTATGCCCGGCGCGCGCCTTACGGCCGCTCCCGCACATGCAGCGCCATACGCTTTCGAACCCGCCCTCTGGGATAGGATGCTCCGGCTCCACATTGCGCAGCAAGAGAAGTTCGGCAGCGCCGGCAGTGTCTTCCCATGCACCCAGGATACGGGCGGGGAAGACGCGCGTATTATTGAGGATCAACAGATCGCCGGAGCGAAGATAGTCCGTAATATCAGCAATATGGCGGTGTGCAAGCGTGGATGCCGCGCGGTCGAGCACCATCATGCGGGAAGTCCCGCGCACGTCCGGAGGAGTTTGAGCAATGAGTTCCTCCGGCAACTCGTAATTAAAATCAGCGGTGAGCATAAGGTGACTTTCGTAGCGCGGCGCGGAAGCGGGCGGCGGCCTGCTGCCACGCCGCGGCAGCTTCGGCTCCTGCCTGGGCGCGAAGGGTTTCTGCAAAGCGCGGCACGGCAGCCGGATGAAAGGGGAAAACGGCCATGCAGTGGTGCAGATCCTTAGCACGAAGCGCGGCATCCGGCTCCGGCGCGGTGAGAAGCAAGTGCCAAAGCGCAGCTTGTTCGGGAATTGCAAGCACCCAGGCGCGAAGGGTCTGGCGCATGGATTCAACGGTTTTCGTTTCACCGGAGGCAAGTGCAGCGGAAGCCACCTTCCAGCGCAGGAACTCTGCAAAATAGGGCTGAGAGGCCAGGCGTTCGGAAAATGTAAAGCTGGAAACGAAACGAACGGCTTCCGCGAGCTTCCCGGAACGAAGCAAGGTCTCCACATGAAAGAGTGCGTAAGGGAAACGGCCATCACGCGTAAAAAACGCAAGTGCACGTTCTGCAAGGAAGGTCCGGAGCGTTTTGCGTCCAGGGGCGTAAAGTGCAGCGAGTGCGCTGTTCCCCGCCAAGATCTCGGCGTGCCGGCGGTAGAGCTCCAGCGATGTCTCCGACCAGGGATACGCGCAGAGATAAAGCTCCAGCTCCTGTTCCTGCGGCGATCCGTTCAAAAGGAGGGCGCCGGCCTCCGCCTCCGGCAGCGCCAACAACGCAATCTGCCGCTCCGCAATAGAGAGAAGGGCGGGGGTTTCCCGGTAAGCCGCGCAAATCTGCTGCAGGAGGGTCTGCTGGTCTTCCTGAATCAGACACCGCAGGCGATTGGCGGCACGAAAAACTTGCGAACGGACAGGGCCATCGTCACGCTCAAAGGCCTCCACGCGGTCATACGTGGGCTGAACGATCCATGGTTCACGCTCTTCTGCCTGCATCGCGGCGAGGCGTTCCTCGTGCGAAAGGGCAACGCCTTCCGACTTAAGTGAGACAAGGCTCAGGCAAACCCCCACATTCTCCGGCGCCCACCGGCGGGCTTTCCGAAGCTGTTCGGCGGCTTGTGCAGCAGGTGCTGCGAAGGCTTGTATCGCCGCTAGGCGCGCGGCCTGCCCGAGCCACGCCTCCGTAAAGCGGCGAGCCGACGCTGTTTTCCCGAACGCGGCAGCCTGGATCTGTGCTGCCGCATGGGCGATGTCATCCGCTTTCGCTGCGGGGATCGGATCCTTTGAAAATGCCGCACGCCAGCGCGAATACCTGAGATAATCCCGGCGCGAAGCGTCGTCAAGGTTCGCCAAACACGCCAAAACGGGGTCAGCCGCCCGGCAAGCGGCAAAGGGTTGCGAGCCCAAGTACAACGCATCGGGGAAGTGTTTCCAGTTCCGCAGCGGCCACACATGCCGCCCTTGCTCATAGGCCGTCAGCAACAGCGGCTCACTCCCCTCCGGCGGGTCTTCCCAAACGGTGTACTTTGGAGCAACCAATCTGCTCAAGATGTCCAGCGGCTCACGAAAATCGCGGCGGGCTGTCCATCCGGCGCCTTCAGCCGAAAAGCGAGCGCATTCCCCAACTGCCAAAACGCCCAGCCCTAATACTCCGGCACACAAAACGCCTGTACGAACTTTTCGAGCATTTGCACTATACCGGCTTTCACTCCATGCCACTTGCCATGAGGCCACCAGCAAGGCTGCGTTGGCCACGCTCAAAAACGCTCCCATCGTGCCCAGCAAAGAGGGCTCTGCCTGCGTTTCCCAAAAACCCTGCGGCCACGGGATAAACGGCAGCACCGTAAGTGCCCCAATAGCCACCTGCCCAATAAGAGGCGCTCCGATCCGTTGAAAGGCGCGAGGAAAACACCCCAGGAACAACGCCGCCTCAACCATAAAATAGACCAGCGGCGCCGACTGCTCAAAGGTTCGGATCAATGCCGGAGCAGCACTCCAGGCCTGTATCAGCCGCTCCACCCATGCCTGCCAGAACGGTAATGTCGAATCTGGTGCAAAGAGCGCCTGCCACCCGATAAATGCCAGGCACGCCGCCGCAAACCCGACTCCCAAGCTTATCCCTGCGGCGATAACATATCGCGCCCGATGCTCCGTATCGGGAAGAACCAGCACCTTGCAAGCCAGAAACAAACAAAAGCTCACCACCAGAAAGAGCTGCGGCGAAGCCGACCCCAAGAACGCCGCCAACGCAAAACTTCCGCAAAATAACCCCCAATGCCCCGCAGCGGATCCCCCCTTCACTGAGGGAGACAACAGCACGCCACGCAAAAATCGAAGAACCATCAAGAGCAGCAGCACACACAGTGCCGTAGACACCGTCCCCGAAAGCGGACGCGTCCCCTGCGCCCACAACGGCACCGCCACAAGCCCAACCAGCGCAGCGCCCAAACCGGACAACCAACGAATATGCACGAGGTCGGCCATCAGGCGGGCATCCTGCCTGTTCGCCTGAAATGCGTCCGCCGTAAACACTTGATTCGCCAGCCAAACGACCCGGAACAGCCCGAGCACGGTCAACGCTCCAAGCACGGCCGAAAAGATCGTTGTGCCCTGAATCATCCGCGCCTGCGGAAGCAGGCGAACCAACCCGCCCATCACCACATCATCCAGAGGGTGAACACCTAAACAAGGCGCCTGCCCGGGAAAACAATAAGCCGCAAGAACCTGCGAAGAAACCCCGGGATATGGCATCCAAGCCGCGGTCAGCAGATAGAAAGCCAGCCCGGCCAGGAAAACAGCCCCTCCCACGGTAAGCAAATAACAATGCCGAAACATAAGTCCTCTTCACGTGAATTTCATCCCTCACATTATAGTAAAATACCCTATGCCGTGTACGCCTTTTCCCCAAACAGCCCCAGACGGTGCCGTGCGTGTGCATACCGCCAAAAGCATCCAGGCGTTTATGCCAACCCTGCCCGCCCGTTTCCAATAAGCCGTGTTATCCTTCTTCTGGTCTCTCAGTTCCTATTCTCCAGACGATGCCGACTTCGCGGCGGTCCATTCCCAGGCTCTGTGCCACCACAGCCCATCCATTAGAGGGTCAAGCCATGAAGCAACCAAAACCCTGCCTCCTCCTTCTATGCCTCTGCACCCTCCTGGCCGCCCATGTCAGCGCCTATGCGCCGCAATTTTCCAAGGCCGGCTATTTTCCAACAGAAGCCTCCCCTCGGGTTGTAACGGGCATGAACGTGGGGTGGCTCTTTCAGCGCGGCGACGGCTTCCGGGCGCGCGTGAACCTGCCGCATACCCTCAATGTTGTAGGTTTCGAAGCCTCCGGCGGCGTCAACATGCAGGGATCGGCTGTCTACGAGAAACGGTTTGACTTCACTCCTCACGGTGTACGCCAGTTTCTTCACTTCGAAGCCATCATGGGGAAAAGCCAGATCTTTCTAAACGGCGAACGCATCGGAGAGCGCTTCGGCGGTTATCACCCGATCCACCTGGATGTAACTGGAAAGCTGAAGCCCAAAGGGAACCTTCTGCGCGTGCTGTGTGATAATTCGGACGACCCGGAGTTTCCCCCAGGGAAGCCGCAGGCATTGCTCGACTTCGCTTACTTCGGCGGCATCTACCGCGATGTCTGGCTGATCGAAACCGGCGCTGCCGCCATTTCTGCCCCCGGCCCCCAGGAGGGCGTCTACATCGCCACCCAACAGCTTGCCGAAGGCAAATGGCGCGTAACTGCCCGCGTAACCCTCGATGGTGAAGGTACCGTCCGCCGAATCTACAACGGCCGCAATGTTCCGGAAACCTTCGATGTGGAAGCTCCCGCCGAGTGGTCGCCCGATTCCCCGGCTCTCCACTTTCTGCGTGTGGAGGCATACACCCCCGATGGCGCGCTCTCCGATGCCGTAAATGTACGTTTCGGCTTCCGGGATGCCCGCATCACCGCCCAAAACGGCCTTATGCTCAACGGTAAACCCTGGCGCAAACTCATCGGAGCTAATCGTCACCAGGACTTTGCCTTTGTGGGCAATGCCATGAGCAACCTCCTGCACTATCGCGATGCCGTCAAGCTCCGCGAAGCCGGCCTCACCCTCGTGCGCAGCGCACACTACCCACAAGACCCAGCCTTCATGGATGCCTGCGATGAAGTCGGCCTCTTCGTTATTGCCAACCCGCCGGGCTGGCAATTCTGGAACGCCAGCCCCCGCTTCGGCGAACGCGTGCTCCATGATATCCGCGCCCTCGTCCGCCGCGACCGTTCCCACCCTTCCCTCCTCTTCTGGGAGCCCATCCTCAACGAAACCTGGTACCCGCCCGCCTGCGCCAAAGCCTGGGTTCAGGCCGTCCGCGAAGAAGCCCCGCTCGGCCCCAACGGCTGCGCCTGCGATGCTGAAGCAACAGGCCAGGAAGCCTACGACTTCATCTTCTGCCACCCGACCGGCTCCGCCAACGAATCGCACAGCCGCAGCCCGGCTAACGGCCGCCCCACCTACACCCGTGAATGGGGAGACTGCGTGGATGACTGGGCTTCGCACAACTCTCCCTCCCGTGCCGACCGCGCCTGGGGTGAACGCCCCCAACAAATCCAAGCCCGCCATTATCTCGACACCCTCGACCCCGACCACCCCCTTACCTCCCTGCGAATGCTTCTGGCACAACCCGTCAACCACTTTGGCGGCGCCCTGTGGCACAGCTTCGACCACGCCCGCGGATACCACCCAGACATGTTTTACGGCGGTCTTATGACCTCCCCCCCGATCCCGAAAACCGCCTACTGGATGATGAAAGCCGAGCTGGCCAAACCCGGCCCCGCCATTCCGAACGTCGATCTCTCCCCCTTCGTCCACGTTGCACACGAGCTCACCCCTTTCTCCCCTCAAACAATCGATATCTACTCCAACGTCCCCCTCGAGAACCCGACCCTCTTCGGCCGCCCCCTCCACGCCATCGCCCCCTATCGCTACACCACCGCAGATGGTAAAGGCTTCTCCTTTTATGACCTGAAAGCCCTTGACCGTGCCGGAAAGAAGAACCAAATCGCTATTGCCGGGCAAGCTGCAGGGCGCCCATTTCGAAAGCCCGCCGCCTTCCGCCGAACAGGGCTCAAACTCACCCTTGACACCCTCCGCACCGAACTCGTGGCCGATGGTTCCGAGCTCGTCGCAGCCATCGCCACCCTCACCGATTCCACCGGGACCCCCAAACGCCTGGCCACTGAACGCATCCGCTTCGCCGTTGAAGGCCCCGCCGAAATCATCAACACCGAATCCGGCGAGCTCAACCCTCAGCAAACCCGCTACGGCGAAGCGGTCATTCTCCTACGTATGGGCACCACCCCTGGCACGGTAACCCTCCACGCCGCCGTGGATCGCCAAGGCCGGCAAGTTTCCGGCCAAGACACCCTCTCCTTCACGACCCGCGCCCCCGACTACCCCCTTCTCTTCGATACGCCCGCCCCCCTGAGCCCCAGCGGACGTCTCACCCCAAAACAAACCGCCAACGTCATCGATTTACAGGAAGTCGAGCGCCAACAAACCGCCTTCGGAGAATAACCCTCCTTCCTCCTTCAGTCGCTCCTCAAAGCGCCCAGCCTTTAATCTCAACCCGCCCCGTGTCCGAGGTGAAATCAGAGGGGGCTGTTTCTCCCTCGCCCCAAGCCAACCCCCACACCCAAAACGTTACGCCCCAACTCAGAGACCGCACGGAGATGGTATAATGCCGCCCATGCGCCTGACCATACCCGAAAATCTACCCATCGCCGCCTATCAAACCATCCTGCAAACGGCGCTTCAGCAACACCCGGTAATCATCGTCTGCGGAGATACCGGCTCCGGTAAAACCACCCAGCTGCCTAAAATGGCCGCCCTAGCACGCCCTGCGGCACGCGGACTCATTGGCATCACCCAGCCGCGCCGCCTCGCAGCGGTGGCCATGGCGCGGCGTCTGGCCGATGAAGTGGGCTCCCCAATCGGCGACATCGTAGGCTATCAACACCGCTTTGAACGAAACGTTTCCAAGAACACTCGATTCAAATTCATGACCGACGGCGTCCTCCTGGCCGAAACACAGGACGACCCGCTTTTCCGCCGTTACAGCACGCTGATTATTGATGAAGCGCACGAGCGGAGCCTTAATATCGATTTCCTGCTCGGCCTGCTCAAGCGTATCCAGCCGCGCCGGCCGGATCTGCGGATCATCGTCTCCTCCGCCACACTCGATGCAGCGCGCTTCGCTGAGTTTTTTGGCGGAGCACCCGTCATCTCCGTCCCTGGCCGTCTCTACCCCATTGAGACCCTATGGATGGGCGAAAGCGAAGAAGATGAAACCGAAGAAGAATCCCTTCCCCGGCGCGTGGCCAACGCCGTCGATGCCGCCGGAACAGATTCCGGCGATATCCTTGTCTTCCTGCCGGGCGAACGGGAAATCCGCGATACCATGGCCGTGCTGCAAGGGCGCAACCTGCCGCGGACAGAAATCCTGCCGCTGCTGGCCAGCCTCCCGCCCGGAGAGCAGGCACGCGTCTTCAAACCTTCCGCCTGCCGACGCATCGTGCTGGCCACCAACGTGGCCGAGACCTCCGTCACCATCCCCGGCATCCGCGTTGTGATCGATTCCGGCCTCGCGCGCATCAAACGCTATTCCCCTCAGCGGCATGTGCAAACCCTGCGCATCGAGCCTATCAGCCAAGCCAGCGCACGTCAGCGAATGGGGCGCTGCGGGCGCGTGGGCCCGGGGCTCTGCATCCGACTCTATTCCGAGGCAGATTATGCCCGGCGTGAAGCTCATACCCCGCCAGAAATCAAGCGTACCGCCCTGGCCGGAGTCATCCTTACCATGGCTCACTTACGCCTCGGCGCCATTGAGCGCTTTCCTTTTCTGGAACCACCGACCGGCGCAGCCATCCGTGAGGGGCTTCGGGAGCTGCTGGAGCTTGGAGCCATTGCCCGTGCCGTACCGGCAGCCAATACCGCTGAACCGCCCGCCGAGCAAACTCCGCGCCTGACAGAGATTGGGCGTGCATTGGCAGCCTTTCCGCTGGAGCCGCGCTTCGCCCGTATTCTTCTGGCTGCCGAAGCCGAGCAGAGCCTGCGCGATGCCCTCACCGTGGTAGCCGCCATGGCCTGTGATGAACCGCTTCTGCGCCCGTTGGAAAAAACCGCCCAAGCCGATCAGCAGCATGCCCGCTTCCGCTGCGCCAACTCCGACTTCAATGGCCGCCTGAAGCTCTGGGCATGGTGGCATGACCCCTCACAAGGCACCAGCGAAACACAACGCCGTAAACGCTGCAAGGCCGCCTTCGTCAGCTATCCCAAAATGCGGGAATGGGCCAACATTCGCACCCAACTGGAAGAGCTTTGCCGCAGCCGTGGGCTTCACACCGAAGCGGCGCACGGCGGAGAGGGCGGGCTGCACCGCGCCCTGCTGTGCGGGCTGCTCTCCCGTATCGGGCACTACGACAGCGAAGCGCGCGACTATCGCGGCGCCTTCGCCATCCGGTTTAGTCTTTTCCCGGGAAGTGCACTGGCCAAACGGCAAGAGCGCCCAACGAATGCGGAAAGACCGCGCAAGCCGCCCCGCGGAGAAGACAGGCTTCCGGAATCGCGCGAATGGGTGTTGGCTGGAGAGCTGGTGGAAACCTCGCGTCTCTTTGGGCGCATGGCCGCCTGCATCGACCCTCGCTGGATTGAACCCATTGCAGGAGCGCTCTGTAAAGTGCACCGGCACTCGGCCTTCTGGGATGCCGAGCGGGGCTTTGTCCGCGTGCATGAAGATGTGCTGCTCTTCGGGCTGCCATTGGTTTCAGGGCGTCTGCGCGATTTGTCGCGGCTCGACCCGGCAGCAGCGCGGCGGTTCTTTATTGCCGATGCGCTGATGGTGCCGGGCGCCATTCGAAACCCTCCTGTATGGCTGCGAACCAACTGGCAGCGGCAGCAGCTCCTGGAGCAGATGGTGGCTCTGCGGCGAGAAGGACGCGATGCCTTACATGACGCGCTCCTGGCCTTTTATGAGGAACGCCTGCCTCAAACCATTTGCAATGCCCCCGCACTAAAACAATGCCCGCCGCTGCCGCTGGAAGGGGAAGCCTTTCAGGTGGAAGCTGCTTCGCTGCGGGACTTTCCAGAGACAATCACCGTCTGCGGGCACGCCTTCCCGCTCGTTTATAGGCATGCTCCCGGTGCGCCTGATGACGGTGTGACCCTGGAAGCTACGCCCGAAACACTGCATCTCCTGGCCGATTGGCACGGAGAGTGGCTGGTGCCTGGGCTACTGCCCGAAAAAGTCCTCTGGCTCCTCAATGCTCAGCCCAGCCGAATACGCCACGTCATCGGTTCGCTGCCGGAAGCACAAAGCCTCTTTCTTTCCCGCGCCAAGCCCTATGCCCGCGGGCTGGCGGAAACACTCTTCCGCGTGCTGTATGAAGAAAAAGGCGTTCGCGCCGATGAAAGCCTGTGGGCGGAAGACCGACTCCCGGCACACCTGCGCATGAACTTCCGTGTGGTTCGCAAGGACGGCTCCGTGTTGGGGCAAGGGCGCCTGCTCAAGCCTCTGATCGAACTCTTTGCCGAAAACCAAACACAAAAGCCAAAAGCCGCCTCATTGGACGACCCCGCGCTGGCACGGCTGGCCAACCGCCGGGAATGCCTGGAAAAACTGAGTCTGCTCGGTGGGAACCGCTGGGCAGCCTATGCCCAGCTCCCCGCACTCCCGGCCAACGTGAAAGCCTTCGTCCGTACGGCCGGCATTGACATGGTTCGATTAGGACGCGATCTGTTCACCCGAACGTTGGAAGAAACGTTCCTGAACACACCCGATGACCCCACCGATGAAGCAGCCCTGCAAGCGCGTTACGCCGCCCGCAAAGGGCGCGTGGCACAGGAAGCCGCCGAGCTCCGCCGCCAACTGCTCTTTATCCTCTCTGAAACCGCACGGCTTGAAACCCAAATCCAGCAAGCCACGGGGGTCTACCCCGACACACAGGAAGGACTCCTCGATCAATTGGCCTGGCTTGTCTTTGACGGGTTTATTGCCGTTACGCCCCAATCGTGGCTGAACGCATACCCCGCTTTTCTGCGCGGCGCGGCAGAGCGTCTGGAGCGCGCGCGCAACAACCCGGCTGGCGACCGACGCAAAGCCGAAACCGTCCAGCGGCACTGGGCACGCTATGAAGCCTTTGTCTCGCAAGCGAAAAAGTCACGCCATAATCCTGTGGCGCTTGCAGCCTATCGCTGGGCGGTCGAATGCTTTCGGTTAAGCACCTTCGCGCCGGGCGTGCCGCCGCCGGAACGTTACTCCGAAAAGCAACTGGATGCACTCTGGGCTCAAGCTATGGAGCCCCGCTAAACCGCCAACACAGCGCAGCGGTTCAGCAAAACACCCGTTCCACACGCGAGCCGATCGAGCAGATAATGTCATACGCATGGGTGCCCTTCAGGTTCGCCCAGTCCTGAACCGGAATTTCCTGCCCGCCATCCCGCCCCAGAAGCGTTACGGTGTCGCCCACCTGAGCCTCTGGGATATCATCCAGATTAACCGTAAGGTAATCCATGGAAAGACGCCCGACAATCGGCGCGGCGCACCCGTGAATCAAGACACAGCCCCGGTTGGAAAGTGCTAGCGGCAACCCATCGGCATAACCGGCACACACCGTCCCAACGCGCATCGGGCGGCGCGTACGATAGGTCTGCCCATAACCAATTGGCGTTCCTTCCGGAAGCTGACGGATCTGCGCCAGGCGCGTAGTCATGGTAAGCACCGGCTGAAGCGGCACGCGAAGCGAGCCGGCAGCGTCAAATGCACCGTGCAGGTTGATCCCGCTGCGCACCAGGTTGAATGGTGCAGCGCAGGCTTCCGGCGCGTTATTGATGGCATCAGAGTTTGCTGCATGAATCCACCGAAACGTAATCCCATCCTGCGCTGCGGCATCCAGTACAAAACGGAAACGCCTCAATTGTTCGCGCGTAAAAGAAGAGGCACTTTCATAAGCCAGAGGGAAATGCGTAAAAAGCCCCTCCAGCTCCAAACTCGGCAATGCCGCTGCCCGGCGAATAACCTCCGGCGCCTCCTGCCAGAGAATCCCAGCCCGCCCCATGCCTGTGTCGAGCTTGACATGGACGCGCGCCCGAACCCCAAGCCGCTGCGCCTCGGCGGAAATCGCCTGCGCCCCTTCAAGACTCACCAACGGAAGCGTTACCCCATGCTCCAACATAGGCGCAATCTCATCGGGCAAAATCCCGCTCAAAATCTGAACCGGCACCCCAAGCCCAGCCAGCGCCAGCGCCTCAAACGGCTCAGCCACAGCCAACCGCTCGGCTCCCGCCGCCACTAATGCCCGGGCTATCGGCCCCACACCCAACCCATAGGCATTCGCCTTGAGCACAGGCATCACCGCGCACGGCCGAACCAACCCGCAAACCGCCCGATAATTTTCCGCCAATGTGGCCAGATTCACACGAAGTGTAACACGATGCTGCATCTAAGCCAGCCTTTCTGAAACCCGGCGGCGACCTGAATCCACCCCTCAAACGGAAGGCTGCCCGCGCTCCGTCTTGCCTCCAATACGCGGAACCGCCGCGATCAAACGCTGCGTATAGGCTTCCTTCGGGTGAAGCAGCACGTCCGTTGCCGGGCCACGCTCAACAATCTGCCCCTTATACATCACAATAATATTGTCCGCAATATGTTCCACCACGCCGATATCGTGCGTAATAAACAAATAGGCCAGCCCATACTTCGCCTTGAGCTCCATGAGCAGATTCAGCACCTGAGCGCGGATGGAAAGATCCAGTGCCGATACGGCCTCATCGCAAATGATCAGCTTGGGCTTCAAGGCCAGCGCCCGCGCAATGCAAATCCGCTGGCGCTGCCCGCCCGAAAACTGGTGCGGATAGTTGTAGAGTACATCCGCCGGCAGCCCAACATCATGCAGCAGCTCAACCGCCGCCGCTTCGGCATCCTTCGGCTCAATCAAGTGGTGAACCAGCATTCCCTCTGTGAGAATATCCAAAATGGAGTGCCGGGGGTTCAGCGTGGCGTGCGGATCTTGAAAGACCACCTGCAAATCCCGCCGATACTGCAAAAGCGCACTGCCCCGAAGCGAAAAAACCTCTTTCCCCAAGAACTTCACATGGCCGCTGTGCGCCTTTTCCAAACGCAGAATCGTCCGCGAAAGCGTGCTCTTGCCGCAGCCGGACTCTCCCACCACGCCCAGCGTCTCCCCTTCATGCATGGTAAATGAAACGCCGTTCACGGCCTTCACATAGCCAGCCGTTCGAGCAAAAATCCCCTTCTTAACGGGAAACCATGTGTTTAGACCGCTCACTTCCAGCAACGGCGGCGCATCCGGGACGCCGGGCTGCTTATGCTCCGCGTGCTGCCCGCCCATGAACGCCGGCTGAACCGGCTCCTTGAGCGTGATGATGCGCGCATCAGACTTGCCGAATGGGTTTTTCTGTTGAAGAGCCATGAGGGCGTTCCTTTTCGCGAGAACGGAAGAAATCGCGCAGAGCGTGCGCCTCTCAGCCGGAAGCGCACCACCTGCCGGCACAAGGCCTTACGAACGGTAGTTCGGGGCTTCCTTGGTAATGGTCACATCATGCGGATGCGCCTCGCGCACGCCATTGGCCGTTACGCGATAGAACTTGCCGCGCTCCTGCAGCTCGGCAATCGTTTTACATCCGCAATACCCCAATGAGCTCTTCAACCCGCCGCAGAATTGCGTCATGATCCGATGCACCGGCCCGGAATAGGGCACCATGCCTTCGATACCCTGCGGCACAAGCTCGTCTTCCGCCTCGTTGTCCTGGAAGTAACGGGCGCGCGAGCCCTTCCCATTCTTGAGCGCAGCAAGCGACCCCATCCCGCGATAGACCACATACTGCCGCCCGCCGTTGAGAATCTTTTCGCCCGGAGATTCTTCCGTCCCCGCCAGCACAGAGCCCAACATCACGCTGTCTGCGCCCGCCACAATGGCCTTGGGCACATCTCCCGAAAGCTTGATGCCGCCATCGCCGATCACGGGGATCGAGCCTTCCAACGCCTTGCGGGCATTGTAAATTGCCGTCAGCTGCGGAATCCCCACGCCGCACACCACGCGCGTGGTACAGATGGAGCCCGGGCCAATCCCCACCTTGACAGCGTGCGCCCCCGCATCACGCAGAGCAACCGCCGCCTCCGATGTGGCAATATTGCCGGCAATGATATCGATCTCCGGAAAATGCTTTGCAATCCAGCGCACCATATCCATGATACCCTTGGTGTGCCCGTGGGCAGAATCCACCACCACCACGTCCACCTCTTCCTGCGCCAGCCGCTCCATGCGTTCATAATCTCCCGAACCGCCGGAAACTGAGGCCGACACCCGCAGGCGATGTTTACTATCCCGGTTATAAATCGGATTCTGGTTTTCAATCAGCTGCTGAACATCCGTAAATGAATAGAGCCCGGCCAACCGCCCCTCGGCATCCACCAGCGGCAGTTTCCCTATTTTATGCTCGCGCATCAGGCGATAGGCCTCTTCAAGCGTTGTTCCAGGCTTTCCCGTAACCGCCGTCCGCGTCATCACCTCCGAGAGCTTCTCAGATCCGCGGTCGGAATAACGCAAATCCTTACCCGACACCATGCCCACCAGGCGATCCGCATCGTCCAGAATCGGGAACCCGCCGAACTTCAACCCCCGCCGCCGCTTCTCTGCCAGCAGGAACCCAACCTCGTCGTTCGCGTGAAAACAGACCGGCTTGGCGATCAACCCGTTCAGATAATGCTTTACCCGCGCCACCTGCGCCGCCTGCTCCTCCTCCGTCAGGTTCTTATGAATACAGCCAATTCCGCCGGCCAACGCCATCGCAATCGCCATTGGAGCCTCGGTAACCGTATCCATCGCCGCGGAAATAAAGGGAATATTCATCTCCACCCGGCTCGTCAGGCGCGTCTTCAACGAAGTATCATCCGGAAGAAAATCTGCATATTGCGTGACCAGCGTTACATCATCATACGTCAGCCCCTCAAACGGGAACTGCTCCATAAACTGCTTCAAATACGCATTCATCATCGTAGACGCTCCTTATGCTCTGCTTTCCCTCAATTATATAGCAAAAACCGCCTTAAAACGCAACTCTTTCCACACAGCAAACCCCCTTAAACGAAGCGGTTCGGCACGCTTGCCGCCACACAAAAGCAAACAGGGCGGAACGACTTTCATCAAGCCTCCTCACGCAGAAAGCCCTTGCGCGAATCCTCCCCCTGCTATGTTACAATGCTCAGCACTGCGCAAAGAGATGCCCATGCCCCTAGAAAACGGCATGCAACGACCTGCCCCACATGGCTCTGTAAATGCCATTGCCCCCGCCATCGGCGAAACGCTTGCCAGAAGCGATGACATGGGCAGTAAAATCCCCGCGCCGCAGGCCGCCAGCCCCATCCTTGCAAGCCTCCCGGGCAGACCGCAAAGGAAATACTCAAAATGACACTCCCGCCATGCCGCAAAAGCCTTCTCTGCCTCTTCATCTCCCTGCTCTTTGCGTTGTGTTCCGGCTGTATAGACAACCTTACAGAGCAGCCTACGTAGCCACCCCACCCTCCTCCGCACTTGGCGACACCTTCTTCTCCGGCGAGCCGGGGGAAGTAGAGATTCGCCCGGTAACCACGGAAAACGGCGTGCTCACGGCCATGGAGCATGGGTTCCTCCCTATCGGAACCGCCACGTTTACAGGTGCCCATTGCCCGTGGAGCTGTGCAATAGACGTGGCTGAAGAGGTGAGGGCTGATCTCATCCTCATGGATGAGACCTTTGAACGAGAGGGCACCCGCCCCTCCGTAATCTTCCTCCCCTCCTACAGTCATTCCTATTCTTCCGGCACCGTCTATAACACCCGGAACACTGCCTACAATACGAGTTCCTACTGTGCCTCTTCCTCCACCACAACGCTCTCCGCCGTTCCGATAGAAGTGCACGTAAACTTCTTCAAACAAAGTGCCCTGTTCATGCGCAAAGGGAATTTCTCCAGATTTTATGGAGCCATTCTTTATCAGCCTCCGCACCTCCCCGATGAGGCAGCCAACGCAGAAATCCCCGTAACCATCCTGGCCATTCTAAGGGGGAGCCAGGCCGAGAAGGATGGCCTCCGGCGCGGCGCACGCGTCGCGCGCATCAATGGTTCACCTATCACCACGCGCCAAAGCTATCTTCCCTTCCAGAAAGCCCCCCAGAGCATCCGCACCATCGAGGTAAAGCCATGACCCACACAATCCTTCCGGCGTCCCTCCATAGAAAACGCGCGCGCCGTATTGGCAACGCCGCGAAAATCTGCTGCACCTGCCTTGCGCTTCTGCTGCTCTTTCTCGGCAGTGGCTGCATCTCCGTTGACTGCGGCTATTCGCCCAATGTTGCACTTGAGCAGAACGCCTTGTCTACGCCCCAGAGGTTCCCCATCATCTACTCCGTTAGCCTAGACATCTTCAGAACGGACATCCTCTTCGCCCCAACCCTTAAAAGTCTCCGCGAAAAAGTCCGCCTTGCCCTTACGCACAGCGGGCTCTTTGAATCTGTAACCTATGTGCCCGAAGTCAAGCGTGATGCCTACCACATCGCCTTCCGTTTTTTCTCGGCGCACAAGATGAAACCGACGACTTCACGATCGGCCTTATCAGCGGATATACCCTTTGTATCATCCCCACTTGGCAAGAAACCACACTCGATGGCGATGCCACTCTTTACCTGCGCGGAAAACCGGTTTATGCCATTGGAAAGGCAGAAAAGCAACGCGTTGTCGTCTGGCTTCCCTTCGCCGCCATCGGCATTTTCTGGAATAATGCGGTAGGATGGCACTACGTTGAAAAAGGCGTCATCAATGGTCTCATCAACGACCTTGGGCGTTTTCACAAAGCCTCCTACCTCGCCCCCGCCACCTGATAACCCAAAAACCGTTTAATTCCATCGCACCGTCTCCCCGAAAAAGTCAACACACCAAACCTCGGTGCCACCGCTCCATCAGAAACCGGCAAATGGCGCGCCTGGAGGGATTCGAACCCCCGACCCGCGGCTTAGAAGGCCGCTGCTCTATCCAGCTGAGCTACAGGCGCAACAGATGTTCCATCTCACACACGGCTTAACGCCCTTCCAACCGGGAACGGTTGGAAAGATCACCCCACATCATCCAATCTTCATCATTATCTTTCGGGAAGGCGCGGAGCCATGCCCCAAGCGAGATCCGAAAGTCTGAATCATGCTTCCATCCATCCTCCGAAGTATACGACGGCAGGTAGCCAACGTTGCATCGGAAGCTGATGCAGTCAAGATTATACTGCAAAAAGCCGCCCACTTCCTCAAGATCTTCACGCTCGGTATTATACCTGGCATAAAGCGACCAATCGAGCGTATCGCACAAATGATGCACAAAGCCGCCATAAATCACACTGTCTTTAATGCGATCTTTCCAGAAGTAATCATAGACCTCGTGGTCTCGGGTTAAATACCCGGCATACAGCGTCATGCGAGAGAGTTCATAACGCGCATTGATATCCCAGAGCGCCAACCGGTTTTCTTCAGGGTCATATTGAAAATCGGTATCAATCAACAGACGGCGAATCGGCGCATACGACCCGGAAAGCCCCAGAACACGCAGCCCCGTCTCCTCCTTTTCTCGATGCACGCGCCCCCGCAAATTATCGCGCCCAGGCTGATCCCGATGCTCCCACCGAACCCAGTGATCCTGATCCTGGAAAACGTAAACACCATAAAGATCGGCATCCAGCAGATCCGACAAGCCATCCTTTTCACGCCGTTGCAACAGATTCCGCACACCGAAGCGAAGCCCGGCATACCGATGCGCGGGGGTAAGCCCATCCGAACGGTAACGATCCCGCCACTCATACGCCTGATCCAAACGGTCAAACGCATAGGGCTGATCTTCCGCCTTTGCCTGAGATGCAGGCACATACGTCAAATCCAAGTAAGGAATCAGCGTATGGCGAAGCGTCGTAAAGTCGCGCCAATACCGAGCCTGCAAGGTCATACCCAACTCAAAAAGGGAACGAAACAGCGATCCGCCGTCCGGAGAATCACCATAATAGGTGCCGCGCCACCCCGCGCGGGGCGTAAGCGTAAAGCCCCCGCCCAACGCAATCGGCCTGCGGAGAATATGGCGGGAATCCACCCGCAAGGTATCATAATACGCCCAATTACCCGGTTGCCACCGATAGGCGGCGCTCCAGGAGTCATCATATTTGGCAGGCTGGCGCTGCAGCCACCCCACCGCCGTCTGCGACTCATAGTAAAGTGCAGGAAGACCAAAGACGTTCCGGGGAAGCACATCCATCCGAAGCTCCGGCAGGCGGCGGGTTCCGGCGTAGAACGTGTTGATCGGCCCCATGACCGCAAGCGACGCCACCCAGGCGTTCTCGCGATGCTCGTAGTTGGCAATGCCGAGGGGCTGCGCACGCTCCCGAACAGCCTTCTCGTTGTAATCTTCCCGGAACTGTGAATCGCTGACCCCTTCTCCGGCGATCGACAAGAAGTCGCGCGGCGTAAAATCGAGCCGTTCCTGCAACCCGATTGACCACCGATGTTCATTATAGGAGCTTTGCCAATTGCGATCCTCCCCATCCTGCTTATCCTGATGATTGGCATAATAGAGGAAAAGGCGCCCCCACTGGCGGGTATCTTCGCCAAACATGCCCACCGTGCTCCAAGTAAGCTCCTGCCCAACCGCCGCGCCGTACTTGCTGCGCAGGTCAAGAATGCTCTTACCGTAAAGCAGCGATTCGCGCTCTACACTCCCGGCAATCGGATAAACGTAGCCCGCGCGAAGATACGCCCCCCACTTACCGGTGTAGCCCGGCATGAAACGCCACCCATAATGTGTATTCAGATCACGGTAATAATAGGGCATCCACGCCACCGGAACACCCAAAAAACGCCCCACCGCATGGCGCAGCTCAACAAACTCACGGTCTTTATAGCGCCCGTCTCCGGTAACCGACCAGTGCCAGGACGAGGGCTCGTTCGTGCACGTTGTGATCGTGGCATTTCGAACATAAAAGACGCCATCTTCATCACGCACCACATCTTCCCCGGCAGCAACCGTCCAAGTGCCCAGCCGCAGGAGCCCTTTCCCCAAAAGCCCCTCTCCTGTGCGATAATTGAAAGAAATCTGTTCCCCGTGCCAGGCTCCGCCGGATTCAGAAACAATCTCCACATGCCCTTCCGCGTGAATATCCCCGGAAGCCGCATCATACGACGCCCGATCACACCGCAGAATGATATCCGAAAAACGAACCTTCACATGCCCATCAAGCGTGGCACGATTCGTTTTCCGATCCGCCCCCATCCGATCCGCCGACACCTCAATGTCGCCAGCTTCCTGAATAGACGGCAGTGCCAAACCAATCCGCTCAGCCAGGCCGCCAATCTCCACCGCCGGCAGACATGCCGCCCAGCCCACTACCGCAGCAGCCAACAGGCTTTTCAGCGGCCAAGCCGCCCGGATTCTGCCATTCATAACATCCTTTCGCTCGCGCGAACCCAATTGCCCACAGGGCTCCACCCCGTGCTCGCAGCGCCTCTTCCGGGCGCCCCTTTCAACGGCACGCGCCGGATCTACCCAGCGCATACCCTGCCGGCACATCACACCGCCCGACTTTCCGAAACGGCGTAAAGCACCTTACCGTCCTTATCCAGAATGGCAAACGATTCCGGATGGCGCGCCACCTCACTCTTAAACGTCAATCTGCCGGAGTACCGCCGCTGCATTTCCACCAGCATCTGCTCGTCTTCATTCCGTAAGCGCTCCATGACCGATGGCGCCACCAGCACCTGCAGCTCCGTCTCTCCCGGCACGCCCTGCTGGCGGCGCATCACCGCCGCAATCTGCCGTTGGATATCCACCGACAGCGCCAACGGGCTCTTGATCACGCCATGTCCCTTACAATACGGGCAATCAATGTACATCTGCGACAGAAGGCTCTCTTCCTGGCGCTGCCGAGTCATTTCCATCAGCCCCAGATCCGAAATCGGGAGCACATTCGTGCGGGCGCGATCCCGCCGGACAGCCGCCTTCATTGCTTTGTAAATCTGATTCTGATGCTTACGGCTCTTCATGTCGATCAGGTCAATTACCACCAGCCCGCCAATGTTCCGCAACCGCATTTGCCGAGCCACTTCCTCCACGGCCTCCAGATTCACCTCCAGAATCGCCTCTTCCTGCGAGCCCTTTCCACGGTGCCGCCCCGTATTTACATCCACCGCAATCAGCGCCTCCGTCTCATCGATCACCAGGTAGCCCCCACTCTTCAGGTTCACCTTCCGGCGGAACGCTTCCTCCATCTGCGTCTCCACCCCGTAATGATCAAAAATCGGCAAATGCCCTTTGTACAGCTCTATCACGCGGCGGGCGCGGCGGGATATCCGCCCTGCCACTTCACGAATCCGCGTGTACGCCTCCTCATCATCAATCGTCACGCGGTCAATATCCTCCGTCAGCCAATCGCGCACCACACGCTCCACCAAGTCCGGCTCAGAATAGACACATGCCGGAGCATGCAGCGTTTTGATGTTGTTCTGCAGCTGCCCCCACACATCCAGAATATTACGCAGATCACGGCAGAATGCACGCTGGTTTGCCCCCGCGCCCACCGTCCGCACAATAATACCCACTCCCGGCGGCAGCGGCAGCCGATCCAAAATCTTCTTCAGGCGAAGCCGCTCCTTGGCATCGGCAATTTTGCGCGATACGCCGCGCGTTGACTTCGCCGAAGGCATCATCACCAGATACCGCCCAGGCAGCGACAGGTTGGCCGTTACACGCGGCCCCTTGGTGCCGATCGGCCCTTTGGTCACCTGTACAACAATCTCACTCCCCGGGGGAAACCGTTTCGCAATTTCTTCATTGGAAATGCGGCGGCGCTTCGACGAACGGCCTTCATCCTCATCATCCAGCCCCGCCTCCTCATCCGGAATCATGTCCCAATAATGCAGAAATGCATTCTTCTTGAGACCGATATCCACAAACGCAGCCTGCAAGTCATGCTCCAAATTCTGAATTCGCCCCTTGAAAATGCAGCCCACCAGGCGCTCTTCCATCGGGTGCTCCACCTGGAACTCCTCCACGCGGCCATTTTCCACCACCGCCACGCGTGTTTCCAGCTTTTCCACATTCACCACAATTTCACGCTTCTTGCTCTTTCGCTTAAATAACCAACCAAACATAATGCTCTTCCTGTCTGCAAATCCATCCCTCAGCGCCGGAAAAACGCCTCTGCCGTCCGCCCATGAACAGCCACGCTCTGCAAGATGCCCATCGCCGCCAGCATCACGAGCATAAACGTTCCGCCCTGACTGATAAACGGCAGCGGCAAGCCTGTAATCGGCACTATCCGCACTGTCATACCTATGTTAATAAAAACATGGCAAAAAAGCAAGGTTACCACCCCTACACACAGCAATTTTCCCAAATCATCCACACATCGCGAGGCGATAATCACCCCCGGAAGCAAAATCCCCAGCACATACACCGCCAACAGGACCACGCCGCCCACAAACCCAACCTCTTCCGCCACCACCGGGAAAATAAAGTCGTTGATGCTCACCATTCCCGGTAAATACCCCAGCCGATGCTGCACCCCCTGGCCATACCCTTTCCCAAACAGCCCCCCGCTCCCTACAGCAATCTCACTCTGATACGCATTATATCCATCCCCATGAATATCCCGCATCGGGTAAAGGAACGTCTCCACCCGTTTAATCTGATGCTCCCGCAGCCCCGTCAGCCTTAATGCCGCCTCCGTCTGCGCAGGCGAACGCCCTTCCGCCGTGGCCCACTTCACCACCCCCAACTCATACCCCGCCACCAACACCAATGCCAACACCCCAACACTCAACACCTTCGGCGATACCCGCGCCACAAACAGCATCGCCAGCACCGTCGGCCCCAACACCAGCGCCGTTCCCAAATCCGGCTCCAGCAGAATCAACACCGCCGGCGCCCCTGCCAACACCCCGCACAACAACAACCCGGGCACGCCTCGAAGCCGCTCCCCAAACCGCCCTAGCAGCCAGCTCAGCATCATCACAACCGCCAGCTTCGCCGGCTCGCTCGGCTGCAACCCCCATAACCACCTCCGCGCCCCCAGCCGCTCCACCCCAACTCCCGGAATCAACACCAACACCAATGCAGCAAACACCCCGCCATACACCCACGGCGCAAACGCCGACCAACGTCGATAATCCCAAAACGCCAATCCCAACATCAACACCACCCCCACCGCAGCAAACCCCATCTGCCCCACCCACACTTGCTGCAACGCCAGCGATGGCCGCGATACACACGCTGAACGCACAAACGCCACCCCCACCGCCGGCAGCAAAAGCGCCGCCGCCAGAACCGCCCAGTTCAGCCGTCTGCACTTCTCCGAAAAAGTTAAAACACCATCGTCCTTCATAGCGCCTCAGTATACCAAACCCACATTCCTCCCCGCCGCACCCATCAGAAAAGATCTCTCAACACCCGGCTCTACACACGTATCCATCAGACACTGAGATCCGCCGTCTACCCCATCACCCCCTGCTGCTCAGACATGGCGCAAGGTGAATAAGAGACCCTACCGGGGCACATCCAACTCCGCCCCGGAACCGAGGCGGAGTTGGGGCAGGTTCACTCCTAGCCCGCCCCGGGGCTCAACCAGTCTGCCAGGCAAACAATAAAAAGAGCCGAGCACACTACCCTAGACGCGTTGCTCATCCGGGACAGGATCTGGCGTTCAATCCTCTGCGCTCAGGTATCCCGAAAGACATGTGCCCCTCCACGCGAATAAAGCCGCTGCTCCATCCATTCACACGGGAACCTCTTCCGCCCCGCACCTTCCGGGACTTGCGGTAGACGTGTGCGAAACCATCGCCCTATTCCAAAACCACCCCCGCCCCGTCGCAGGCTGGGAGCCTATCCCGCTCACCTGTCTCCACGCGCAGTAAATGATACAAAAAGGCGACGGACAGATGTCGTCGCCCAGATTTATACCAGATTTATATAAGCTTTGAGATGCAACCATTCCCGCACACTCAGCGCCCGCCAGGGCCGCCCGGCCCACCGCCCATGCGGGGGCGAAGGCCGCCGGTTGCCTCATAGACATCAGATACCAACTGAACAAAGTCCGCCGATTCCGACTGCGAGAGCCCCATCGACGTGGCCATTGCTCCCAGGAGAGCCGAGCGCTCGGCCGCGCGCAGAGAGCGGACGGCATCAAACGTTTCGCGCATGGCTTTGTGTTGTTCCTCGGAGGGCTGCTCGCCCGATTCCCAAAGCGCGCGCATCTGCTCTTCCAGAGCCGTCTGACGAGCAAGCGCCTCAACGAACTGCGTATGCGTTTTGCGCTGTTCATCAGAAAAGAGCGAAAGATCCACATCGCCCAAGAAGCTGTCGCGCGCTTCACGCGCCTGCGCAATGGCCTGTGTAAAGCGTTCACGCCGCTCCATCTCGGCCTTATACCGCTCCGGATCGTTTTTCTTCATCTCCTCCATCCGCTCCTTCCAGGATTGGCGGCGAGAGCGATTCGCAGGGGGTGTGGGCTCGGCAGGGATTTCATCTGCTTTTCGAAGCGCGGCGAGCTCTTCTCTGAGCACCGTACGCTCCGCTTTGAGCGCATCCACTTCCGAAAGAGCTTTGGAGAGCGCCAACGCATCGGCGTGGAGCGTTTCCTCCGCCACACGGGGCGCGGGTGCCACAGAGCGTTGAGCCGGTGCTTCTGCAGGAGAAGGCGGCGCAAGGAAGTGGCCGGCGGCGAAACTGCCGGCCATTAAAGCCACAATGGCAACCATCAAGATTGGATATTTCAGATTCCCAGTTTTCATGGGTCTATTGTAACACAGCCTCCTCACCAAACCGAGCGCCCGAGCCATCACACGGGGGGCGCATGCTGTTGTATGCAAGCAGCGCGATGCACACTCCGGGTGTTATTCCGCCCGCTCGGGAATCTCTCACTGCCCACCGCGCCTAAGCACAGGCGTAACCATTCGGGGCAGCCCGGCGGAGGAGACCATGCCCCCAATCGATAACGCGCCAGCAGCCCATCATACAAGGGCTCCGTTTTTCTCCAGGTGCAAAAAAAACGCGTAACCACGTCCAACGAGAGAGAGAGGTGGCGATACCGATAGGTTCCGGAGGCCACTGGCTCTCCGTCTTTGTAAACTACGACCTGCGCCCACGAAAGATAGCGGATAATAAGCCAGGAACAACACACATCATAGGTAACGACATAACCCGGCCCGGGCGTTGCCCGATCGGAAATCACCCAGGAAACATGAAGCCCCCGCGCTTCAAATACATCGGCCAACACCGAGGGAAAGTCATCCACCCGATTCTTCAAATGACCAATGACTCTGACCGACTGAAGCGAGGCATCATACGGCAACGCCATGATGCTCTAGCTGTGGCACCCGCAGCAGGCGAGCATCCCCACGGAAAACATCCCCATCAGAATCCGTGCCATCCTTTACCCTTTCATCATCGTCATTCAGGAGCCCGCCGCGCCGCCTCAGCGGCAGGCCAGAAATGCACGGGCGTTCGCCGCCGTGCGTTCAGCAATTTCCCGCTCAGAGGCGCCCAGCAGGCGAGCCACTTCGCGCACCACACAGCGCAGATTGCCCGGCTGATTGCAGAGTACATAGGGCTGCCCCAGCACCAGCGGTTCCCCGCCAATAGGAAAACGATCCGGAGAATCGGTCTCAACCAGAAGCCGCTCCGGCGGAATGTGAGGAACGAGGCGAGGCAGGACTTTCGCCCCCGGCGCTAACAGACTTCCTCCCACGCTCAGCCAGATATTGGAGGAGCGAAAGACCGGCAGATTCAACAATTCAGTCGAGAAACTGACACCGTGAAGCATCCAGGCCGGAATTCGCTTCAGCCACGGCTCAATAAACCGCAGAAGTCCCGCCCAGGCGCGTGCGCCATGAAGCACCACAGGGCGCTCCAACGCGGCGGCCAAATCCAACTGGGCAGCAAGTGCAAAGCGCTGCTGGGCGCCCCCATCCACAACCCGGCGAATTCCGTCAAGCCCAACTTCGCCCACAAGCGCCTGCGGGTCGGCAGAGAGCACACAGCGAAGCTTTTCCTGCCAATCGGGCGGAGCCACACTCACGAGCCATGGGTGAAGCCCAAACGCGGAGGTTACCTCCAAGGAACAAACCACTTCCATGGGCCACTCCTCAGGCCGAGCGGCACAATCAATACAAGCCGTCACCCCAGCCTCCAGCGCATCTTTCACAAACTGCCGATGATAGGGCAGGATGCGGGCATCGCGCAAATGGAGATGAGCATCGAACATGGCAGAAACACCGGCGCGTCAGGCCTGCCCGGGAGAAACAGGCCAAAAGACTTTAGGTTCCGGGGAAAGATGAAGCATCTCAGCTGTTGGAAGCGCGGCATACCGCCGGCGCATCTCTGCAAGCGAATCGCCGCCCAGGCGCTCACACAGCGCAGAAGCCAGCTCAATTAGCATGACGGCTTCAATCACCACGCAGGCACGCGGCACCGGGCAAGTGTCCGAGCGCTCATACGTCGTCTGCGCAGGCGTAAGCGTAGCAAAGTCCACACTGGGCTGAGGCGTGAGCGTGGTAGGAATTGCCTTCATGGCCGCCCGAAGAACCAACGGCTGCCCCGTTGTCATACCGGCTTCCAAGCCGCCGCAATGATCGGTTGGACGAACGATTTGCCCCTCGCTCAAAAGGATCGGGTCATGCAGACGGCTCCCCTCCAGCTCGGTATTTCGAAAGGCCTCAGCAAACTCCACCCCTTTAATGGCATTAACACTGAGCACCGCCGCACCCAGGCGGGCATCCAGCCGGCGATCGGGCGTAACATAAGAGCCCAAGCCGATGGGAAGCCCTTCCACCACACACACAATCACCCCGCCCAACGTTTCCCCTGCACGCTTAGCGGCATGAATCGCCTGCAGATAAGCATCCTCCTGTGCAGTGTTCGGCGCCCGAACGGGGGAAACGGCGGCAAACGCAAGCGCTTCCGCCTGCGGCACAGAAACCTCCGGCACAGAGCCCAATGACGCCACAAAGGAGCCAGCCGTAATGCCGAAGTGCCAAAGAAACGCCCGGGCAATCGCCCCCACGGCCACACGGCAAGCCGTTTCACGTGCACTGGAACGCTCCAGCGAACAGCGAATATCGTCAAACCCATACTTGACGCAGGCAGCCAAGTCAGCATGTCCAGGGCGGGCAGTAGTATAGGCCGGCACGGCTCGCCCCTGCCAGGCAGCAAAATCGCGGTTTGGAATCGAAAGCGCAATAGGAGCACCGGTTGTACGGCCAGCCATCACGCCTGCCAGAATCCGTGCACGATCCGTTTCAATCGCCATGCGGCCGCCTGCGCCGGCCTTCAGTTGACGCCGCGCCAAATCCTCAGCCACAATGGCCTCATCCAGCGGCAAACCGGCCGGAACACCTTCTACAATCACCGTCAGGCACGGACCGTGAGATTCTCCTGCGGAAAGATAGTGAAATGCCATTAAAGTCCCCTCAGAACAACCATGTAATCACCCAGGCCGCAATCAGAAGCACCGTTAAAAGAACCCGGACGGCATTACGCCGTTCCGGGTCGCGTATTTCAATAAAGCGGTCATAAAGGCTTCGCCAGCTCATCACTCAACGCGCTTCCAAAGCCTTCACCTTAGCTTCCAAATCCGCCACTTTCCGCTTCAACTTTTCCAACATTCGCGGGAAGAGAAGCGTTTCAGCGAACTTCCGTTTAGGAATGGCAGGCGTTCCGGCAACGTATTCGCCTTCCGGAACATCTTCTTTAACGCCCGCCTGCGGCGCCACTTGCGCCCGTTCATGCACCGTAAGGTGCCCGGAAACACCCGCCTGAGACCAGATTAAAGCACCGGTCTCAATCTTAGCGCTCCCGGCAATGCCAGCCTGAGCGATGATGCCGACAAATGGCGCAATCTGAACATTATGGCCAATCTGCACCAAATTATCGATCTTCACGCTGTCACCCACCCGCGTACGCCCGAAACGAGCACGATCCACACAGGTATTTGAGCCAATCTCCACATCGTTTCCAATTTCAACGATGCCCACCTGCGGCACCTTGGCGATAACCGGCCCTTTCGGCCCGATCTCGACCGTGTAGCCATAACCATCCGTTCCAATCTTAACGCCCGCGTGCAGAATCACCCGATCGCCAAGAATACAGGCTTCACGGATATTGACTTGTGGGTAGAGATGGCAATCTGCCCCAATCCGGACATCCTGCGCAATAAAAACGAGGCCATCGATTACCGTATTGTCTCCAATGGAAACCCCGTCCTCAATCACCGTATAAGGGCCGATATAGAGATTCTTGCCCAGCGTAACCCGTTCGCCAATCACCGCCGTGGCATGAATGCCTGGGCGGCGGGTTACCGGCTTGGGCCCCAGAAGCGGCGCCAACGAGGCAAACGCCTTGTTTGGATCGTCTACCCGAATCAACACCGCCTGCGTTTCGCCTGCGTAATCAGGCGTCACCAACACGGCGGAAGCCTGCGTGGTCTTCATCTGCGGCGCATACTTCGGGTTGGCCAGAAACGAAACATCCCCGGCGCGTGCCTCCAACAGGCTGGCCATCGCATGGATTTCCACACCTTCCGGCGCCGCACACGAGCCATTCACCGCTTTGACTACCTCACTCAGCAGCATGCGGAACCTCCTCGCTTGCCGGCGCAGGCGTTTCGGGCTCGGCTGCCGGCTCGGGCTCAGCCTCCGTCTTAGGCGCTGCCGCTTCCGCCGGGGCAGAAACAGGCTCCGCCGGCTTCTCCTCCGCGGGTGCCGTCTCGGCCGTTTCTGCGGGCGTTTGTTCTTCCGGCTTTGCTGCGGGTTCCACCCCGGCAGCCTCACGCTCCCGCTTCAGCTCCTCAGGCAGCTTCCGGAATTTGGGGTTCTCCTCGGGAAGTGCCAGCACGCCATTGTAGTATTCCACAATGTGCCCCTTTTGGAAAAGGAACGCCACCTGACGTGCCAACACCTCAGGCTGAAGCTCTGGAACCGCTTCTTTCACCGCCGCCAAAAGTTCCTGCCGCGTACACAACGGGTGCTCCTTGACATAGTCCAGCGCAACGGCCAACTCCTTCACCACGTGCTCCGCCTTAAACGGCGTCAAGACCACATTGGCCACAAACTCCGGTCCGCGCGGATCATTTCCGCGGAAGAGGGTAAACTTCCGGTGGCGGAAGGCTCCGCGCAGGGCGAAAAAGAGCGAACGCGGATACCGCTGTTCATCCCGCAGCGTGAACTTCAAAAGCAACTTTAACGGCATGGAGGGCGACATTTGCGCCAGCGACACCGGCAGGCAAACATGCGTGGAAGATGTTATCTGTCCAGGCAAAATCTTCTGGCGGAAGAGTGCCTCCGCCTGATCGCGGCTGTAGGTGGGGCGCGTATCGGCGGCAGGAGCCTCAGGTGCGGGCGCCTCTCCTGCGTCAGCAGGCTCGGTCGGAGTTTCCGTCTGCGGCGCCTCGGTCTGTTTCAGGCGATACACCGTCTGCTTGGTGACCGACTGCTTCCACGCCTCAATCGATTCCGGATCCGTACGCATCTCCAGCGTGCGTGCGTAATCCTGCTCGCTCATACCGGCAGAGGCCGCCAGCTCCGCCAGGCGGTGCTTGTAACTGTGATGATTCGGAGCACCCACCCACTGCTCCGTCTTCGGGCACCACGCCACACGCGGAAATACGCCCGATGGCGGCTCACAAGGCTCTTCCGACACATCAAAGAAATCTTTCAAATGATCGGCCAGAAGATGGGCAACAAGCTCTGCCTCACTCAGCGCAACCAGTCCGCATGCCTTACAGCTCCAGAACTGCACGTCTGTTTCCGGCTTGGCTTCAAAACGCGCCAAGCACGCCTGCGGGTTCTCCAGAAACATGGAGACAAACTTCTTTACCGGAAAAGCCACGTGGGTCTTCTGCAGCGTCTTGATGATTGAGCCCAACGTCTTCTGGTTCGGCAAGATACGCAGTTCAGCATCCAACGGCTCTACCCACGGGCGGCGCGGAGGGCGCGGCTCGCCTCGGGCGGCACGCGGAGCCTCTCCCGAGAAGTCGCGGCGCGGAGGACGGCGGGCGCCATCCTCACCAGCAGACCGGCGGAAGGAAGCACGCTCCCCATCTTGCCCCCGGCGGGGCGGGCGGCTGTCTCCCTCCCGGCGAGGCGGGCGCTCCCGAAATGAGCCATCCCTACGTGGGCGCTCTTCGCGCCCTGTACGCTCATCATAGTTCTTGCCCTGATAGCGGCTAACATATTCATCGGCGGATTTCCGCGCCCAAGCGGGGGCGAAATCGAAGCCAAGACCTTCGGGTTTTTCTGCGTCGCTCATCTGCGTCGCGCTCCTTTAGGCCTGCCCCTGGGCGACAGCGGCCAAAAGGCCGCCGGCAAGCAGCAGGCGTTTCTGACGCTCCGACAAATCTGTCTTCACGTCGAACGTAGTGTTGTTGGAAAGATTGGTAACCGTAGCTCGGCCATTGCCGGCGATGACACTGCGCAGGGCATCAATCCGCAACCTGTCGCCTTGCGCCACACACGCGTAATCTTCCGGCCGGACGAACTCAAAGGGCACAATGCCAAAATTGATGAGATTGGCACGATGAATGCGCTCAATACTCTTGGCGATAACTGCACGCACACCCAAAAACATGGGGCAAAGCGCAGCATGCTCACGAGAGGAGCCCTGCCCGTAGCTTTCACCTGCGAGAATGATGTTGGCCGTACCAGCGTTCCGATTGGCCAACGCACGCTCATAAAATCCGGGATCGGTATGCTCAAAGACATACTTGGCGTATTCCGGAATATTCGATCGGTATTTCAGACGAGCTCCGGCGGGCATGATGTGATCGGTCGTAATCTTGTCGCCCACCTTAATGACCGCCTGCCCCTCCAGCTGCTCGGGCAGCGGCTTCCCGGCAGGCACCTGCCCAATATTCGGCCCGCGTAAGATCGGCGTTTCTGGGATGCCCTGACCCGCCGTTTCGCGATAAAGGAACATTCCGTCATCCACCGTGAACGCACCCGGCATCGGCACGTCAGGCACGTTGCATCCCCGCGGATCGGCAAACGCACCAACCAGCGCGGAAGCTGCCGCCGTTTCGGGAGAGACCAGATAAACCTTGGCCGACAGCGTTCCGGAACGCCCCTCAAAGTTCCGATTGCTTGTGCGCAGACAAACAGCGTTCGTGGCGGGGCTCATGTGTGCACCGATGCAGAACCCGCAGGCATTCTCCAAAATCCGACAGCCGGAGGCAATCAGCGCACTCAGCAGTCCTTCATCGGCCAGCATCCGCACCACCTGCTTGGAGCCGCAGGCAATCCCCACTTCCACATCGGGATGAACCTGCTTTCCTTTAAGCAGCAGCGCCACTGTTTTGATATCACGATAAGAAGAGTTCGTACACGAACCAATCAGAATCTGATTGACGCGCTGCCCTGCGTGCTCGGCCACGGTCTCCACGTTGCCGGGATTGTGCGGGGCAGCAGCCAGAGGCTCTAGCGTGGAGAGATCCAACTCCCACGTTTCGTCATACGCCGCATCATCCGCTTTCAACTCCACCCAATCGGCCTCACGCCCCTGCGCCTTAAGAAACGCACGTGTAACCTCATCGGAGGGGAAGACCGAGGTGGTTACGCCCAGCTCAGCGCCCATGTTGGCAATGGTTGCACGGCTTGGAACATCAAGCGCAGCAAGCGCCGGCCCATAATACTCAAAGACTTTACCCACGTTGCCCTTAGAGCCAAACCGCCGGAGCACGGCAAGAATGATATCTTTAGCCGAAACGCCGGGCGTAAGCCGCCCAACCAGCCGAATACCAACCACTTTTGGCCAGGCGATGTAGTAAGCACCGCCGCCCATGGCCACAGCCACATCAATGCCGCCGGCTCCCATGGCCACCATCCCAATGCCGCCGCCCGTGGGCGTATGCGAATCAGAACCAATCAGGGTTTTCCCCGGCTTACCGAAACGCTCCAAATGAAGCTGGTGGCAGATGCCATTGCCAGGCTTGGAATAGATCACGCCAATCTTTCGCGCAACGCTCTGAAGATAATCGTGGTCATCGGCATTTTCAAACCCAATCTGCACCGTGTTATGATCCACGTAACTCACCGAGAGCTCCGTCTTCACCCGGTCAATCCCCATGCTTTCAAACTGTAAATAAGCCATGGTGCCAGTAGCATCCTGCGTCAGCGTTTGGTCAATTCGAATGGCCACTTCCTGCCCAGGCACCGGCTCGCCGGAAAGTAAATGTGCGTGAAGGATTTTCTCTGTAACATTCATTCTTTCACTCGTTTCCACAAATTGCCCAACCGTTCACGAAACCGCGCGCCGCGCCTGCCAGACCCGCTTCAAAGTAAACCAAAACGGCGCCACATATACATAAAACAATGTAATCGGCACCAGATAGCAGCAACTGATAACTGCCGTCTTCGGCCCAATAAAAAGCCCAAGAAAAGCCAACACCCCAATAAACTGCCCCAATGGCGTGTTGGTGGGCTTAGGATATTTAAATGGGGACACCTGTAGCAGCAAACAAATCACGCAATTGGCATACATCAACCACGAAAGCCATCCGCCATCCTGCAGCGTAACCCACGCCGGCAGCGGATGCTCCGCACCAAATCCTTTCTTCCACGCCTCAATGAAAAGAACAATGCCGGCCAGACAAAGCGCATTCACGGTGATGGGCATCCCGGTGTAGCCGCTCATACCATGATCTTCATCGACCACTTTAAACCGCGCCAGCCGAACAGCTCCGGAAAGAACAATGGCCAACCCCACCAGAGCACCAATGGTGTGAACGTGCGCTCCAGGCGTAAAGTCGTGAAAGAGGTAAAAATAGACCAGCATCGCCGGGGCAATACCAAAGGCCGTGATGTCCACAAACGTATCGAACTCCGCACCAAAGAGCGTTTCCGCCTTGAGCCAGCGCGCCATGGTGCCGTCAATTCCATCAAGAATCATAGCCCCCAGAATGAGCAGCGCCCCCATATAAAAGTTTCCGGTAGACGAGAACAACACACTCATCAGACCGCAGAGCAGCGCCCCCGAGGTAACGGCGTTTACGCACACCACCCGGTTGGCGTGAGCCGATGGCTTTTTGATGTGAAGAATCTTGCGCATAATGATAACGTCCCCTCCTCTGCCATTATTTCCGCTTGGCAATCACCGTTTCACCGGCCACCACAGGGTCTCCGGGCTTCACACAGACCTCCACACGATCCGCCGGCAGCCAGATATCCATCCGGCTGCCAAACTTCATCATGCCCAAAATCCCGCCGCGGCGCACCGGCTGACCCTGCGTCAGCCAGAAGATCACACGGCGCACCACCGGGCCGGTAATCTGCTTGTGCAGACACCGAAGCCCATCCTTATCCTCCACCAACACCACGGAATGCTGATTATAAAGGCTCGAACGCTCGTCCATGGTCAACAAGTGCTTGCCATGCCGATATTCGCACAGCTTCACCACCCCGCCGATAGATAGGCGGTTGACGTGAACATGCAGCGGCGAAAGAAATGTAGAAATGCGTACGGCGCGCTGTCCCGGGAAAAACTCCTTAACCACCGCACTGGCAGGCGATCCGTCATCTTCCGTAACGAACTGCACCGAACGCACCGTCCCTTCCGCGCCGGAAACAATATTCTCCTCCCCCACCGGTGCTACACGCGTCGGATTCCGGAAGAACCAGACCATAAAGAGTGCGAAGAGCACGCAAAGCCCCAGCCACGCCGTGGCCACCCACGGAAGCCCCAGCACCGAACACAGCACACACCCTCCGCCAATCCCCAAGACTAGCGGCGTCAAAATCAACGGCCACCCATTACGGATAATCAGCTCATGTTCACGCTTCTCATTGTCGTACATCATCCGTCCTTACTCTTGCGGGCAACGCCCA
>ERZ808286.337-NODE-337-length-33253-cov-4.390746_pt1 | contig 33253 bp, 25 predicted proteins | sample MGYA00521276_ERZ808286 | MGnify/ENA primary metagenome ERZ808286 (study PRJEB31516, sample SAMN03275607) | gut metagenome | biome: mammalia-associated habitat; material: feces | host: Papio cynocephalus | place: Kenya | collected 2012-08-01 ... | reverse complement strand
GCGCTGACCCGCGCCCACAATCAGGTGACGGAAATCGTCAAAAACATGCGCGCGCAGTTTTCGTCCTACGTTCCCTCTTCGGTCAAAGCCAGCCAGTTGGCGACGCTGGGGGTGTTTAACAAGGACGACGTGACGGGGGAAAAGGCGTACAGCGTTTTCGGTTCGGAAATGACGCTGAGCATTCAATCGCATTCGGACAATCCGTATTTCACATTCACATACAAAAACATTCCTGCCGATTCCTGCATGGATCTGCTGACGGGCGACTGGGGCGACGACCCGTCGTCGGGACTGCGCCAGATTTCCGTGACGGGGGATAAAAGAACGACCACGTTCAAATGGGCGAAGGATCTGACCCGCAACGAAGACGGAACGACAGCCGCCAATCAGGGAACGTTGCTGCCGACGCAAAGCGACGCGTTCATCGCCTGCGATCAGAACGGCCAGGAAAGCTCCCTTTCCTGGCAATACTACCTTTGATTTCCGCCGTTATTTTTGCTTTTTGACGACCGGCGTGACGTTTTCCCCCAACGCCATGCCGCTGTTGGCGTCCGTCAGCACCACGTGCAAATAGTATTCCTGACGTTTGCGCCCGCCGCGGACATAGGCGGTGCGTTGCGTAATTCTGCCCGCGACGATGATTTGCGGAGCGTTTTTCCTGTTTCCCGCCGCAACGACGCGCACTTTTCGACTGGCGGCGAGCGTTTCAGCCAGTTTTTGCTTGATATCCGCCGTGTCGAATTTCTTTTTCGTCATATCGGCGACGTGCGACACGGTCACGACGTATCTGCCGCCCGTCGGGTTGTCCAGCATTTTGGAACGCACCATGTTTTTAACGGCGGTCTGAATCGCGCGTTTGAAATCAGCCGAAGTGATTTCGTTGGAAGCGGCGGCGGGAACGGGCGCGGCGTCCGCGGACGGAGGAACGGCGGCGACCGGCTGAGCGACGGCGGAGGCGACCGGAGCGACCGCGCTTCCCGCGTTTTCGGATTTCCCCTTGACCGATGCGCACCCTGCGATCAGCAAACCGACGGCGGCGATACAAACGGATTGTTTTTTAATCATCGTCATTTTTCCCTTTCATTCAGCGCCTGCGAATAATCACCGCGCCGCTTTTCCGTCCGGCGTCAGGCTTGCCGGCGTTGTCGGACGACTGTTGTTCCTCCTGCGGCGTCAGGCTTTGCAGGGCGGCGGATCGTTCCGCCGTTTTTTTCACGCCGCCCGTTTGCGTTTGAACGCCGTCCGTGCGGACGATCGTCCTTTTGCGTTCGCGCTCCTCCGCCTCCTTTCTGGCTTTTTCAGCCGCGGCGGCGGCTTCGGCGGCGGCTTTGGCTTTTTCCTCTTCGAACAGCCGTCTTTTTTCCGCGGCGATTCTGGCTTCCTCTTCCGCTTTCAGACGGGCGTTTTTATCGGCGATCAGCTGCAGCGTCTTTCCGCGGACGGCGTTGACGGATTCCAAAACGCTTTCCGCCTGCCCGCGCAAGACGGTCATTCCCGCCCTGTCGTGAACGTCGGCTTTTTCCGCCTGTTGGTTCAAAGCCTTCAATTCGTCCATTTTCGCGCGAATGTCCCGAACATGATCGGCGATTTCGGTCAGATCCTTGTGCTGGTTTTGCAGTTTGACCTCTTCCAGCAGGATTTTGTTCGCGTCGTTCATCGCGTTGAAAACGGTTCCGCGCAACCCGACGGACATCGCCGTTTCATAGGCGTCGGCGACGCTTTGCGCCTTGTCCGCGTAGTCCTTTTTCAACCTGTCTTCGAAAGACCGGATTTCGGCGTCGGACAGCGCGCCGTTCGACGCCGCCTTGCCGTCCGACAGATCCGACAAAATCTTGGACAGCGCGCCGTCGACCTGTTCCACGGTCTGCAAATACCGCCCGACCTGATACACGTCCCGCGACAAAGCGCGCAATTCCTGCGCCATGCGCGACGCGTCCGCCTGCGCCAAAGAAATTTTTTGTTCCAGCTCGTCCGTTTTCCGGCGCTGAACCCTGTCGATTTCCTCCCGTTTTCGGGCGGCTTCCTCGTCGCGTTTGCGCTGTTCTTCCCGAATGCTTTTTTTGGCGGCGGCGGCGGCTTCGCCCGCGGTTTTGATCGCGTATTGCGAATTCGTCGTCACGACGGCGGGAACGTCCGTTTTTCTTTCAACGCCGACAATGACGTTGTCGACGCCTTTGATGCCGGACGGGAACTGCGCGGTCGCCGAAAACGTCCCGTCGCGGTAGTTGTACGTCATCATGTTGGCGTTCATCGTGTCCCCGCCGTACACAAAGGACGCGGGGCGCAGCGTCAGCACGCCGCCGTTGACGGTCATGTCCGCCTTGAAACGCGAAATGTCCGTTTTGCCCGACAGAAAAGCCCTGTCCAAATCCTCTTTGGATTTCTGCTGTCCCTGCAACTGCGCCTGCATTCGCCCGACGTTCACGCCGACGACGTCGGCGCCGTTGAACAGAACCGATCCTTTTCCCGACAGCGTTTCCGCCCATTCGTCCGCCGATTTGCCCGACGCTTTGGCGTTGACGTTGACCGTCAGTCCGTCCAAATTCGCCAGATCGATTTTGGCGGACCCGAAAACTTTGGCGGGAACGGTCGCGTTCGACAGACGCGCCGCGGCGGAAACGCCGACGTTGCCGTCCCGATCCCGAACGAACGAGAACATGCCCCCGAAATTCGCCCCGTTCCACAGGGAACGGCGCAAATCCAGCCCGATTTTGTCCGCACCCAGCGTCACGACGCCGTCGACTTCCGCCAGTTCCAGCGGCGCCAGAACCAGACGGTTCGCCTTGACCGAAACCGTCGCGTCGTAATCGCCCAGAAAAGACAGGTCGAACGGTTTTTGCGAAAAGGACAGCTCATCGGCGAATCGGGTCAAAAAACCGTTTTCCGTCAGCACGTTTTCGATCGGATCGCTGTCGGATCGCACTTTTTCCATAAAATTCATACGCGGCAGAACGCCCGACAATTCCAGATTTTCCGCGGTCAAATCGGCGGAAAACCGTTTCTTTCCGTCCGCGCCCGTTTCGATTTTGGCGCTGCCGGTCAAGCTGTTTCTGCCGATGCCGATTTCGGCGTTGGTGACGCGGAACGCGTCCCGCGTCTTTTGCAGATCGGCGGACAGCTGAAAAAGCCCCGGATTCGATCGGGCGGGACGGTAGCCGTCCGTGAAAAACCCGACAAAAGTTCTGAAATTCCGGTTCATCGCGTTGATTTTCGCGTTCCAATCGTACCGATCCGCCCCGATCGCGTTCATCGATCCGTTCAAAGACAGCATGTTTTGGTCGTACATGAACAGAGATTCGAACTGCGCCGTCTGCATGGAACCGTCCAGCTTCACCGAAACCAGCAAACCGTCCTGCGGCGACAGACCGCGCGGCAGCGTCACGCCCAGCGTCTGCGTCAGCGACGACGCCTGCCGGGCTTCGACGTAAATTTTCAGCGCGCCGGCTTTCGGATCGCCGCCGAATCCCTCCGCCGTTCCGGACAGTTCGATTTTCGACGCCAGCAGATTGTCGGCGGAAAGCTTGTTGATTTTCAAAACGCCGCGCGACAGCGAAAGATCCGCGTTCAAATCCGTCCCGTTCAAATCGCCCCACGAAAATTCGGGCGACGTCAGACGCAAATTCAAATCAAACCCGTTCAAAAAAGCCAGTCCGTCAAAAACGCTTTGCACTTGATCCCGCGCGGACAGTTTGGCGAACCCGTCGCGTTTGGCGGCGAACGCCTTGCTTTTGGCGGGGAAATAGCGCGCGGCGTTCAGATCCGCCACCGTTCCCGCCAGATTGACGGCGGGACGTTTGCCGAACCGAACCGCCAAATTGCCCGAAAAAGCGTTTTGATCCAGTTCGCCTTCGACGTTTTTAAACAAAACGCCGTTGCGCGCCAGCGTGAAATCGCCGGACGCCTTGAATCCGCGCAACAGTCCCTGCGGCGTTTCTTCGGGCAGAGGGACGCCCGCCCAGCCGAAAAACAGGTTCGCGCTGTCGATTTCCGCCGCCATTTTTCCGGTCAGCATCGGCGTCCGGTCCAGTTTCAGCTCCGCTTCGCCGTGAAAGTAAGCGTTTCCGGGGAACGTCCCCGACAATTCCGAAAACGTCACGCCTTTTTTGGTCAGAGCGACTTTCGCTTTCAGCTGATGGACGGCGTCGCGTCTGAAATCGACCGTGTCGAACACGACGTCGGCGGAAAAATCGCTGTCCGTTTCCGCCAGTTTGTTTTTAACCGCGAAATCCAAAACGGCGTTCAGATTGTCAACAAAGGGATCGGCTTCGAATTTCGAAAAAACGAAACTGCCGTCGTACACTTTGGGCAACAGATGTTCCGCCAGCTTCGTTTCGGAAACGGGCGCGCCGTCCAGCGTGTATTTCTTCGTCGGATCGTCGGGATCGCGCAAAACGATTTCCTCGTCTTCGGAAGCGGGCTCGAAGCTTTCCTCTTCGGCTTGGCGTTCCGCCGCCTCCTGCGCCGTCAGCGTGCGGACGGACATTTTGCCCGACGCGGAGGAATTGCCGTACTTGAACAGAATCTCCGACAGCGACAGCGTTCTGGTTTGCGCGTTCTTTTTCAGCTTCAAATTGCCAACAACCGGCTGAAACAGCGGCGCGGGCAGTTTTTCGTCCGGATACAGCAACGCGAAAAAACGGTCGGGCTTGCGCACGTCGTAGCTGAGCGTCCCCGACAGCGTTTCGCCGTCGGACGCCGCCAAACCGTAAGTCCCGTTCAGCACAAAGGACGCTTCGGCGGGGGCGTTGATCAGGCGCAGGGAAAATTCCGGCGACTGTCCCGCCGCGAATTTTTCGACTTTCAGCGAAAAACCGAACGTGGACGCCTGCGCGCCGACGTTTCCTTCCAGAAAAAAAGGACCGTGCAGGGAATCGGCGAACATCTCGGCGTTCAGACTGTCCCATTTTTCGACGGGCGAATATTTGTCGGGCTTGACCTCCGCCCCGCCGTCCGTCAGCAGCAGCGACGCGAATCCGATTGACGAATCCGCGCCCGCGCGGTCGAAAAACGCCGTCTGCCAGTTCCATTTGCCGTTGGGCAGGGTTTCAAAATAAAAACGGGGACGGCGCAGGGTCACTTTTTTTATTTTGATTTTGCGGCGAAACAGGGAAGCCGTGTCGAACAGCACTTCGGCGCCGTCGGCGGTCATCATCTGCGGATAGGTCGAATCGGCGACGTTTCCCAGACGGATTTTTCCCAGCCGCAGCACGGGCGACGGCTTCATCGAAAAGACGGGCTTTCCGGAAACGGTCAGCGCGACGCCCGTCCGGCGTTGAAAAGCGGCGGCGGATTCGCGCACGTGACTGTCCCAGTCGATGTTCGCGGGCAGGACGAAATAGATCCCCGTTCCCGCCAAAGCCGTGAAAACGACAAGAATGACAATCAGCTTTTTCACGATTCGCGCCTCCGCTTCAAAGTATGCGTTGTTTTATCTGGTTTTCGTCCCGAACAGGCGGTCGCCCGCGTCGCCCAGCCCCGGCAGAATGTAGCCGTGGTCGTTCAGCTTTTCGTCCAGCGAAGCGACGTACACGGGAACCGTCGGATACTTTTGCGTAAAGACGCGCACGCCTTCGGGCGCGGCGACCAGAGCCAGGAACACGATCTTGCTTTCGGGAACGCCGTGTTTGATCAGCGTGTCGACGGCGGCGGCGGCGGAATTGCCCGTCGCCAGCATCGGATCGACCAGAATGAACAGGCGGTCGTCGACGGGGGGCAGCTTCACCAGATATTCGACGGGTTTCAGCGTCCGCGGATCGCGGTACAGCCCGATGTGACCGACGCGCGCCGACGGAACCAGCTGCAGCAAGCCGTCCGCCATGCCGATTCCCGCGCGCAGAATGGGAACGACGGCAAGCTTTTTGCCCGCGATGACGGGGGCGTTCATTTTGCACAGGGGCGTCTGAATTTCCTCGAACGTCAGCGGCAGGTCGCGCGTGACTTCGTACCCCATCAGCAAAGCGATTTCTTTAAGCAGTTCGCGGAACGTGCGAGTCGACGTCGTTTCGTCGCGCATCAGCGTCAGCTTGTGCTGGATCAGAGGGTGTTTCAGAATGTGCAAGGAAGGGAATTCGGAACCGTTCGACATAAAAGTATCCTCGATAAAATCAAAAAAGTCCTACACATAGAGTTATACGTTACGCGCGCCCCAAAACCAACATTATTTTTCACATTCGTCGAATCGCCCCCGCGCGCAAAAACACGGGCGCGAAAATTTTTATGACTTGACGAAGGTTTGACCTGTATCTTAAAGTGCTTGAAACACTATAAAAAGGTGGCTGATATGAACACTTTGGATACGATGCTGCAAATGGCGCGCGACGCAATGGATCGGGCTTACGTCCCCTATTCCAAATTCCGCGTGGGCGCCGTGATCAAAGCGCAAAGCGGCAGGCTGTACGCCGGCTGCAACGTCGAAAACGCGTCCTACCCCGTCGGGTCCTGCGCCGAACAGGGCGCGATTTCCGCCATGATTTTGGGCGGGGATTCGGTTATTTCGGAAATGGTCGTGATGGGAAACGGCGAAAATCCGACGTCGCCGTGCGGCGCGTGCCGCCAGCGGATCCGCGAATTCGCCGCGCCCGACGCGGTCGTTCGCATTTGCGACAGAAACGGTGTTCGCACAACCATGACTCTGGACGAACTTTTACCGGTTTCGTTCGGTCCGGAAAATCTTCAACGCTAAATCGGAACATCTTGAAACAGAGGAATCTATGAAAGAAACCATTACCCAAGTCGCCGAACAGATCAAAGCCAAAATCGGCGATCGCAAACCTAAAATCGGAATCATTCTGGGCAGCGGTCTGGGCGGCATCGCCGAAGCCATCGAAAACCCCGTCGTCATTCCTTACGAAGAAATCGAGGGATTTCCCCGTTCCACCGTTTCCGGTCACGCGGGTCGTCTGGTCGTCGGCAAACTGAACGGCGTCGACGTTTTGTGCATGCAGGGACGCGTCCATTATTACGAAGGACACTCCCCCGCGGCTTTGGCGCTGGTTATCCGTTCCTATAAAAAGCTGGGCATCGAAACCCTGATTTTGACGAACGCGGCGGGTTCCCTGAACATCGACATGGGACCGGGATCGCTGATGATCATTTCCGACCACATCAATCTGTCGGGCTGCAACCCCCTGATCGGACCGAACGACGACACCGTCGGTCCCCGTTTCCCGGACATGACCTACGCCTACGACGTCGAACTGCGCCGCAAACTGGTCGAAACCGCCGAAAAAGAAGGCATCAACCTGCGTTCGGGCGTTTATCTGATGACGTCGGGTCCGAACTTTGAAACGCCCGCCGAAATCAGAATGTTCCGCATTCTGGGCGCGGACGCCGTCGGCATGTCCACGGTTTCCGAAACCCTGTGCGGCGTCCACTGCGGCATGAAAGTCGTCGGCGTTTCCGTCATCACGAACTACGGCGCCGGCATGGTCACGGACAAACAGACGCATGCCGAAACCATCGCGCAGGCGAACGAGGCGGGCAAAAAACTGCAGCGCATTCTGACCAGCTACGTCAAGGAGATCTGATATGACGGATATGAAAGAAGTCGCGAAACGCGCTCTGGGTCTGCTGGATCTGACCAGCTTGAACGACGACGACACGGACGAAAAAATCGTCGCCCTGTGCGCCAAAGCCCACGGCGAATTTGGCAAAACCGCCGCCGTTTGCGTGTGGCCCCGCTTTGTCAAAACCGCCAAAAAGGAATTGGACGGGACGGGCGTCCGCATCGCGACCGTCGTGAACTTCCCGCACGGCGGAACGGACGTTGCCGCGACCGTCGCCGAAACCGAAGGCGCGGTTAAAGACGGCGCCGACGAAATCGACGTCGTCCTGCCCTACAAAGCGTTCATGAACGGCGACAAAGAAACCGCCGCCGCCCTGTTGCGCGCCACGCGCGAAGCCTGCAAGGGCAAGGTGATGAAAGTCATCATCGAATCGGGCGTCCTGACGCACGCGGCGCTGATCGCCGACGCGTCCCGCCTGTCGATCGAATGCGGCGCGGACTTTATCAAAACGTCCACGGGGAAAACCCCCGTTTCCGCGACGCTGGAGGCCGCGAACGCCATGCTGGAAGTGATCCGCGAATCGGGCAAGCCCGTCGGATTCAAAGCGTCCGGCGGCGTCCGCACGACGGAACAGGCGGCTGAATACCTGACCTTGGCGGACAAAATCATGGGTCCGAAATGGGCAGGTCTGATGACGTTCCGTTTCGGGGCGAGCGGTCTGCGCGACAGCCTGCTGGCGTCGATGGGATACGCCGCGAAGCCTGCGGAAAACAAAGGCTACTGAGGACTTGACGCATGCTGGCGCAAGAGGTCATTCGCCATAAACGCGACGGACAGCAGCTGAGCGGAGAGGAAATCGACTTCTTTATCAAAGGGGTCGCCGACTGGTCCGTTTCGGAATGTCAGATCGCCGCGTTCGCGATGGCGGTGACCCTGCGCGGCATGACCGACGCCGAAACCGCGCTTTTGACGAAAGCGATGACGGATTCGGGTGAAAAAATGAACTGGACCGCCCGACATTTGGACGGTCCCGTTTTGGACAAGAATTCGACGGGCGGCGTCGGCGACAAAGTCAGCGTCGTTCTGGCGCCCGTCCTTGCCGCCTGCGGCGGCTACGTCCCCATGGTTTCGGGGCGCGGGCTGGGACATACGGGCGGCACGCTGGACAAACTGGATTCGATTCCGGGGTATTCCACCCTGCCGTCGCTGGAAAAGCTTTACGACACCGTCGCCGAAGCCGGTTGCGCGATCATCGGGCAGACGGGCGATCTGGCGCCCGCCGACAAACGCCTGTACGCGGTGCGCGACGTGACGGGAACGGTCGAATCGATCCCCTTGATCACGGCGTCCATTCTGTCGAAAAAACTTTGCGTCGGGGACGACGCGCTGGTGATGGACATCAAATGCGGCAACGGCGCGTTCATGCGCGACATCGACGGCGCGCGGGAACTGGCGCGCGAATTGGTTTCCGTCGCCGTAAAAGCGGGATTGCCGACGCGCGCGCTGATCACCGACATGAATCAGGTTATGGGCGAATCGGTCGGGACGGCGGTTGAAATCAACGAGGCGATCGCCTATCTTAAAGGGGAAAAGCGCAATTCCCGATTGAGCGAAGCGGTTTCGGCGCTGGGAATCGAGGCTTTGTTGCTGTCGGGACTGGCGGCGAACCGCGAAGAGGCGGAACTGAAAATCGCGCGCGCGCTCGATTCGGGCAAAGCGGCGGAACGGTTCGCCAAAATGGTCGCCGCGCTGGGCGGTCCCGCCGATTTGATCGAAAAACCGGCGGATTACCTGCCGTGTTCGGCGATCGTCCGTCCCGTTTTCGCGGAACGGAGCGGATACGTCGAATCGACGGACACGCGCAAAATCGGCGCGTCCGTTCTGGTGTTGGGCGGACAGCGGCGCACGGCGGATCAGCGCATCGACTATTCGGTCGGCTTTTCGGATTTCGCGCAGATCGGCGACCGCGTGGATTCGCAAAGACCGCTGGCGGTCATTCACGCGCAAAGCGAGGAAAGTTTCGCCGAAGCAGAGAGAATGCTTCGGGAAGCCGTTGAAATCGGCGAAAACGCGCCGGTTTCCCGACCGGTCGTCCGGGAAACGGTTACGGTTTAATTTTTTAACGATGAGGTGAAAAAATGAAACGGGCAATTATTCTGATGATGGATTCGTTCGGTTGCGGCGAAGCCCCCGACGCGGAAGCGTTCGGCGACGCCGGCGCGGACACGCTGGGTCACATCGCCAAAGCCTGCGCGGCGGGCAAGGCGGAAAACGGACGCACGGGTCCGTTGAAACTGCCCAACCTGTGCAAACTGGGATTGGGCGAACTGTACAAGCAGTGCAACGGCGAATATGCGCCGAACATGGAAATTCCCGTTTCCGAAATCAAAGCCGTCTACGGCTATTCCAAAGAAGTCAGCAAAGGCAAGGACACGACGTCCGGTCACTGGGAAATGGCGGGCGTTCCCGTCACGTTCAAATGGGGTTATTTCCCCGCCGAATATCCCAGCTTTCCGCTGGATCTGATCGACGAATTCTGCAAACGCGCGAACCTGAAAGGCGTTTTGGGCAACAAGGCGGCTTCCGGCACCGTGATTTTGGAAGAATTGGGCGAAGAAAGCATCAAGACGGGCATGCCGATCGTGTACACGTCGGCGGACAGCGTTTTCCAGATTTGCGCGCATGAAAAGCATTTCGGTCTGGAACGCCTGTACGAAATCTGCCACATCGCCCGCGATTTGCTGAACGAACGCACCGAAAACGGCGTCATCGCGCGCGTCATCGCCCGCCCGTTCGACGGCGAAACAAAGGACACGTTCAAACGCACGGGCGGTCGTCACGACTATTCCGTCCTGCCCCCCGCGCCGACCGTTCTGGACAAGATGAAAGCCGCCGGCGGCAACGTCATTTCCATCGGCAAAATCAGCGACATTTTCGCCGCGCAGGGCATCACCAAGGCTTTGCCCGCCGTCGGTCTGGAACAGCTGTTCGACGTGACGCTGGATCAGATCCGCACCGCGCCCGACAATTCGATCATCTTCCCGAACTTTGTGAATTTCGACATGGATTGGGGACACCGCCGCAACGTGTCGGGCTACGCGTCCGGTCTGGAATATTTCGACAGCCGCCTGCCCGAACTGTTCGCGGAAATGAAGGACGGCGACATCTATTTCATCACCGCCGACCACGGTTGCGACCCGACGTTCAAAGGCACCGACCACACGCGCGAACACGTCCCCGTCATCATGTTCGGCAAGGGAATCGCGCCGCGCTACATCGGTCGCCGCGACACCTATTCCGACATCGGTCAGACGATCGCCGAATACTTCGGTCTGGAACCGTTCGAAAACGGCAAGTCGTTTTTGAACAAGTGACTTTGCGCAAAGGGCATTCCCGACGGAATGCCCTTTGCCCTGTTTTTTCAAAGGTTTTTCCCCATGCTGCCGCAGGACATCATTTGCAAAAAGCGCGACGGTCAAACGCTGACCAAACAGGAAATCGACGAGTTTGTTCAAGGCATCGACGACTGGTCGATTTCGGACGGGCAGATTTCCGCGCTGCTGATGGCGGCGCTGATCAACGGGCTGGACAACGGCGAACTGACCGCTTTCGTCAACGCGATCGTCGAAACGGGAATTATCCTGAACTGGGACAGCGTCAATCTGAACGGTCCCGTCGCGTCGGTGTACACGATGCCGGGCGTCGGGGACAAATCCGAAATCATCGCCGCGCCGATGCTGGCGGCGTGCGGCGTGTACGTCCCCATGATTTGCGAACGCATGCAGTATCACGCGGGCGGCACGCTGGACAAGCTGGACAGCATTTTGGGATTTGCGTCGCGTCCGACGCTGGCGCGCTTTAAAAAGACTCTGCGCGAAAGTGGCTGCGCCTTTATGACTCCGACGGAGCAGATCGCCCCCGCCGACGCGCGCATTCAATCGATTCGCGACGTGACGGCGACGGTCAGCAGCATTCCGCTGATGATCATGGCGCTGTTGGTGAAACAGATTTCGGCGGGCGTCAAAAAACTGACGGTCGACGTCAAAGTCGGCAGCGGTTCGTTCACCCCGACCGAAGCCGAAGCGCGGGACTGCGCGCGGCGCATCATGGAATGCGCCCCCGCGTTCGGCATTGACGCGAACATCGTTTTTTCGCAAATGGATCACGTCGTCGGGCAGAACATCGGCAACGCGCTGGAAGTCTACGAAGCCTGGGCGTACCTGACGGGCGCGGGTCCGCGCGACGACGAACTGCACCGGCAGACGATCGATTTGTGCACGCCCGTTCTGATTCAAAACGGAATTGTCGAAACGCCGGAACAGGCGGCTGAAAAGATCGTCCGCGCGCTGGAATCGGGACAGGCGGCGGAACGGTTCGGACGCATGCTGTACGAACAGGGCGTGTCGCCGAATTTTTTGACGAACCCCTCGCCGTTTTTACAGACGGCTCCCGTCGTCAAGCCCGTTTATCCCGACAAGGAAGGCTACGTTTCCAAAATGAACCTGCGCTGGATCGGACTGGCTGTTTTGGAAATGGGCGCGGGACGCATGCATCAGGAACAGCGCATTGACTACGCAGCGGGATACAGCAACATGTGCCGCCCCGGCATGTACGTTTCGGGACGCGTGCCGCTGGCTTTCGTCCACGCGGAAGACGCCCGCACCGCCGAACTGGCGGCGATCCATTTAAAGGGCGCGATCACCGTTTCCGAACAAAAGGAATGACGCCGCCGACCGCGCCGCGCCGTCGATTTCCCGCCGCAGTTCCGCCTCGTTCCCGGCGCCGGTAAAGCGGCACATCAGGCGTTTCGTCGTATCGGACAGATCGTCCCAATCCGATTTCGGATTTTCGACGCACAACGAAAACAGCGCGGACAACAGCGTCCACAAACGGTACGCCCGCGTCAAAGCGTCGCCCGCCGTCCGGTCGATCAGTCCCGCGCCGACCGCCCGCGCCAGCACGGGAACGACCGCCCTTTGCAGGATTTCGGGGTGGCGATCGGCATGCAGCAGTTGCAGATATTGCGCGGAAAATTCGATGTCGATCATGCCGCCGCGCCCGTACTTGACGGCTTCCGCCGCGCCAGTCGGACGAAAGTTTTCCCTGATTTTTTCGCGCATTTCGACGACGTCGCGCCGCAGTTCGTCCCGATTTTTCGAACGGCGCAGATTTTTGCGGATTTCGGCGTCGATTTTTTCCTTTTCGCCCCAGACGACGCGCGCCTTGGTCAAAGCCATCAGCTCCCACGTCCACGCGTCGTTTTCATAATAGCGGGCGAAAGATTCGAACGACGTCGCGGCGGGTCCCGCGCTGCCCGACGGACGCAAGCGCATGTCGACCGACCACAGCACTCCGTCCGCCGTGTTGGCGGTCAAAGCGTTGACGATCTTGTGCGCCAGTCGCGCGTAATAGACGCCGACCGTCAGCGGCGACGTTCCGCCGGCGGATTCGGCGGCGCCGTCGGGAACGTCGTAAATGAACAAAATATCCAGATCCGACGAAAAGCTCATTTCCCCGCTGCCCGCCTTGCCCAGCAAAACGACCGAAAAGGCGGCGTTTTCGAACGCGCCGTATTTCTTTTCGAACGCCCGCGTCACGACGGGACACAGCGCGGTCAGCACCGCCGTCGCCAGATCCGTCAGCCGTCCTGCCAGACCGTCCCGATCAATCAGCCCGCGCAAGAACTGCACCGCGCAACGGAACCGCTTTTCCCGCGCGAACCGGCGCAAAGCGTCCAAAGCCGCCTCTTCGTCGTCCTCCGCCCATTCCGGCAGGGCGAGGATTTCGGACACCATCGCCGCGGCGTCGGGGAAAGGCTGAAAGAACGCCGGATTTAAAACGGCGTCGAACAAATCGGCGTGCCGGATCATGTCGCCCGCCAGCGCGGGAACGGCGGAGATCAGCTCCGCCAGCAGATCCAGCAAAGCGGGACGCGACTGAAACAGCGAAAACAACTGCACCCCCGCGGGCAATCCCCGCAGCAATTCGTCAAACGACAGAAAAGCGGCGTCCGGATTGTCGCTTTTCGCCAGCGCGGCGAACAGCACGGGCAACAGATCGGTCATCAATTCGCGGGCGCGGTCGCTGCGCAAAGCCCGATAGCGTCCTGACAGCCACCCGCGCACCGTTTCGCCGATTCGATCGACGTCGGAAAATCCGAATTCGCGCAGTTTCGCGGCGGTTTCCGCGGGAACGTCCGCCCCGCCGAAGGAAAAAGCGTCCGCGTCGCCGCGGTTTTCTCCGGCGAACAGGGAATCGTACACGCGCCTGACCGCCGCGCAGTGCGCGCCCAGCGCCTGCAACAGCCCGCCGTAATCGTCAAATCCGGCGAACCGCGCCAAAGCCGCCTGATCTTCGGTCGCGGTCGGCAGCGTTTGCGTCTGGCGGTCGTCCGTCATTTGCAGACGGTGTTCCAGCGTGCGCAGGAAATCGTAGGCGGCGACCAGATCGTCCCTGCCTTTCGCGCTCACCCACCCCGCTTTGACCAAAGCGTTCAAGGCGACGACCGTCGACCTTGCCCGCAGGCTCGGGTCGCGTCCGCCCCACAACAGCTGTTGCAGCTGGGTGAAAAATTCGATTTCGCGGATTCCGCCCTGCCCCAGCTTGATATTAAATCCGGCTTTGTCGGGCGTTTCGGAACTGCGCGCCCCCAGCGACCGCTTGATGTCGCCGATCTGCTTCAACGCGTAAAAATCGGTCGTGCGCCGCCAGACGAACGGTTTGATTTCCTTTAAAAAAGCCGTTCCGACCGCTTTGTCCCCCGCGACGATGCGCGCTTTGATGAACGCGGCGCGTTCCCAGTTTTGGGCGAAGCTTTCGTAATAGCACGCCGCCGCCTGCGTCGACAGGGCGACGGGCGTCGATCCGGGATCGGGACGCAACCGCAAATCGACGCGGAAAACGTAGCCGGACGACGTTTTGTCGTCGATCAGGGCGACGATGTCGCGGGCGGCGCGCACGAAAAAAGCCCCGACGTCCCTTTTTCCCGCGTAAGGGGCTTTGTCCGCGTCGTAAAGCATGATCAAATCGACGTCGGACGAATAGTTCAGTTCCCGCGCCCCCAGCTTGCCCATCGCGACGATAAAAAAGCCGCACCCTTTTTCCGGTTCGGATTCGTCCGCCAAGACCAGCTCGCCCTTTGCGGCGCGCCCCCGCAAAACGACGGCGGTCGCGACGCGCAGACACGCTTCCGCCAAAACGGACAGGGCGTGCGTGACTTCGCTCAGATTCCAGACGCCCGCCAGATCCGCCATCGCGATCGCCAGCGCGCCCCGACGTTTCAGCCGCCGCAGCTCTTGTCCGGCGGTTTCCGCGTTTTCCGACGCGTACAGGCGCGGATAGGATTTTTTCAGCAGTTCGGCGAACGCGGCGGGCGCGCCCAGTTCGAAAACGCGGGCGGCGAAGTCCCGTTCGACGAAAAACAGGCGCGTCAGATGCGGCGAAGTCCCCTTGAACCGTCCCAGCCAAAGGCGCGCGAACGCATCGGCGTCCCGTTTTCCGAACACATCCGCCGTTTTCGGGTCGAAATCGCCCGTCGATTGTATCCAATCGCGGTACAAATCATCGTCTTCGGATAAAAAAGGTGTGTTTTTTAGGCTAAAAGTCATCTTCTTTGTGGAAAGAAAGGAACGGAAATTCTATATTCTGAATCTGTTTTAAGGGGTTTGAAGACTTTGCGCAAGTTTTTCAGATATGTTTTGATCGTGTTTCAGGCGGCGGTGCTGGCTGTTCTGGCGGGCGTCGGCGCGTTTTTCTGGCGTTTGCACCGAGGACCGGTCAACATCGACGCCTACGTCCCCTATTTGATGCAAGCCGCCGCGCCGTCGGACATGATCGCCGACATGCGGGTCGGATCGGCGGAAATGCGCTGGGGCGGATTCAAACACCCGATCGAATTCGTCGTTACGGATTTCAAGGCGTTCGGCGCCGACAAACAGCTGGTGCTTTCCGTTCCGAAAGTCGCGACGTCGTTCAGCCTCGCCGCTTTGGCGGAAGGGTCGCTCGCCCCGCGGTCGCTGGCGATTTACAAGCCGTATCTGCACCTGAAGCTGACAAGCGGCGACGTTCCGGAAACCGTCGAATCCGAAAGCGACTTTTCCCCCGACACGCTGATTCACCTGTTGCGCCGCGAAACGCACCTGAGCGAATTTTCGCTGATCGGCGCGGTCGTCAAAATCACGGACGAACGGCACGGCGCCGTCTGGGATCTGCCGTCCGTGAACCTGAACTATTCCCACCGGTTTATGAAAAACCGCCTGCGCGGCAACCTGACGCTGAAAATGCAAAACGGCGAACCGCTGGACATCAGACTGAACGGCAAATGGAAACGGCGCGGCAAAGACAACAAAATCGACCTGTCCGTCGCGGTCGACGATCTGGATCTGACCCGTTCCCGCGCGGCGCAGAAATACGCGTATCTGCAAAACTTCACCACCCCCGTCGCCATTCGTCTGAACACGCGGCTGGATCTGGCGCCGTTCGCGCGCGGACTGCCGAAAAACTGGCGTCCGACGTTTTCCAGCATCGGCTTTTCCGTCAAGGGCGGCAAGGGAATCGTGAACCTGCCCGCCCCCGTTTCGGCGCGCTACGACCTCGACCGTTTTTCAATAACGGGGGCTTTGTACGATTCCGTCGACCGATTCGACATCACAAGCTTCGATCTGCTGTTGCAAAACGGGGGCGAAGCGCGCGGCAGTTTTCTGGTGTCCGGCATCGGCGCCGCCGTCGACACGGGCGACTGGGCGAAAATATCCGCCGATTTGAACGCCGAAGCGACCGGCATTCCGATGGACATGCTGCCCGATTACTGGCCCGCGTCCATCGGCGCGGACGTCCACGGCTGGGTTAAACGCAACATGACGGGCGGCATGATCAACGACGCGAAGTTTTCCCTGCATTTCAAAGGGTTGGAAAACGCGGCGGGCGTCGACGCGGACAAAGTCGACGGCGTCGTCAACGTGACGAAAACGAACGTCGCCTATCTGGACGGCATGCCGCCCGTGAACGACGTTTCAGGCAGTCTGCTTTTTTCGCGCGACGCCATCGTCATCACGGTCGCCGAAGGTCGTACGTTCAGCGTGAACGCCGCGGCGGGCGGGACTTTTTCGTTTTTGGATCTGACCAAACCCGTCGCCCGCGCCGCGATGGACATGAACTTGGCGGGCGACGCGCGCGACGTTTTGAAAATCATCGACTCCCCCGCGCTGGAACTGATGAAAAGCGTCGGCATATCCCCCGAACAGACGACGGGAACGGCAAGCGGCAATTTAAAGCTGGACTTTCCGCTGGGCGACGCGTTCAAAAGCGTCGACCAGTTGAAAATCAAAGCGTCCGCCGACGTGCGCAACGCCGACGTCGACGGCATCGCTTTGGGATTGGGGTTGCAGGACGCCATTCTGCGCGTCGATTTGAACGACCGCGACCTGACGTTGCGAGGGACGGCGCTGTTTTATTCGGCGACGGCGAAATACACGCTGACGCAATCTTTTGACAAAACAAAGGAAACGGCGACGGACATCTTTTTGCACGTCGATTTGAACGACCGCGCGCGCGATCGGCTGAATTATCCGCTGTTCACGATGCCCGCCGTCGGCGGCATGATGCCGACCGATTTGCGGCTGGTTTTGAAAAACGACGCGACGGGGGTTCTGGAAATCGAGAGCGATCTGACGAACGCCGCCGTCGACCTGCGCGAAATCGGGTGGTCAAAGCCCCCGAAAACGGCGGGAAAGGCTTTTATGCGGCTGAATATGGAAAACTGCGCGCCGAAAAGCATTCCCGTCATCGAACTGACGGACGCGAACGGAACGGAGATCAAGGGATCGCTGTCGTTTAAAAACGGCGGCGTCGACGCAATCGATTTCGCCCCCGTGCGCGCGGGACGGACGAACGCCGCTTTGCGCGTCGCGTTCGCCCCCGATTCGATCGATTTCGACCTGACGGGATCGGATTTCGACGTTTCCGGACTGATGAGCCGCGGAACGTCCCTTTCCACCAAATCAAGCCGCAAAGAAAGCGACGCCGACAGGACGCTGAATTTCCGCGCGAACATCGGGAAAATGTGGCTCAGCCGCGACGGATACGCCGAAAACAACACGTTTTCAGCCGCTTATCAGAACGGGTGGAAAAACATGAACGCCCAAGGGTTCGTCGGCGATCAGAAAGTGCCGCTGAACCTGACGCTGGTTCCGACGGAAAAACCCGACGAATACGCCGTTTCCATGACGTCGAAAGACGCGGGCTACACGTTAAAGGCGCTGGATTACATTTCAACCGTCAAGGGCGGAGAACTGAAACTGAACAGCGTGTACACGCGGGGCGTCGGGTCGACGGGAACGCTGGACGTTTCCGACTTTTATCTGGAAGAACAGCAAACGCTGGTCAAAATCCTGTCGCTGACGTCGCTGACGGGCATCATCGACACCCTGCGCGGCGAGAGGCTGTTTTTCGCCCGCGCGGACATTCCGTTTTCGACGGACAACGAAAGCGTGACGGTTTCGGACGGCGTCGTGTCGGGATCGTCGCTGGGCATCACGCTGAACGGAAAATACTACCGCAACACGGGATACATGAATTTCCGCGGATCGATCATTCCGTTTTATTCGATCAACAGCTTTTTGGGAAAGATCCCCCTGATCGGGAAAATCTTTTCGGGCGAAAAGGGCGGCGGTCTGATCGCCCCGACCTACACGGTCAAGGGGAAACTGCCGTCCCCCGACGTGTCCGTGAACGCTTTTTCCGCTTTGGCGCCGGGGGCTGTCCGGTCGCTGTTCGGCATCGGACACGACGATTCCGACGCCAGCCTGAACGACGAACCCGAAAAGCCCCGCTTCGCCGCCCCGTCCGTTCCCGCCGTCAAATCCGCCGAACCGGCGGTCGTCAAGGAATTGAACGACGACCTCTGCCGCGAACCCGCGCCCGTTTCCGCCGGACGGTCCGAAAAATCGCCGAAAGCCTGACGTTTTTTTTCATTCTCCGGTCGGGGGCGGCTTCTTTCGAACGCCGCCCCGCCGTCAAATCAGTCCCAGTTTGTGCGCGCGGACAACGGCGTCCAGTCTGGACGAGGCGCGCAGACGAAGCAACAGTCCCGAAACGTGAATTTTAACGGTCGCCGTCGACAGGTTCATCAGCTTGGCGATTTCCTTGTTCGGCAATCCCCGCGACAGGTATCCCAGCACTTCGGTTTGCCGCGGCGTCAGAACGACGTTTTCCGGTATGCCGTCCTCCGACGGTTCGTCATTGTGTTTTTCAATCATAACAGCCTTCCTTTACCTTTGATTGAAACAGACTTTTCGTTTCAATGTTAATCCGCGCCTTTTTCCGCTGTCAAAACAGATGTTTGAGATTAAATCTAAGTTTTATTACCATTAGTTGTAAAAAATTTATTTTTCAAAAATCCGCCCTTTAAATTCAAAGGGTTGCGAGCCGCTTTCGAATTTTAAAAATTTTTACCTCCCTTGCGGAAACGAAACCGCAAAAGATCCGGCACAGCCGCAAGCGGCGCGCGAATCGAACTGAAAACCGGCTTTTCAGATTGAAAAATCGTGATAGAATGCCTTGACATTTTCAAAACGGAGAAAATCATGCCCGCGAAAAAAATAAAAATGGCGATCTGTTACGACTTTGACGGGACTTTATCGCCGCAGTACATGCAGAACGTCGCCTTTTTGCCCCGTCTGGGCATCAAGCCCGACGATTTCTGGGCGGAAGTCAAATCCGTCGCCCGCGCCCAAAACATGGACGAAACGCTGGCGTACATGAACCTGATGATCGACAAGGCGCAGGAAAAAGGCGTTCCCCTGACGCTGAAATTTTTGATGGCTTGTGGCAAAAACATCGAACTGTTCAACGGGGTCGACGGCTGGTTTTCCCGCGTCGACAAATACGCGGAATCGAAAAACATCGATCTGGAACACTACGTCATCACGTCGGGCAACGAAGAAATCCTGCGCGGCACGAAAATCAAAAAATTTTTCAAATACATCTTCGCCAGCAAATTCGCCTATAAAAAATCCGGTTCCAGATTCATCGCGGAAAAACCCGCCGCCGCGGTCAACTACACGAACAAAACGCAACACCTGTTCCGCATCAACAAAGGCATATTCAATTACTGGCAGAACAAGGAAATCAACGAACACACGCCCAAAGACCGGAAATACGTCGATTTCGAAAACATGGTCTACATCGGCGACGGGGAAACCGACGTGCCGTGCATGAAAATGGTGAAAATGCAGGGCGGGCACGCCATCGCCGTTTTCAATCCCGCGCTGCGGGGAAACGCGCCGGACATCGCGGCGGATTTGCTGAAAAACGACCGCGTCGACTTCGTCGCGCCGACCGATTACGCCGAAAACGGCAAGCTGGATCTGATCGTCAAAAACATCATCGACCGCATTTATTTGAAATGCGGCGGTTAACCCTTACGGTTCGCGGCGTTTCCGTTCGAAATGCGGATTCGCGCCCGCTTTGATCAGCAGACGCTCGACTTTGCGGACGGGGCTGACCGTTTCGTCCCCGCAGAGGCTCAGCGGCGTTTCGCCGGCGGCGTCGACCGCGTTGACGTCCGCCCCGCGTTTAATCAAAAGCTTTATCAACGGCAGACCGCCGTACTTGACGGCTTGGTGCAAAGCGGTCCGACCGATCCGTTTCATTCGGCGGTCGATGTCGACGCCCGCGTCCAGCAACAGGGCGAAAGCCTTGACAGGCGGCTTGTTTTTCGTGCAAATCACCCATGTCAGCTCGTCCCACATTTTGTTTTTCAAAAAACCGTTTGCGCCGTTTTTCAAAAACAGGCGGATAAAGCGCACCGATCCGCCCCAATCCTGCGCGCAGGTGTCGCCGTCGTCGTCCGCCGTGTTGACCTCCGCCCCGTGCTTGATCAGAAACTTCGCGGTTTTGAAATCCTCCCCCGCGAACCGCAAAGCCGTCCAGCCGGTATCGTCGCGCGCGTTGACGTCGCACCCCGCCTCGATCAGCTGTTTCAGAACGCAACGCGGGCGGTGAAACCGCACCGCGTCCATCAACAGCGTAGATCCCCTCGCCCGTTCGTCGGCGGGACGGGATTTCAGCGCTTTGATTGCCCCGAAAACCGCGGAATCCTTTTTAAACGGCTTTTTCGCCGCGCAGACAGCCAGCCTGACGCGCCGCGCCGCCGTCAGCGGAACGTTTTTCAAAACGGCTTTTAAAACGGGCAGACTTCCCCGTTCGTTCAAAAAAGCGGCGTCCGCGGCGTTCACCCCCGTTCCGTCGCGCGCGGACACGTCCGCCCCGCGGTCCAACAGCGAACGGACGACCTCCGGCGATTTGTCGAACATCGCGGCGTCCACCAGCGGCAGATTGCCGTCCGCGTCGGGAACATTCAAATTTTCGTCTTTTTCTTCCGTTTTCATCACCGCCCCCTTTTTAATCAAAGCTATAACCGGTCCGGCGTTCTTGTCAATTTGAATCATTGAATCATGATAATTTATAAATAGTTGAACATATAAGAACATAAAAGGAAACGCGAAATATGGACACACTTGTTTTTTATAAAAAAGCTCTTCGTATTTTGGTTAAAACGGCGCGCGACGCCGGACTACCGAAAGAAAAACTGAAAAAATATTTTACGGCGGATAAAAAATTCGATCTTCTTTCGGAAGAGGTCCCTTTTGAAAAAATATTCGAACGAATGATCGGTTCAATGCAAAACCGCAACAGCATGCCCAACGTCGTCAAATTATGGAATAAAGACGGCTCCGCCAACGCGGCGCACAAAGAAATCCTGTGCGGTTTCTCCCCGCGCCTGATTCTTGAAAAATACAAAGACGACCAACAGTTGTTTGCCGTTTTTTCCGCCCGAAAACTGGTTCGCGACGACAAGCACACCGTTCTGTTTCGTCAATGGTGCAAAGCTGTCGTTTCCGGCGCGCGTTTCATGTGCGAATTTAACGATTCCGCCGATTTGAAAAAAGCGTTTGACGCCTTTCAGCAAAATATTCTGACAAAAGCCGCCCTGCCTGCTTTTCTGGCGCGCGAAATCGACGGGTTCGGTTTCGCCCTGTCATGCGATTTTTTAAAGGAAATCGGCTATGACTACCCGAAGCCGGACCTTCATCTGAACGATGTTTTTGTCGAATTGACCGGTTGCGAACGAAAAGACTATGTCGTCTACAAAGAAATCTTGAAAGCCGCCCGACAGCTGAAAATCAGCGCGTACAAGCTGGATAAAATCCTGTGGCTGATTTGTTCCGGCAAGTTTTATTTAGACCTTGACGAAAACGGCGCCGGAATCAAGGTTCCCGGTCGAAAAGACGATTTGCTCGCCGCGATTCGATCGGCTTGACCGTTTTCGACACACGCCCCGCCTTTTATCCGAATCGGGTGATTTTCGCCCGCGAAAGTGGTATCATATTCGCGGTCAATCATTTCAACGAAAGGATTCGGAATATGTCTAAACGCTTTATTTTGAATGAAACCAGCTATCACGGTCACGGCGCCGTCAACGAAATCGCGACGGAAATCAAGTCGCGCGGCTTTAAAAAGGCTTTGATCGTCACGGACGCCGACTTGGTCAAATTCAACGTCGTCAAAAAAGTCACGGACATTCTGGACGCGAACGGTTTTGCCTATGACGTTTTCGACCGCGTCAAAGCCAATCCCAGCGTCGCCGTCGTCAAATCGGGCGTCGAAGCTTTTAAAAAAGCCGGCGCGGACTATATGATCGCGATCGGCGGCGGTTCGCCGCAGGACACGGCGAAAGGCATCGGCATCATCATCAACAACCCCGAATTTTCGGACGTCGTTTCGCTGGAAGGCGTCGCGCCGACCAAACATAAAAGCGTCCCCGTCATCGCCGTCGCGACGACCGCCGGCACCGCCGCCGAAACAACCATCAACTACGTCATCACGGACGAAGAAAAACGCCGCAAGTTCGTGTGCGTCGATCCGCACGACATTCCCGTCGTCGCCATCGTCGACCCCGACATGATGTCGTCGATGCCGCGCGGGCTGACCGCCGCGACGGGCATGGACGCCCTGACCCACGCGATCGAGGGGTACACGACGCTGGCGGCTTGGGAATTGGCGGACACGCTGAATCTGAAAGCGATTCAACTGATTTCTAAATCCCTGCGCAAAGCCGTCGAAAACGATCCCGACGGACGCGAAGGCATGGCGCTGGGGCAGTACGTCACGGGCATGGCGTTTTCAAACGTCGGTTTGGGCGTCGTTCACGGCATGGCGCACCCGCTCAGCGCGTTTTACGACACGCCGCACGGGGTCGCGAACGCCGTTCTGCTGCCCTACGTCATGGAATTCAACGCGGAATACACGGGCGAAAAATTCCGTGAAATCGCGCGCATGATGGGCGTCGAAAACGTCGATTCCATGTCGCCGTCCGAATACCGCAAAGCCGCGATCGACGCGGTGCGCCGCCTGTCTTTGGACGTTGGCATTCCGCAGACGCTGAAAGAAATCGGCGTCAAAGAAGCCGACCTGCCCGCTTTGGCGGACGCGGCGATGGCGGACGTCTGCACGGGCGGCAACCCGCGCCCCTGCACAAAAGAGCTGGTGCTGGAAGTTTATAAAAAAGCTTTCAACGGCTGATCCCGCATTAAAAGCGCGAAGCCCCTTGAAAGAAGGGGCTTCGCCGTTAAAGGATATTGATTTTTGCCGTTTTTTCGGTTGTAATACGGTCATCTTTTTATCGGAGGACACCATGGGAAAAAAGAAAGAAAGCAAGAAATTCAAACCGGAACGGGAAAGCTGTTTCGACGGCATGGAAATCGACAGCCGCGAAACCCTGTTGGCGGTGATCGACGAACTGCGAGATTTCTGCAATGAAAATATTTTGGCGCTGAAACCTCTGTTGGACGAAGTCGAAAACAACGAAATCATCAAACGCCGCATCATCAATTTCGTGACGATTTCCGACATTTTGGACAGCGTTGAACAGCTTGCCGACGCGAACGTCGAAACCGGCGAAGACGACGAAGAAGAATGCGAATGCGGCGGCGAAACGGACGAAGACGACGGCGACGAAGAGGAAGAATCTGAAATCCCCGTCAAAATCGTCAAAAAACCCTGCAAAAACTGCAAATCCAAGAAAAAGGGCAAATAACCCTTTTACCCGTCAAAGCGGAGGGCAATTTTCCTCCGCTTTTTTTTCGGCGCGCTATTTTTGTTTAATAAAATCCTTTGAAATCAACCTGTTAAACCGCTTCGGATCGAACCAGTAGCATCCGTGGCATACGGTCGTGTTTTCATCGCCGACGACGTATCCCTCTTTATACCCCAGCCGCCGCGCGTCATACCGTTTTCCCGTGCGGACGCATTCTTTGCAATGCTGGCGTTTGGCGTCGTTCGCGGCTTTGGACAGCGGCTGAAAGTCGTCGATTCTCTGGCTTTCCGCCGATAAATTCGACAAATCGTCGTACCTGCCGTTTTTGTGGTCGATTTCAACCGAAGACCGCACGTCCAAAATCGCGCAGGGTTGTCCCGACAGCGCGGCTTTGATGTCCGCCCTTACGCCGCGGTGTTTTTTAACCGAATTGCGATTCGGACCGTCCAGTTGAACGGCGACGACTTTTCCGCCCTGTTTCGGACGTTTGATCTTGTACCGTTTGCCCAAATAGCACCCGTCCGACCGCGCCCATTGACAGCCGTTCGTGCTTTCAAACGACGGGTGTATGTTCTTCAATTCGGCGACGGGAATTTCGCGCGAAAAGCAGGACGTCGGGTCGTTTTCGTCGTATTCCACGCCGGCGTAAGCCTCGAACAGCATGCCCAGCGTTTGCGGCGTCAGATTGAAACTTTGGCAGTTTCCTTTGACAAAACGGATCAGAGCGTCCAAATCCTCCTTTTGACGGATCTTGTCTTGAATTTGCCTGTTCGCCTCCGCCGCCGTCATTGTTTTCCCCTCAAACGACGAACCGATTTTTCAAAAAACTCGGACGATATTTCGCACCCGACAAACTTTCTGCCCGTGTTTTTAGCGGCGACAGCCGTCGTCCCCGCCCCCGAAAAGCAATCCAAAACCGTATCCGCCGGATCGGAATGCTTTTCGACCAAGGCCTCTATCAGCGCCAGCGGTTTTTGCGTCGGGTGGAAACGCCCCGCGTCATGACAGATCGGATACCGATACACGCCGTTGTCGTATTCCGAATGAAACGTCGGTTTGGATTTTTTCACTCCGGCGAGAGCGATCTCGCGGGCGTTCGTCAAATAGTTTGTTTTGCTGTTCAGCGGAACGGGATTCGTTTTCAGCCATTCGATCAACCGCAGCTGCTTGAACCCCGCCCGTTCGAAATAATCTTTCAACGGCGTGATTTTCCACACGTCGTAAAAACAGATCAGCGTTCCGCCGTTTTTCAGAACGCGGAAAGCTTCCCGAACAACGGCGTCCAGTCCCGCGAAACCGGAATCCCAATCGCCGAAATCCATCGACACCCGAAAACGGTCCGTGTTCCTGCCGGTCGCCGTTCCCGATTGAAAGTTGGTGTCGCGCGACACTTCATACGGCGGATCGATCAATACCAAGTCGACCGAAGCGTTTGAAATTGTCGGCAAAAAATCGAAACAATCGGCGTTGACCAGACGGACGCCGCCGGATTCAAAAACCTCCGCCGCTTCCGAAGCCCCGCCGATCGTCCGCCCTGACATAAAAAAATCCCCAAAAACCGCCTGAAAAAGCGGCTCGGGGAGTTGAGAAAGCCATAATGTTGTTCAATGACCCTTTTGACCTTTAAACACTTTCGCCTTTCCGAAAAAGAAGGGGGCGCGTTCTGAACATGCGTCAAAAGCTCCCCGACCGTCAATTACGACATCGGGGATACTTTTCGCGTTTGCTTTCACGCAAAGCGACAACGGCGCATCGCTGCACCGAACAACATTAGAGCTTTCTCACGGCTCCGCGTCCGCCAAGACACTTGTTCGCCGCAAACGGCGAACCATTCTTAGATTACATCGTAAGTCATGGAAAAACAAGGATTTTTTAAAACAGAGCTTTAACGGCTTATTTCGTTCGCGGTTTTCTTTTATTGGCTTTGACGATTTCCAGCATTTCCAGCGCGTACGCCTGACCCGCGCGGATTTCCTCCGCCGTCATCGACCGCATCAGGCGTTCCAGATCGGGCGACGCCGCCGACAGATCGTCCGCCGCCGGAAACAGCGCCGACAAAGCCAGCACCAGCCAAGCGTAAGCTTTCGGTTTGTCGAAGGACCGCGCGGCGTACACCTCCGCCAGTTTTCTTTGCGCCTCGACGTATCCCGCGCGCGCCGCCCTGTCCAGCCAGAAAACGGCGCGTTCGTCGTTTTGTTCGACGCCGTCGCCGTTGGCGTACAGCCTGCCCAGCCCCGCCATCGCCTGCGTGTCGCCCGCGTCCGCCGCCGCCTGATACAGTTCCGCCGCGCGCCTGAAATCCCGCTTCACGCCGCGCCCCGTTTCAAACAGCTTGCCCAGAGCCGCCGCCGCGCCGGCGTCGCCCTGTTTCGCCCCCAGTTCCAGCCATTCGACGTTTTCGTCCGCCAGTCCCGCTTTAACGGACAGATCGCCCGTCTGCGCGTAAATGAGGCGCAGCTGCGCCATCGCCTCGCCCGATCCTTTCGCCGCCGCCATTTCATACCAGCCGCGCGCCTGTTCCACGTCCTTTGGCACGCCGCGGCGCCCGAACTGCATGATTTTTCCCAACATCACCTGCGCGGGCACATATCCCCGTCCCGCCGGTTCCCGCAACAAATCGACGATTTCAGTGTTCGACCGTTTTCCGGCGACGTCGTACACGCGCGCCAGATAGTATTTGGATTCGACGTTTCCCGAATCCGCCGAGATTTTCAGCCATTGTTCGGCGCGGCGAGGATTCTTTTCCACATCGAACAGATATTTTCCCAGTTCTCCCGCCGCGTCGGCGTCGCCGTTTTTCGCGCGCGCCGTCAGCACGTCGAGATCCGCGCCCCGCGCCGCGACCGGCGAAACAGCCAGCATCAGAGCGAAAAGCAAGGTCTTCATCGCTTTTCTTTTTCCTTTTTCGACGTCAAAATCATGTCGTCCGAAAACGGCACGTCCTCGACCGTCACCGTCCACGGGTGCGTTCCGTCGCGGAACACGCGCACGGTTCGGGGGTTCCACCACGGCGGCACGATCGAATCGGGCAGTCTGAACCGTTCGAAAGCCCCCATGCCGGTCGGCAGACGGGTAAATTCGTCGATCACGACCTGATCGAACCGGTCATAGGCGGCATCGGTTTTCGATCCGCGCAAATCCGCCCCGCCCAAGTGCGAACCCGAAAAATCGATCGCGCGCAAATCGCCGTTCGTCAAATCGGCGGTGCGCAAATCCGTTCCCGTCAAATCGACGTCGCGCCCCAAATCGCGGTGAGCCGCCGGATCGGTCAGCAAAAACAGAGCCATCTGAATTTCCGGTTTGACCGGCGCATAGGGTTTGAACAGGTCGCGTTCCGAATCCCATGGGGCGTTTTCCCTGACGAAAGCGGACAGAATGTCGACCTGCGCGTTTTCCAGCCGTTTGTCCCGACGCGCGACGCACGCCATCGTGCAAAGCGCCCACGCGCGGTTTTCCGTCGTTTCCAGCGGCGTGCTCAGAATCGTTTGCGCCCTGACCGCCAGATTTTGAACGCTCGGGCGTCCCAGCAGTCTGTCTTCGCACGTTTTTTGCGAACAGGACAGGCGCGAAACGCCGTCCGCCGCCCCCTCGGCGTCCTTCCCGGCGTCCGGATCGAATCCGACGGAATCCGCCGCCGCCAAAGCGGGCGGCAAGACGGTGCGGCGGTCGACTTTCGTCTTTACCAGTTGTTCCATCGGGAATCCCGCGAAAGCCGCCATGTTCACGCCGCCGAAATCGGCTTTGTACAAATAAGCGTCCTTGAACGACGCGCTGTTTTCAAAGCGCGCGTTTTTAAAAACGGCGTCGGAAAGGTCGGCGTCGTCGAACAGGACGTTTTCCAGCTTCGCACCGCCGAACCACGCGCGTTTCAGATCCGCGCGTTCGAACAGACCGTTTTTGCATTCCGCCCCCGAAAAATCGGCGCGGTTCGCTTTCGCATCGTCGAAAATCACTCTATCCATTTCCGAATCGTGAAAATCCGTTTGATTCGCGCGCAGACGATAGGCTTTCACATCGAACCAGCCCGTGTCCTGCGCGTTCGCGCCGTCCATGTCCGCCAGCGTCAAATCCGCGTTGCGGAACTGCGCGGACTGCATGTCCGCTTTGGAAAAATCGGCGCCCCGCGCGGTCGCGTCGTGAAAACGGGCGTATTTCAGCTTCGCCCCCGCGAACGAAGCGCGCGACGCGTCGGTCCTTTGAAACAGGGCGTTGCTTAAATCGACGCCGGAAAAATCCGCCGCCGTCAGATTCATGTCCGAAAACGACGCGCCGTCGAAATAGGATCCCCTGAAATCGGCGTTCGTCAAATCGCTGCGGAACAAGTCCGCTTTGGAAAAGTTGATCTTCCTCAGATCCAGCGGGCAGTCCGCGCCGTTCTGCCTGTTGCCCAGCAGTTCGACCGCGGACGACAGGTTGACCGAATCCGCCGGAACCAGAATCGGATCGGGGGCGTAGTATTCGGGACGCCACGGGTAGCATTTGCGCAGATAGTCCGCCGCGACCTTTTTCAATTCGCACGGCGCGGGAATGTCGTCGGGATAAAGCTCGCGCCCCATAAACATGTTCAGCGTTCCGAACGCGCCGTAAGCCGTGGGGTTGCAGTTTTCCAGCCGTTTCAGCGCCATTTTCGCCATATCCGCCTCGAACAGCATCATTTCGGGCGGCGGCGGGGGCGTTTCGTCTTTTTTCGCGGCGGCGCGGCGGCGGCGTTTCCTGACGACGCGGCGTTCGTTCGCCGCCTGTTTGATTTCGATTTCCGGATTTTTCAGCGGAAAGACGCGCACCTTGCCGCTCGGCATGGTCGAAAGGCTCGTTTTGCCCGATTTTTTTCCTTTTTGCCGCGAATTTTCGGGCGGCAGGATCAGAACGCGCGCGGGAACGGCGATGTTGTCCGCCGCCTGATCAACCGTCACGCCGTCCTTGTCGTACAGGGAAACGCCGACGGGCGTCGGAATGCCGCGCCTGACCTGATTTTCGTTTTTGGGCGCCGCGCCGTCCGCCGTCACGCCGTCCCGCGGCAGAACCGTCGGGACGGCTTCGTGCACGGACGTGATTTTTCCCCGATCCTGCACCGGCAAAAAGAAAACGATCACGTTCTTCGGCTCCGCCGCCGCGAAAACGGCGGAAGAACACAAAACGGCGGCGGCGGTCAGGATTTTGGCTTTAATATTTGCGGACATTGCGCTCCACCGTCGGGAAGCCGCGGCGCAACCATTGCGACACGCCGTTGTCCAGAATCGCGGCGTGTTCGAATCCTTTCCGCTTCAACAGTTTGTAAGCTTTGAACACGGCGTTTTCGTCCCGCAGTCCGATAACGACGACGGGCGTTTGTTTGAACCCGACCAGTCTGTCCGCGGTTTCGTTCAGCCGAATCGCGAAAGTTTCAAACGGCAGGTTGATCGCCGTGTCGATATGACCGAACATGTTGTAAAACTCTTGCGGCGTGCGTATGTCGATCAACAGCATGTCCCGTTTTTCAGCCATCTGCTTCGCCAGCGTTTCAACCGGCAGATACGCGACGTCCTTTCCGCGCGCCATTCGTTTCAGACGCGGATACGCGAATTTCAAAAAAGCGTACAGAACGACGGCGACGATTAAAAAATTTGCAAAGCTTCCGTTCATTTTTTCACTCGCATCAAAAAATATGTTTGTTTAAGTATATAGTTATCTCTAAGATATACAAGACAACTTTGAACCTTTTGACAAGGAGCGAACGAATTATGACCGAAAAGCCGATTACCGTCGTCGGCGCTGGGCTGGCGGGGTGCGAAGCCGCGTGGCAGATCGCGCGCGCGGGAATACCCGTCGTGTTAAAGGAAATGCGTCCGAAACGGCAGACGCCGGCGCATAAAACGGCGAATCCGGCGGAGCTGGTCTGCTCCAATTCCCTGCGTTCCGACGATCCTCTGCACAACGCCGTCGGTCTGCTGCACGAGGAAATGCGCCGCTGCGGTTCGCTGATCATGGCGGCGGCGGACGCGTCCGGCGTTCCGGCGGGCGGCGCTTTGGCGGTCGACCGCGACGTCTTTTCCGGCATTGTCGGGCAAAAACTGCGCGAGCACCCGCTGATCGCCATGGAAACGGCGGAACTGACCGACTTGCCCGACGAAAACGCGGGTTTGCACGTCATCGCGACGGGACCGCTGACCACCCCCGAACTGGCTGAAAAAATCCGCTCCGCCGCCGGCGGCGAAGAGCTGTTGCACTTTTTCGACGCGATCGCGCCGATCGTCACGGCGGAATCCGTCGATATGACAAAGGCGTGGAAGCAGTCCCGCTACGACAAGGGCGACGGCGACGATTACATCAACTGTCCCATGACGCGCGCGGAATACGACGCGTTTGTCGACAACCTGCTGGCGGGCGAAAAGGTCGCGTTCAAGGAATGGGAGAAAAACACCCCTTATTTCGAAGGCTGTCTGCCCATTGAAGTCATGGCGGAACGCGGGCGCGACACGCTGGCGTTCGGTCCGATGAAACCCGTCGGGCTGACGGATCCGCACACGAATTCCCGCCCCTGCGCCGTCGTCCAGCTGCGCAAGGAAAACAGGCAGGGGACTTTGCTGAATCTGGTCGGATTCCAGACGAAACTGACCTACGGCGAACAAAAGCGGATCTTCAAAACCATTCCGGGGCTGGAAAACGCCGTTTTCGTGCGTTACGGCGGCATTCACCGCAACACGTTCATCTGTTCGCCCAAGGTGCTGGACGAAACCTTGCGCCTGAAAGCCCGCCCGAACATTCGTTTCGCGGGACAGGTCGCGGGGTGCGAAGGCTACGTCGAAAGCGCGGGCGTCGGGTTGCTGGCGGGACTGTTCGCGGCGCGGGAAGCCGCGGGCGAACCGTTCGTTCTGCCGCCCGAAACGACGGCTTTGGGGGCGATGCTGCGCCACATCACCGTCAACGCGAACGAAGAATGCTTCCAGCCGATGAACATCAATTTCGGGCTGATGCCGCCCCCGCCCGTCCCCGAAGGAAAACGGAAAATCAAAGGGCTGGACCGCAAGCGCGCCCAAAGCGAGCGGGCTTTGGCGGATTTGGACGAATGGATCGCAAAGGCAGGTGTCAATGACCGGTCGAATTAAAAGAACGAAAGACGCGAACGGCGAAAACTTCCCCGTCGGATCGTGTTTGATTCCGCGCGAACTGCGCCCGCACGTCGCGGCGTTTTACGACTTTGCCCGAACGGCGGACGACATCGCCGATTCGACGGAGATTTCCGGCGATGAAAAACTGGAACGCCTGAACAGGCTGGAACGGGTCTTGCTGGGGCAAGAGGAAGCGGACGAAGAAACCGAATGCGCCGAAACGCTGAAAAAATCGTTGGAGGAACGCGGCGTCACCAATCAGCACGCGCTGGATCTGTTAAAAGCGTTCCGTCAGGACAGCGAAGGACACCACACCTACCACACGTGGGAGGACGTGATGGCGTACTGCCGCTGGTCGGCGGGCAGCGTCGGGCGTTTCATGCTGGATCTGCACGGCGAAAACCCGACGGCTTACTGGCCGTCCGACGCGCTGTGCGCCGCGCTGCAAATGAACAACCACTTGCAGGACTGCAAGCAGGATTATCAGGAAAAGCACCGCATCTACCTGCCCAAAGACTGGTTCAAAGACGCCAAAATCAAATACGAGGCGCTGGACGACAGCCAGACCTGCGCCGCCCTGCAAACGGTTTTCAACCGCGTGACTGACGCGATCGAGGGATTGCTGGTCGAAGGGTCGTCCCTGCCTTTGGTCGTCGCGAACCGCGGTCTGCGCATGGAGGTGTGCGTCATCTTCCGTCTGGCGCAGCGGCTGGTCAGGCGGTTGAAGCGCGGCGACATTCTGCGCCGCAAGATCGAATTGAAAAAAACGGACTGGATCCTCGCCTGTCTGCTGGGCGTCGCCGGCGGATTGAGAAGAAAGAAAATATCATGCATCAGGAAAAAAGATCTGAAACCGCCGAAAAAGAAATAACCGCGCGGGTCGACGCGATCGTCAAATCGTCGGGGTCGTCGTTTTATCCCGCGATGAAACTGCTGTGCCGCGAAAAACGCGACGCCATGTACGCGATTTACGCTTTTTGCCGCGAAATCGACGACATCGCCGACGAACCCGCGCCGCTGAACGAAAAAAAACAGCGTCTGCAAATCTGGCGCGACGACATCGAACGCGTGTACGACGGCGTCGAACCGGAATCGATCGTCGCCAAGGCTTTGATCGCGCCGGTCGAACGCTTTTCCATGCCGAAATCGGAATTCATCGAACTGATTGACGGCATGGAAATGGACATTCCCGACGGCATGCGCGCGCCGACGATGACGGAATTGCAGTTGTACTGCCGCCGCGTCGCGGGAGCGGTCGGCATGCTGTCCGTGTGCGTGTTCGGCGATTTTTCCGACACGGCGCAACGGTTCGCGGTCACGCTGGGCGAAGCGCTGCAGCTGACGAACATCTTGCGCGATATGGAAGAGGATATGGAACTGGGGCGGCTGTACATGCCCCGCGAATGTCTGGACAAAGCGGGGATCGACATCACGGACGACACCGCGCTCAGCAGCGTTTTGAGCAACCCGAACCTGAAAATCGCGCGTCAGGAACTGGCGAAGCAAGCCGCTTTGCGCTTTACCGAAGCCGACGCCGCGCTGGAACGCCTGAACGGGCGGCAGATGAAACCCGCCGTCATTATGAAAGACGTTTATAAAAAAGTTTTCGACATGATGGAAAAACGCGGCTGGGACGTCCTGTTCCCCCGTCCGAAACCGTCCAAGGCTTTTGTCGCGTGGACGGCTTTGCGCGTGACGCTGTTCGGGAAATGACCCGATGACCGTCCACATCGTCGGCGCGGGAATGGCGGGATTGTCCGCCGCGTTCACTCTGACGAAAGCGGGCGTTCCCGTCGTCGTCAGCGACGCCGCCGCGCGCGCGGGCGGACGGTGCCGTTCCTTTTTCGACAAACGGCTGGACGCGCCGGTCGACGCCGGAACGCATTTGATGCTGGGGGCGAACACGGCTTTGCTGGCGATGCTGGACGAATGCCCGACGCGGACGCCGTTGAAAAACGCCGGCACGAAAATGACGTTTTTCAGAAAAGACGGATCGCGTTTCGACATCGACTCCGCCCGTCCCTTTTCCGCCGTTTCGCATTTGCCGGAACTGTATTCCCTGCTGTGCGAATCCGTCATGAACACCCCCGCGCGCCAAGCCGACGCGATGCTGTTTCTGAAAACGGCGGCAAAGTGCTTCGGCGCGAAAAACGGCGCGGTTTATCTGGCTTTCCCGACCCTGTACGACAGCGTCGTCGCCCCCGTCGAACAATACCTGAAACAACGCGGCGCCGTTTTCCGTTTCGGACGGCGTTTGCGGCGCGTCGAAAACGACCGCCTGATTTTTTTCGACGGCGAGGAAATCGCGCTGAACGGCGGAGACAAAGCCGTTCTGGCGGTCGATTCCGAAAACCTGTCGCGGCTGGTCGCCGGCGCGCCCGAACCGCCGTTTCAGACAATCGCCAACATTCATTATAAAACGGACGCTCCGCTTCCCGCGCCTTTTGTCGGACTGATCGGCATGACGGGACATTGGGCTTTCGCAAAAAACGGCGTTGTTTCCGTCACAATCAGCGCGGCGAACGACCTCTGCGCCCGCCTGTCCCCCGACGCTTTGGCTGAAA
>ERZ808286.336-NODE-336-length-33256-cov-3.939068_pt1 | contig 33256 bp, 31 predicted proteins | sample MGYA00521276_ERZ808286 | MGnify/ENA primary metagenome ERZ808286 (study PRJEB31516, sample SAMN03275607) | gut metagenome | biome: mammalia-associated habitat; material: feces | host: Papio cynocephalus | place: Kenya | collected 2012-08-01 ... | reverse complement strand
TTGCGAAGGAACGGTCAAGCAAAAAGTGGGCGACGTGGAGAAGGATTACGTTGCCATACGCTATCGCGAAGGAGCCATGCTTTATCTGCCCGTCGATCAGATGGACAGGCTGACGAAATACTCCGGTTCGGACAATCCGCGCCTAAATAAAATAGGCGGCAAGGAGTTTGAAAAAGTAAAGCAGAAGGTTCGCGCTTCCGTCAAAAAACTGGCGTTCAGCCTCAACGCGCTCTACGCCGAAAGAAGCAAGATCAAAGGGTTCGTTTATCCGCCGGACACGCCGGAGCAAAAGATTTTCGAGGACAACTTCCCGTTCACTCCGACGGCCGATCAGGAAGCCGCAATAAAGGACGTCAAGGACGATATGGAAAAAGGTAAGCTTATGGACAGGCTTATCTGCGGCGACGTCGGTTTCGGAAAAACCGAAGTGGCTTTCCGCGCCGTTTTCAAGGCGGTTATGGCAGGAAAGCAGGCGGCTATTCTGGCGCCTACCACGATTCTGGCAAAACAGCACTACAACACCCTGCTGTCGAGGATTGAGGGATTCGACTTAAAGGTGGACCTTTTAAGCAGGCTTCAAAACAAAAAGCAAACCGATGAAATTCTGGAAAACGTCGAGCTTGGGTTGACCAACGTGCTCGTCGGCACGCACAGATTGCTGTCGAAGGACGTCAAATTCGACGATCTTGGCCTTCTGGTGCTGGACGAGGAGCAGCGTTTCGGCGTCGAGCATAAGGAAAAACTTAAACTTCTGAAAAAGGACGTCGATATAATCACCATGTCGGCAACGCCTATCCCGAGGACGCTGTCTATGAGCCTCAACGGCATAAGGGATATAAGTCTTCTGGAAACTCCGCCGACGGGCAGACTGCCGGTGGAAACTTACGTCACCGAATACTCGGACAACCTCTTAAAAGACGCGATTTTGAGGGAAATCGGCCGTGGCGGACAGGTTTTGGTGCTGTATAACTACGTCGAAACGATAGATTCGTTTGCGTCGAAAGTGCAGAATCTTGCGGGCGGCGCGGCGAAGATAATCGTTGCGCACGGGCAGATGTCGGGACCTATGCTTGACGAAAGGATAACGCGGTTTTATCAGCGTGAAGCCGACGTTCTGGTGTCGACGACCATCATCGAAAACGGCATAGATCTCCCCGACGCAAACACCCTTTTCGTGGTGGACGCCGACAGGTTCGGTTTGGCGCAGCTCTATCAGCTGAGAGGGCGCGTCGGGCGAAGTGGACAGCTTGCTCACGCCTACTTCACCACGAGGGAAAACAAAGTGGTTTCCGAGGAAGCGGCAAAAAGGCTGACTTCGCTTATGGACTACAACGAGTTCGGCAGCGGCTTCAAGATAGCTTTAAGGGATTTGGAGCTTCGCGGCGCGGGCAACCTTCTGGGCGCCGAACAGCACGGGCATATCGCGGGCGTCGGCTACGAAATGTACACGCGGCTTCTGAGAGAAGCGGTGGACGAAATCCGTTTCGGCCGAACGGCCGAGAGCGCGGAAGTGGAAATGAAGGTGGATTGCAACGCGTACGTCAGCGACGGCTACGTTTCGGCGTCCGACAGACTTCGTATCTACAAAAAAATAGCGGAAATCAGAAACAAGGAAGACAAGGACAGACTGCTTGCCGGCATTCGGGCGACGTACGGCGAACCGCCGAAGCCGCTGGTGAATCTGATAAACGTGGCGTACCTGAAAGCGCTCGTTTCGGGCTTTTCGGCGACGAGGGTTACCTTAAGCCGAAAGAAGGCGGAAATATCCCTTTCCGAGGACTTTTTCAAGAACGCCGACCTCGTGGAAATCGTGGACAAAAACAAACAGACGGTGCGCCTCGTGGCCGAGCCGCCGGCGCTGCTTTTTAACCTGCCGAGCGTGGACGTTGAGGACAATTTGGTGCGTCTTATCGCATTTTTCGAGCGCGGATTGGCCTAGAAGAGGCAAAACTTGTCCGAAAAACAGAAAAAACCTTGCATTTTGATTGCGTATACGATTTATTTTTTGTATAATAGGTAAGTACAATTTCTTAATTAAATTTATTAGGAGAACAATTTATGAAGAAAAAGTTTGTTGCAATTTTGCTTGTGGTCCTCGTTTTGGCCACTGTGTTTGCAGGGTGCGACATCATCACTAAAAACGACGAAAGAGTTTCCCAAAAGGTTCTCGCGACCGTATCTTTCGGCGAACATACCGACACCGTAACCAGGGGCGACGTTTTGTCTTCCTTCAACAGCTACGGCTATTATTACGTTTACTACTACGGCTACACCTATGAGGAAACTTTCGAACTCCTCACCAAGAGCCTTGCTCAAAGAAAGCTGTTGGTGCTTTACGCCAAGTATTATCTTAACGGCAAAAGCATGAGCTTCGGCGACGATATCGCGTCCACTGAAAAACTGCTTCATCCGCAGGAAATCGCTCACGCAATCGACGAAACCAACGATTCGTTTGAAGAATCCCTTAAGTCCATCATCGAAGATCTCGAAAAGGAAGCCAAGGCAAATCAGGGCAGCACTACCACCGACGACGGCAACGTCAAGGTTATAAGCACCGCAGATTCCACCGAGTACAAAGTGGGCGACGTCATCGACATCAACGATTTCCAAATCGAAATCACCAACGACGACGGCGAAACCGAAACCAAGGAAATCACTTCCGACATGGTCAAGGAAATTCCGTCCACCGCCACCACCGGCAAAAAGAAGCTCGTCGTTACCTACGAAGGCAAGGACTACAGCATCGAACTTACCGTCAAGAGCCTTGACGCAAGGTCTCAACGTCCGACGGAAGGCGAAGCCGACTGGACCTACGACGAAACCTTGGGCAACGGAGCAGTCACCATTCCTCTCAAATGGACCGATAAGGATTTCGTTTCCGAACACAAGGACAGCGAATATTTCGAAAAGGCCGTTGCAAAACTGAAAAAGAACCTCGAAGCAAACTATACGGACTACGAGAAGTTCTATGACGAACAGCTTGAAAGCATGCTGCTTTCTCACTTCCAACGCCAGCTCCTCGCCGACAATTATACTTCCGAACAGATTGCCGCGGAGCTTTCCAAAAAAGCCGCTTTGGAAGTTGCAACCGACAGAGAAACCTACGAAAAGCTCGCTTCGCAATACGCCACCGATCTCGGCAGCGACGTGACCGGCATTGCCGTTCATCCTACCGAAGGCTACGGCTACGTTTACAACATTTTGCTTAAGTTCAGCGACGAACAGAGCGCGGAACTCAAAAAATATGCCAGCGGCGGAGCTTACTTCTCCAGCGAAGAAGTTTACAAACAAGTAAGAGAAATGCTGACTAACGAAATCACAGTCAACGTCAGCAACCTCAAATACACCAAAGAACTCGACTGCGACAAACACACCTGCGGCAACGAAGACTGCATCGGCGATTGCGACAATCACGCAGATTGCACCGACGTAAACTGCACCGACAGAGCGTACGTTGCAACCGACGTTCCTGTTCAGACCGTGCTTTCCTGGATCAGATCCGACCTCGAAGCCGCGGCAAGCATCGAAAACGCCTACGAGCGTCAGATGGCTACCTTGGAAGTTGCGATCGAATGGCTCTACAGAGTTAACGACGACACGGGTATGTTCTCGTCTGACACTTACAACGGCGTAACCGGCAACGGCTACGGCTACCTCATCACTCCGGAAGGCGAAAAGAGCTCCTACGTTGACGAATTCACCGCTCTCGGCAGAGCCCTCGTCAAAAAAGGCCTCGGCAGCTTCGACACCGGCAGCACCGAAAACGCTTCCGATTTCGGCTTCAGCACCACTCCGTCCGAAAACGTCTGGTACTGCATCACCGATTACGGCATTCACGTTATGATCGTAAGCTTCATTCCTCACGATTTCGCGGCATTCGGCCTTGACGGCGAAAAGATTTTCGCCACCGAAGAAGAGTTCAAATCCGGCGAAACTCCGATGGACTACATCGTCAAGTTCGGCACCTTGAACATGGCCGATAACTACGGAACCTTCTCCGTCGACGCGGAAACCGGCGCAGTCAGCTACACCGGCCTCACCAAGGAAAGCTTCTACAAAGACGGCAAACTCCTTGCATCTAGAGTCAACAAATCTCAAACCTACGGCGAAAAACTTGCCGAGACCAACAAGTCCAACCTGACTTCCGATCTCTACAGCCGCATTTCCGCCAACGTTTTTGAAGAAAACGCCGACAGCATCAAGCTTGACGACAAAAAACTCAAAAAGCTTGCAAAAGAAACCGAAAACTAAACTACAATCAAAAAGCGGTTCGCAAAAGTGAACCGCTTTTATATTTCGTAAATTTCCAACCAAAAACCGCCCCTTTCGGAGCGGTTTTATATATTAAAAAGTTTCTATTCCCAACAAAAAATCCACACTGACGTCAAAATACTTTGCCACCGAAACAAGCGCATCCAGACTCGGTTCGCGTTTGCCGCTTTCCCAAAAACTGACGGTTTGGTTTGAAAAACCCAGTTTTTTTCCGAGTTGGTCTTGCGAAAGATTGGCTTCCTTTCTCAATTCTTTCAATATAATACCAAATTTGTTATCTCTCATAATTAACAATATAATAAAACAATTTTCCTACATTATGTTGACTTCCTACAAAATGTAGGATAAAATAAGAGTAATATTTATAATTTTTGGAGGAAACATGGAAAAAATTATACCTTCGTCAGACAAAAAAGAGCTTTTAGCGCAACTTTATGTGTTTCGTGGCATGTTGGGCGAAGTTTATTGTGCTGCAGACAATTATGAACAGAGCAAATTAATTTTTGAGGAACAAAAGTCTGTAGTAGAAAACTTGTCAAACAAATTCAACGAGTTACCGGAAACAATCGTAAATACTATTGCTAAACATAAACAATGTCACAACGATGCTAAATTACGCATAACGATGATTGTCGGGCTGTCCTTGGCTTGTGGTTTGATATTTTTGACAACTATTAAATATTTAATCCCTCTTTTAGATGGTGGACCGCAGCTCTTATTGATATATCCGATATTATTTGCAGTACCGGCGGCCTTATTTTTTGGAATAAAATGGATAAAGAATTATAGGCGAGGAAGTCCTTCACTAAGAGTAGAGAAGAAAGCAAAAAAAGAATATGAATATTATATTCAAAATAATCGAGATGACAATAATGTAAAACTCTTAAAAAAATATCCGGACGAAATCGCGACTGCGAAGAAGGCAGCAAATGAAAAATATAAACCGATGATAATCAATCAAAGAAAGTATTGTGAAAAAAAAGAAGTTTTAAAAAACATGTTTGCAGAGTTTTTGATTGAGAGAGACTGGGGAATGATTGATACGTTGTTATATATGGTTTCGTCAGGTAGGGCAGATACGATGAAAGAAGCGTTAAATACGGGGGATTTGGCAATAAGACACGAACAAATGATAGGAGAAATTAAAAGGACACAACTGCTATTGGCAAATTTAACAAACACAACGATACAATGTACGCGCGCATTGTGCATGGGAATGAACCAGCTTAACGATTCTATAAATCGTGTAGGCAACAAAATTGATTCTCTTAGTGAATGTGTCCGTCAGGCAGGAAACAGTATAAATAAAACAATAGAGGTTTCAAGTATAGAAATGACTGAAAGAATTGGTAGAATAAACTATCAATTAGAAAAATAAAGGCCAAAAAAGTTTAAAACCGCCCCGAAAGGGGCGGTTTTTTGATGCGGTTTGTTAAGGCGGTTATTTCAGCTTTGCCTCCAAGCGGTAGATGGGGAGGCCCTTTTTGGCGAACATTTTTTCGTATTCGGTTTGGACGTTGCCCGAAAAATCGGAATTGTGCAGATCTCTTATGACGCTCGTTACCTCGAAGCCGTTTTCGGAAAAGCTTTGCAGGGAATAGTCAAAAAATTCCTCGTTGTCGGTTTTTTGGCAGACGACGCCGCAAGGCTTAAGTATCTGTTTGTAGATGTTTAAAAAATTTTTGTAGGTAAGGCGGCGGTTTTCGTAGGAGCCTGCGGGGAACGGGCAGCTGAAATTCAGGTAGATTTTTTGAACGGAGAAGTCCGGAATATACTTAAGAAGGTATTCCGCGCCGCAGTTGAGAAAGCGCAAATTCGGAAGATTTTCGGCCTCGGCCGCTTCACATGCGGCGATTATGACGTTGCTGATTTTTTCGACGGCCAAAAAGTTTACGTCGGGGTTTTTCTTTGCGGTTTCGATTATGAAGCCGCCTTTTCCGGCGCCGATTTCCAGCTCGACAGGGTTGTCGTTTCCGAAAACGTCAAAAAACGACAGCGGCGTGCGGTTTTGGTTTGCGACGCGCGCGTCTTTTTCGGACGTGTCGATGTCAAGAAGGTAAACGTTTTGCTGTTCGAGGCGTTTTTCGAGGTTGTGTTTTTTTCTCATTCGCATGGGCGGGTTCTCCTTACCGATTTATTATATAGCATTTTCCGCTTCAAATCAAATTGCTTTCGGTATAAACGGGCGAATTCGTGTCAAAAATAGCTTCAAAGGAGAAAAATATGAAAAAAATCGTTTACATATCGCTCGTTTTGCTGGTTTTGTCGGCGTGCTTAATGACGTCCGCGGGTTGCGGAAACAAAATCGAAACCAAGGATTGCGTGCGCATTCACGTTCGCGCAAACAGCAACTCCGACGCCGACCAAAGCGTTAAAATGAAGGTGGTGGAAAAAGTGGTGGAATACCTTACCCCGCGTCTCGCTGCCTGCAAAACGCCGTCGGAGGCGAAAAAGGCAATAGGCGCGTCCATTTCCGAAATAGAGAAGGTGGCAAACGGAGTTCTGGTTGCAAACGGCAAAAAATACACGGCGAAAGCGAGGCTAACAAGAGAGAAGTTTCCGACCAGAAACTACGACGGCATAAACTTTTCGGGCGGCGTTTACGACGCGCTCATAGTGGAGCTTGGCGCGGGAAGCGGCGACAACTGGTGGTGTGTGGCTTTTCCGCCGCTGTGTTTCGTGCCGGAAGAAACCGGCGAAAACTTCAGATATCGTTCGCTCATCGTCGAGCTTATACGGAAATTCAAGGAGGAACAATGAAAAAATTCAAACTGACAGTGGCCGTCTTTATGACGGCACTGACGATTGTCACCGCGGGGATTTGCGCGTCTAACCTGACTGCTACAGCTGCCGAAACCGTGGTTTTGAAAAGCGGAAGCACCGGCGCGCAGGTTCGCACGCTTCAGACGAAACTCAAAAACTGGGGTTATTACAGCGGCGCAATCGACGGCATTTACGGTTCGGGAACCAAGGCGGCGGTTATCAAATTTCAAAAAAAGAACGGCCTCACCGCAGACGGTATAGTGGGCGCAAAAACGGCGGCGGCTTTGGGAATGAAGCTGTCGGCTTCGTCTTCTACGAACAGCGGCTACGCTTCGTCCGACGTCTATCTTCTTGCGAAACTCGTGTACGGCGAAGCGAGGGGCGAGCCTTATACGGGGCAGGTTGCAGTGGCGGCCGTCGTTCTGAACAGGGTCAAAAGCAGCAAATTTCCGAACACGATAGCGGGCGTCATCTATCAATCGGGCGCATTTACCGCCGTGGCCGACGGGCAGATAAATCTGGAACCTAATTCCACGGCCTATTCCGCCGCGCGCGACGCTATGAACGGTTGGGATCCGACGAGCGGGTGCTTATATTACTACAACCCCGCCACCGCAACCAGCAAGTGGATCTGGTCCAGACAGGTGCGCTTGTCGATAGGAAGACATAACTTTTGCGTGTAGAGGTGCGTATGGATAAAACCAAAAAAATCTTATTGATTATGACCATCGTCTTCGGGCTTTCCACGGTGGCTTTGGCCGTTTCGACGGGCGTTTTGAAGTCGTCCGAAAAGAACAACGTAAACGAGCTGGAGGCGCACTATCAGCAGGCGTATTTCGAGCTGTTGCAGCAAACCAACGATATGGAAGTCAAGCTGTCGAAGTTTTTGGTGTCAGCCTCTAATCGCACGCAACAGGAAATTCTGTACGACGTGTGGAAAGGCAGCGAGGTTTCGGGGACGGCTCTTGCCGCGCTTTCCGCGCGCGATTCGGGAGTAGCCGAGGCGATAAAATTTGAAAATCAGCTTGGCGATTTTGCCTACTATTGGGCAGGCAGGCTGGCGGACGGAAACGGGCTTGACGAAGAAGCTTATCAAAGCTTCGAGAAGCTTCACGAGGTGCTTAAAAAGCTTGGCGAAGAGCTTGGCAAGGTGCAGACCGAAATTTCGGGCGGCTATTTGTTTATGAAGGACTTTGGCGGCGAAAACGACGTTTTATCAGGTGTTTTGAAAGACTTAAACGGAGGTTCGGTGGAATATCCGAAACTTATTTACGACGGCCCGTTCAGCGATTCCAGAGAAAACAAAGAAGCGAAGTTTTTGACAGGTAACAAAATAACGTCTGAAGAAGGGCTTGCAGCCGTTAAGCGTTACACTGCTTATCATAAGGTGAAATCCATCGACTACGTTGACCTCTGGCAGGGCGACGTGCCGACTCACGCCTATCGCCTGACGACCGAGGACGGCGAAGAAATGACGGTGCAAATAACCGAACAGGGCGGCGTTTTGTATGCGCTGACGATGCCTGCGGAGGTTTCGGATCCGACTCTTTCGGAGGACGAATGCGTTTTGCTTGCGTCGCAATATTTGACGGCGCAGGGATTTGAGGATATGAAGGCGGTCTGGGTGGCCGATTCCGACAGCGTAGTGTACGTCAATTTCGCCGCCACGGAGAACGGGGTGGTGCTCTATAGCGACCTCATAAAAGTCAAAGTGCGCGCGGATAACGGCAAAATCGTCGGCGTCGAGGCAAACAATTATATCTTAAATCACGTCAAAAGAAATTTGGATACGTCCGGGATAATAACCGCAAAGCAGGCCGCGGAAAGCGTGTCTGCAAGGATAAGTCTGTCCACCGACGAGCCGAGGCTTACGCTTATCCCCGACGGCTCCGGCGAAAGACTTTGCTATGAATTTTTCGGCGACTACAACGGGCAATACTACGTTTATATCGACGCAAGAACAGGCGAAGAAGCGGAAATTTTGTTCGTCATCGACTCGGACGGCGGAAAACTTCTGATGTAGGAACAGGCCAAGCTCCGCTCGGCATAATATGGAAAAGCGGAGGGCTTATGTTGTTTGGAACGGACGGCGTCAGAGGACGCGCCAAGTGGCTTTTGAAATCGGGAGTGGCGACGTATGTCGCAAAGGCTTTGGGGACGATATGCCCAGCTAGCACCGTGGTTATAGGAACCGACACCCGCCAAAGCTCGCCCGAAATCGAAAGGCTGATAACGAGCGGCCTTATTTCGACCGGCGTAAAAGCGTTGAGGCTTGGGGTGGTGCCGACGCCTGCCGTCAGCTTTCTGACCAAAAAATACGGCGCGGACTTCGGCGTTATGATCACCGCAAGCCATAATCCGCCCGAATACAACGGCATAAAAATATTCGGCAAGGACGGAGGAAAGCTTTCCGCGCAAGAGGAGCTTGAGGTCGAAAACGCTGTTCTTTCAGGCAAGTTCGGCTACGCTGTCGGCGAAGAAATCGTTATAAAGGGCGGCGCGGACGCCTACGTAGATTACGTCGCTTCAAAAGTGAACGCCGATTTTTCGGGACGAGAGGTTACCCTCGACTGCTGCCACGGCGCAACGGGCGTTGCGGCAAAGCGAGTTTTTGAAAAACTCGGCGCAAAAACCACCGTTCTTTGCGGCGCGCCGTCGGGAGAGCTGGTGGGAGTGTATTCGGGAAGCACCAACGTCGAATATCTTAAGGGAAACCTGCAAACCAAAGTCGGGTTCGCTTACGACGGCGACGGCGACAGAGTTATAGCCGTGGCGGACGGAAAAGTGCTGGACGGCGGCAAAATTTTGTATCTTCTGGCAAAAGCGAGAGGAGAAAAACGCGTTGCGTCCACAGTGATGGCAAACGGCGCGCTTGAAGACGCGCTCGAGAAGCAGGGAATAAGCCTTGAAAGGTCGGACGTCGGGGACAAAAATCTGTCGGCGCTTATGAAAGAGAAGGATATAGAGCTCGGCGCGGAGCCTTCGGGGCACGTCATCGTGGGCAAAGATTCCACCGGCGACGGAGTGCTGGCGTCGGCGTTGTTCTTCAAGCATTATACGGAAGGCTTTTTTGCGTACGACGAATATCCGTCTGTTATGAAAAACGTTTCCGCGCCGCCTGCCGCTATTTTTTCGGACGAAACGCAGCTTGCGATCAAAGAGGCCGCCGAGCTTTTAGCGGGCCGCGGCAGAATTTTGGTTCGTCCGAGCGGAACCGAGCCCGTCGTCCGTGTTTATGCGGAGGCAAAGGACGGCGATTTGGCGCAAAAAGCCGTGCAAAAAGTGGTAAATGCTCTGCAATTTTTATAAAACCAAAAAAAATTTGAAAAAAATAAAAAATTTTTTCCTAAAATCGTTGACAAACGGCAAAACGCGTGCTATTATAAGGCCATCTTAAAAAACAGCTCATAATTTTCCCCCTTATCATATAATTAGTAAAGCGGTTTGGATTTTTCCGGACCGCTTTACTAATTGTTTTTATTCTATTTTTCCGCCGAGAAAAGCGTCAGATCCACCAGCCTGAAATGCGCGCGGGCGCGTTCCACCGCTTCCTCGTCAACGACGGTGTTTTTTGCAATCAAAAGATTTTTTTCACCGTCGTAAATGTCCTGCGTCAAAACTCTGCCTTTCAAAAAGGAATAGTCGGACACCAGACGCGGCGGATTTATCGACGCGTCGCCGACGGACAGCACGGCAACGGACCGAGAAGAGCCGTCGGGGCGAGGAATCTTTTTCGGAACTTTCGGCCTTACGGGCTTTTTGCCGATGACGACGACGCCTTCGGAGAAGGACGCGACTTTTTCGGGCGGGTATTTTTCCGTTTCCGTAACGACAAACAGCACTTTCCCGTCGTCGTCGAATTCGAGGTCTTTCGTTCGCCCCAAAAAATTCCCTTCGTCGTCAAAAACCTTTGCGCCCTCCGTGAAAAGCGAAAGGCGGTTTTCTTTTATTTCGTCACTTGCGGTTTCGGCGGCCCTGTTTTCGACTGCCACGGCCGCATCCCCAAAGCCTCGCACTTTTTTGAGCGGAACCAGCTTTTTGAAGGTCGTTCCCATCTCTCGGTCGAGGTATGCCAGATAATAAATTTTATTCATTCTGTCATTGACGAGAACCCCCTTGATTTTTCCGGATTCTTCTGCCTCTGCCACAAACAGCAAAGGCCTGTTTTTTATGCAAGAAAATTTTGTCATGTTCGCCTCCCAAAGGTTTGTCCGCTACGGATTATGGTAGATTATATTGAAAACTTGTCCGTCTTATGCCGGTTTTGAACGATAAAGCGGCCGTTTTGAAAAAATAAGACGAAAAACCTCTTTGTTCGACAAAAAACGCCTTGGAATAAAGCAAAAAAATTTCGCATAAAATACCGTGTTTCATCGCCTGAAAATCGTAAAAATTTTTTACAATACCTGCCCGTTTTTCCACAAACGGGGGTGGTTTGGTGGACAAAATTGTGGATAACCCCGCAAAATTATGCAAATATTGAATATTTTGACCACAAACCGGTTTTTTCGGGGAAAGGGGAACTATCGCCGTTTTTATGCGAAAAACGACGAAAAAAGGAGAAAAATGCGCACGGTCGGTTTTATAGGGAAAAGAGCGAAAAAACAGAGTGTGATTTTCACGATATGGGTTTGTTTTCTGCTGATTCTGACGGTTTCGGCAACCACTTTGGCGGTGGCGGTAGAACGGGGCAAGCCGAAAAAGCTGAGGGTGGTTGTGGACGCCGGGCACGGCGGCCCCGACGGCGGCGTGGTCGGAATTACGAGCGGCGTCAAGGAGAGCGAAATTAACCTTAAAATAGCCTTTCTTTTGGGCGAGTTTCTGACGGCTGCGGGGGTGGAAGTCGTTTACACCAGAACGACGGACGGTTTGGTGTCCGACGAGGTGGACGCCGCCACCATGAAACAAAAGGATATGGCGGCCAGAAAAAAGATAATAGACAAAAGCGACGCGGCGCTCGTGGTGAGCGTGCATCAAAATTTTTATCCCGCAAAATACCGCAGAGGGAGCCAGGTATTTTTCGCCGCGCATAACGAGGAGGGCAAAAAGCTTGCCGCCTTCGTGCAAAAACCTTTGAACGAAAACGTCAACTCCGAAACCGTCGGCAGAAGCTTTTCGCCGCTTGCGGGGGACTATTACATGGTGAATTGCACCGAGTTGCCGTCGGTGATCGTGGAATGTGGGTTTCTGTCCAGCCCTGAGGACGAAAAACTGCTTTTATCGTTCGATTTCAGACGAAAAATTGCTTATAACGTTTGTTGCGGAATTCTGAACTATCTTTCCGCCGCGCAAATTTCGGCATAAAAAAACGGCGATCATTCGCCGTTTTTTATATTTGATGTTGTCAGAACAAAATGGTTTTGAAGGCTTCGTAGTAGATTTCGAGGGCCTTGCCGAGTTCTTCGACGGAAGCGCGTTCGTCAGGTTGATGTATGGTGGAAACGCTGCCCGGAAATTCCGGTCCGAAAGCCACGCCGTGTTTGAGCGCGCGGGCATAGGTGCCGCCACCGATGGTGATCGGTTCGGCGTTTTGGCCAGTAACCTTGTTGTAGGCGGCGAGAAGCGAAACGACGAGCGGATCGTTCTTGTCGACGTAGAGCGGCTTCTGAACGTTCAAAACGGAAATTTCGGCTTCAGGGAAGGTTTTTTCGAGAAGCGAAACGATGTGTTCTGCGGTGAAGGTAACAGGATAGCGCATATCGACGGTTACGGCGGCTTTGCCGTTTTCCACTTTAAGCACGCCGACGTTGAAGGTCAGTTTGCCGCTGACTTCGTCGGTAAGGTTTACGCCTGCGCCCTCGCCGTAGATGCCGTCAAGACGCTTTGCAAGAGAGGCAAGCTCTTCGTCGCAAGCTCCGAACAGTTTTAAGGCCTTCACTGCGGCGTTGTCGCCGAGCCAAGGGGTGGCGGCGTGCGCGGAAACGCCCGAAACCATAAAGCGGTTGTCGGATATCTTTTTGAGGCCGCTTTTCAGGCAGAAATCCGCAAATTCGGCCGTATCGGACGACACTTCGCATTCGTTCGGGACTACGTTAGGCCTCGAACCTGCGGCCATATTAAGCTTTCCGGAATACGGAAGAGTTACGGTCAGGTGCAGTATGCCTTTTTCGCAGTTGATGACAGGAAAGTCCGCGTCGGGGCTGATGCCGGTTTCGGGCATAACGTCCACCTCGTTGTAGTGCTCGATACATTTCCAGCCGCTTTCCTCGTTCAGACCGAAGATAAAGCGGATACGTTTTTTAGGGGTAAGGCCTTCGTCGAGAAGCGCTTTGACGGCGTACATTGCCGCAAGCATAGGGCCTTTGTCGTCCATGACGCCGCGGCCGTAGATCACGCCGTCCACGATTTCGCCCCAAGGGTTTTTAGTCCAGCCTTTGCCAACGGGCATAACGTCAAGATGCCCCAAAATGCCGAAAGGTTCGCCTTCGCCGATTTCCGCCCAGCCGCAGTAGCCGTCCAGATTTTTCACCTTAAAGCCCCAGCTTTTCATGAGGCTCAGGACTTGCTCCAACGCTTCGACGGTGCCTTTTCCGAAAGGCGCGCCCGCTTCGGGAGTGTTTTCGACGCTGTCCACGGCGACGAGTTTAAGGATGCTGTCAGTCAGTTCGTTCAAATAATTTTTCATATTTCACCATAAAATAATTGTTTTTTTGACGTTATTATTATATACTATAATCTATCAAAATGTTAAGCGTTTGGAGCAAATTATGCACGAAGGACACAGAGAAAGAATGCGTGAACGGGTGATTAATTCGGGAATCGAGAACATGCCGCCGCACGAAGTGTTGGAATTTTTGTTGTTTTACGCTATTCCGAGGAAGGATACCAACCCCATTGCGCACCGTCTGATCGACACTTTCGGCGGAATGGTGGAGGTTATGAACGCAAGCGTCGAGGAGCTTATGTCCGTTGAGGGCGTAACCAAAAACGCGGCAACCTTTCTGACCTCGTTCCCAAAACTGTTTTTCGCCTACAACCGCGACCTTCTAAAGCAAAAATCAAAGATAATAAACACGGCCGACGCCATAAAATATCTCAGGTGTTTGTTTGCCGGCGAAAGGGTTGAAAAGTGCTATGTGGTATGTTTAGACAGCGCTTTCAACGTGTTAAACTGCTGTTTCGTGGCGGCGGGCATACCGAACGAGATAAACGTCTACGTCAGACAAGTGGCCGAAACCATACTGAAAAACAAGGCGACGTCGGTGATTTTCGCGCACAACCATCCGTCGGGAAATCCGAAGCCGTCAAACGCCGACGTAAACTTCACTGCCATGCTTTCGCTGACGCTTAAGGCGCTCGGAGTTAAGTTTTACGACCACTACATCATCACCGCAACCGATTTCTACAGCTTCAGAAACGCTGGTCTTATGGATCACATGGACGATTCGGTTACGGAATTTATCAAAGACAACGTTATAAGATATTAGAATAGGAGTCAAAATGAAAGTCAGAACACGTTTCGCCCCAAGCCCGACGGGCTTTATGCACATAGGCAATTTGCGCACTGCGTTGTACGCATATCTTTTCGCAAAGCACAACGACGGCGATTTTATTTTAAGAATCGAGGACACCGATCAGGAACGCTACGTCGAAGGCGCGGTGGACCTTATTTACAGCACGCTTAAAAAGGCGGGTATCGAACACGACGAAGGTCCGGATAAGGACAAAGGCTTCGGCCCGTACGTTCAGAGCGAAAGGAAACCGCTTTACAAAAAGTACGCCGAAAAACTGGTGGAGCTGGGCGGCGCGTACTACTGCTTTTGCAGCAAGGAACGTTTGGAAAGTCTGGCCGACGAAAACGGCGTGAGAAAATACGACAAGCATTGTTTGCATCTTTCAAAGGAAGAGGTTCAGAAAAAGCTTGCCGCAGGCGAGCCGTACGTTATCAGGCAGAATATTCCGCCGGAAGGTCAATCCAGCTATGAAGATATGGTTTACGGCCGCATAGCCGTCGATTTCGAAGATCTGGAGGATCAGATACTTCTTAAGAGCGACGGTATGCCTACCTATAACTTTGCAAACGTCGTGGACGACCACCTCATGGGCATAACCCACGTTATAAGAGGCACGGAATATTTGTCCAGCACGCCTAAATATAACCTTATGTACGACGCTTTCGGTTGGGAACGCCCGCAGTATATGCACCTTCCTCCGATCATGAAGGATCAGACCAGAAAGCTGTCCAAGCGTTACGGCGACGCAAACTTCGAGGACTTTTTGAAAAAAGGCTTTTTGCCGGAAGCCATCGTCAACTACATCGCGCTTTTGGGTTGGAGTCCGAAAAACAACACCGAAAAGATGACTATGCAGGAGCTTATCGACAGCTTCAACGTCGAAGGCATCAACAAATCGGCCAGCATATTCGACGAAGTCAAGATGCGTTGGCTGAACGGTCAGTATATAAGAGAGCTGTCGGACGAAAAATTCGACGAGCTGGCATTCCCTTATTTCGAGCAGTCCAAGGTCAAGGGGCTTTACGACTACAAGAAACTGGGGCGTATCCTCAAAGGCCGCGTGGAAACCTTCGGCGACATTCCGGAAGCCGTGAACTTCCTTGCCGAATACGGCGAGTTCGACACCAAGCTTTTTGAAAACAAAAAATCCAAATCGGACGAATCTACCGCAAAAACTTGCTTGGAAGCCGCGTTTTCCGTCGTGAATGACATAAAAGAATGGAATAATGACAGTCTGTTTGAGACCTTCGGCGGTTTGTGTGAAGGATTGGGCGTCAAAAAGAACACCATGTTCTGGGCAATCCGCGTTGCTATAAGCGGAAGAGACGTAACTCCCGGCGGCGCAACCGAACTTGCGGACGTTTTGGGCAGAGAAGAAACGGAAAAGAGAATGAAATTTGCACTTTCGCTTCTCAATAAGGCTTAAAACTGTTGACAAAACACTGACTTACGAGTATAATCTAATCGTAAATGCTGGGGTATGGTGTAAAGGTAGCACAAAGGCCTCTGACTCCTTCGGTGTTGGTTCGATTCCGACTATCCCTGCCAAAAAACCCGAAAGTTTTGACTTTCGGGTTTTTCTTTTTCGTAAGATGCGTAAGCGTAAAATATGCGACATTGTCGGGCTGTTCTGCCGCAAAGCGGTATTAAGCGTAATAATAAAAACCTCCGAGGGTGCTCCGCGGAGGTTTCGTTTTTTGATAGATGCGCTATTTGTCTTCGGCGCTCGGTTCGGAAGGGGTAGGCGCGTCTTTTGCGGCGGCCTTTTCCGTTTTTGCTTTTTTTGGAAGGGCAGGGGCGTTTTCGGAAAGTCCCACCACTTCGTCCACAGGCAGCGAAAACGCAATGCCTTGCCCCGGAGTGTTGAGGCCTACGGATTTGTAGAGCGCGTGCAAAACGTCTTCCTTAAGTTTTTGCGGGACCAGAATCATCACCATTTCTTTTTCAGGCTGCACGGTGATGCGGAAAAGCGCTTCGGCCTCTTTGTTGGCGGTGCCTTTGGCGTGAATGACCGTGCCGCCGCCTGCGCCGACGCTGCGCGCCGCGTCCATAACCTGTTCGGCAAAGCCCGCGTTCACTATGCAAACGATAAGTTCGTGTTCAAATTTATTCATATCTTACTCCTTAACCGTGTTTCTGTTGTCGGACAAAAATCCGAACACAAGCACGCCGATAATGCTTGTCATCGGCACCGTGAAAGCAATGCCTTTGCCGTTTTTGATGCTGTCGAATTTTTCTTCCAGCGCGGCCGCTGCCTCGGCCACTTTTTCGACTTTTATAACGCTGAAAATCACCGTTTTGTTTTTGTCGGCAAGGCCTAAAAGATCCATGATTTCCACACCCGCAGTGCCCTGCGCGGAGCTTAGCATCTGCATATTTACGTCAAACGACTGAATAAGATCGGCGTAGAATTCCGCTTTCGCCCTCGGAACGACGGTGACGAGAAGCTTCAGTCTGCCGGTGGAAACCTTTTGGTTTTCGGAAGTTTTCGATTTTTGTTTCTTTTCCGCCATATCCGTCCTCCTTACATAAAGTCAATGATTTGTTCGTCGTCGGCGTCGAGAATGCGGCGCATAACGATTTTTTCGCGTACCTTTTTGGCCATAACCGCCCGAAAGCCCAAGGCCTGAATGGTGATAAGCGGCGTCATGGCGACCATTGCGACCACGCCGAAGGCATAGTCCATAATTCCGCTTTCGCCGACCAGCATTTCCGCCGCTCCTATAGTCAGCGGCAAAATGAAGCTGGAAGTCAGCGGACCGCTGGCAACGCCGCCCGAGTCGAACGCGATTGCCGTGTAGATTTTTGGAACGAAGAAGGAAAGCCCCAAGCTTATGAGATAACCCGGAATCAGGTAATACAGAATCGAGAATTTGAAAGCCACTCTGATTAGGGACAGGCCTATCGAAACGCCGACGCCGAGGCTTAAAGCAATCATCATCGAGCGTTTGGTGATCATGCCGTCGGTGACTTCCTCAACCTGTTTGTTGAGAACGTGAACGGCAGGCTCCGCCAAAACAACCACCAGCCCCAGCACCAGGCCGAAGCCTGCCAGAAGCCACTTGCTTTTTGTGCCGAGTTCGGTGCCGATTTTGTAGCCTATCGGCATAAAACCTATTTTAACTGCCAAAAGGAACACCACAAGTCCGAAAAACGTGTAAACGATGCCGATTGCAATTTGCGTCAGTTTCTTTTTTGGGAGCTTTAAAATGAACACCTGAAGCACGATGAAGAAGGCGACTATCATGCCGAGCGCCAACGCAACCTCGCCTATCACCGAGCCGAGAGCCGGCAAAAAGTTTTCCCCGAGTCCCGCTTCGACGGAATAGTCGGGAAGCGTGTACGACAGGTCGCCTTTGGAAAAGAGCGAAAGCGCCATAACGGCAAGCATAGGACCGATGGAGCAGAGGGCGATGAGGCCGAAGCTGTTTTCCGAGCTGTGTCTGCCGCCGACGGTGGTCGCGATGCCCACGCCGAGCGCCATGATAAACGGAACGGTGATCGGGCCGGTCGTTACGCCGCCCGAATCGAATGCCAGCGGAAGCATGCCGGCCTTGCCTTTTTCGGTGATGAGCGCGCAGAGCGCGAAAAGCATCATATAAAAGAACATCAAAAGCGAAGCCAGATCTTTTTTGGTTACGATTTTAAGCACCGAAATCATCAAAAACAGCCCGACGCCCGCGCCTACGGTTACGATAAGAAGCGTCCCCGACATAACCGGGCTCACCTGTTCGGCCAGAACCGACAAATCCGGTTCCGCCACGGTGATCAAAAAGCCCATAACGAACGCCGCAAGCACCAGAAGCGTGAGTTTTCGACTTTTGGTGAGGCCTGCGCCCATTTGCTCGCCCATAGGCGTCATGGCAATGTCTGCGCCGAGGTTGAAAAGACCGATGCCAATGGTCAAAAGAACCGCCGAAATCAAAAACGCCGCAAGTTCGGTTTTTGAAAGAGAAACGAGCGGTGTGAGGCATAAAACCAGAACGATCAGGCAAACGGGCAGCACGGATATGGCCGCTTCTTTAAGCTTTGGCAAAAGTCCTTTGATCAAACGGATCGTCCTCCATATTCTTTTTGAAATATTATACCACAATTTACGCTCGGGCGCAACCGTTTATTCTCAAATTAACGGCCGAATCGGCCGTTTGGCACGTTTCCGGCTTGACAAAATAGGACAAATAGTCTATTATTTAGTTGTAAATAAATTACGAGGTGAAATTATGGAATTTCAAAGACAAGATCTGCACTCGGCCGAAAAGGTTTTGGAGAACATGAACGCAATGAACGCATGCGGCCTGCGCCTCACGGGTTCCGAAGGTCAGCGCGCCTATTGCGAGATGCTCAAACGACAGATAAAAGAGATGGGGCTCGAGGTTTTCGAAAAGGAATACCGCTTCGACAGATGGGAAGCCACGTCCAGTTCTCTCACTGTTGACGGGGAAGAAATCTACGTTTCGTCGGAATTTCCGTACAGCGGCCTGACAGGCCCCGAAGGCGTTACGGGCAGACTTGTGGAAGTGGGAAATCACCCTTTGGGATTCCAGAAAGCAAGGGGTAAAATCGGCGTATGCCACATCAAAAACCTCAGCAAAATTTCGTCGAAGGTTGCTTTCGACATGCGAAAAGCAGTGCCGGAAACCTTGGAAATCGAAAAGAGCTACAGAGGCCCGGTAAGCACCGTTTTCGTCAAAACGCTGCTGACGTTCTGGAGCGCGAAGTTTGCTGGAATGAAAGGCATGGTCTGCATTTGGGAAGATATGTCCGAGGCCATGGTGGAAGGGCAATGGCTCAACTTCATTTTGGGCTACCTGAAAGTGCCGATGCTTTGGGTGAACGAAACCGAAGGCAAAAAGCTTATCGCCGCGGCAAAGGCCAAAAAATCCGCAACGCTCACCCTTAACGGTTTCATCGAAAAGGACGCTTTGACCGAATCGTTCTACACCATCGTCAAAGGCACCGGCAACACCAACGAAGCAATCATAGTCAACGCGCACACCGACGGCTGCAATTTCTCGGAAGAAAACGGCGGCGTGGCAATGCTTTCCATGCTCTCGTATTTCGTCAAGCACCCTATCAAACGCAACCTCATTTTCGTGTTCGTAACGGGGCACTTCCGTCTGCCTAAATTCCGCACCGGCTTCGACCAGGCCACGTCCAGATGGCTTGCCGACAACAAAAAGGTCTGGAAAGACAAATCGGGCAAGCACGGCGGCTACAAAGTGGTGGCCGGCTGCGCGGTGGAACACCTCGGCTGCACCGAATGGAAGGACGTGAACGGCGAGTACGTCAAAACCAACGACATCGACGCCGAAATCGTTTACACCGGCAACAAGGTTATGGACGACATCTACTATGCGGCGACCGACGGAAGAACCATGCTTCGCACTTACACGCTCCGCGGACACAATCTTATGCACTTTGGCGAAGGCCAACCGCTTTTCAACAAGAAGATACCTGAAATCGCGCTCGTAACCGCACCGGATTATCTTTGCGCCGTTGACAAAACGGGCGGTCACCATATGGACAAATTCAACCTGCCGCTTATGGTGGAACAGATTGAAACCTTCACCAAATGCGTTATGCTTATCGACGAAAAGTCCGCAAAAGAACTTGGCAAACCGCAAGGCTATTCTTTGGGGCTAGGCAAGCTGAAAATGAAAAAGAAATAACAAAAAGCGAGGCGGTTGCCTCGCTTTTTTATGTCAAAAAATTTGCCGTTGACATTTTGCTTTGGCATATGATATAATAATAACAGAACAAACGGCGCAAGGGACAGACGGTTTTCTATCCTGAAACGTATTGCTCCCTTAAGGGGAGCTTTTTGTTTAATAATCATTTTTTAAGGAGGTAACTATGTTCAAAAGGCTATTATCATTTTTTATGGTAGCTCTGTTCGTCTGCTTATCTTTCCCTATCGGAAGTGCTTTAGCAGAAGAAATCATGGCAGTGGAAGACGATTATAAGTATTATACTCGCGGCATTGTTGACGGCGGCATATATAAGATAAAAAACAAGCAAACAGGCTTATATATGACGCTCGAAAATTCTTCAACCGCTGTCGGCACCAGAATAGTGTTGGAATCGCAGAATCAAAACGACAATCAGCACTTTTACGTAAAGTATTTAGGAACAAATCAGTACACTTTCGAACCTTACTCCTCAAACGATGTAAAACTTTCGGTTGCATCTGCTTACGATGGACAAGCAGTTGTTATCGATACAAAAAACACTGAAACAATAAATCAACGTTTCAGAATTACTGCTCTGAATTCGAATTATCATTCGATATCAACGGGCGCAAGTCAATTTGAAGACGTCTTAACTGCTTCGCAGGACTCAACGGGCAAATGGCAGGCGACTCAAAAAGACAAAAATTCTGTCACTACCGAAAATCAACAATGGCTTTTCGAAAAAACAAACGATACTGTTCATGACCATTATACGACTTATTACATAAGAGATATTGCTTCGGGCTTATATTTAACTGTCGGAAGAACGGTGACAGGTTCCGACATGTATTTCCAAAGCTTTACCGGCGACGAAACACAAAGATTCAAAAAATATAACATAACCGAAGAAACGCAAGACTATTATTATTACGTACCTATGGCAAAAACGGATATGGCGGTAGAAATGGATGGTTCTGCCATACTGACGTCATTTGACCAAAACAAAAAACAAAAAATTGCCGAAATATACGATGAAGAATCGCAAGGTTACAAGGTTTATTCTCTTCCGAAATATGCAAAAAAATATTTGCACAAAGGGGCAGAAACAGACGCCGGTTCAAATGTTTTCAAGGCAACCACAAACCTTTTTATTCAGCTAACTTCGGCATTTTCGTTTGAAACAGCTCAATTCGCCACGCCGTTCATCGGCTCTTTGAGTGAAGAAACCATCGTTACAAAAACGTCCACAAATTACGGACAAAAAAACGTTTATACTTTTGTTCCGAAATACACGGGTGACTACAATTTTATGGTTAAAAACAATGTGGGCAACAACGGTATTTCGGTTTACAACAAAAACGGACGGAACGTTTTGGGGACGGTCATAACTCAAACAAACGGATTATTATATAGAGTTCGTTTGCAACGAAACAATATTTATTATCTGTATGTGGGAGATTTCAGTATGTTAGGCAACAGCTTTTCGCTGTATTGCAAAAAAGATTTAACCGTTTATATTCACGGTATGAACACAAGTGACTACGAAAGCGGAAGTTTCTCGGATAGGAGAGGAAGTTGTGCGGTTCCTTGTTATGACAATTTGAACGGTTATGATTTTTATGATCCCGTTATCAACACGGCTGCGGATATGACCGCGGATTTTGTGCTTTCGGTGGATCCTACAACGGGATTCATGCCGCTTCAGGCACCGATATATGTTTTCCGAGGGCATGGAGGGTCGGATACGGCGTGTTATTATACAGGAAACGGAACTTCCGAAGGAATACATACAGCGTTATTGGCAGAAGATATTTATTGGTTCGACGGGAATGAGGTTATAACAGATATGAGTGCTTGTCAATTCGCAGCTTGGGTTGGATGCGAAACCGCACAGGGGGAGAATACTATCGCCGAAGCGGCCTGGAGAGCCGGAGCATCTTGTTCATTAGGATTCACTGAGAAAATAAATAGAGATGCCGCTAACAAATTTACAATTCGACTTTTTGAGCAAATCAATCAAGGTAAAACTATTGCACAGGCCGTGGCAAGTGCTCGTTCGGGACAACAATTTAATGGAACAGGCATAAATTCCGCTCGGTTTTTCGGAGACACGTCACTGGTTTTGAAACCGACAATGGAGTTCGGAACAAGAAACGTCGGAACCTATCAACTAAGACAGGTTGACAGCAGTATGCTGGCCGGTTACACGTTGAAATATGAAAGTGCAGACGGAATAACAAAACGTTACGTGAAGATGATTGATGGTTTTGAAACAAACGATTATATTGACGTTTATTATCAAAACGGCGTGGCATACGACTACTATAAATCAAAAACCACATACAATGCGGCTTCGCTGTTTGCAATAAAAGAAGTCGGTCGGTGTTTTGAACAAAAATCGACGTTTTCCGTCCCTGAATTTACCGTGCAAGACGGAATAAGATTTACAAACGTAAGCAAAATTGTTGCGCAAGACTTCATTTACACGTATAATGGAGAAATAGTACCTCTTCGCTTTTATTCGACGACCTATTCAAATTCCGCAGGTGAAGAATGTTTGGAAATATACGTTTTTAATATGAAAACTCAAAAACTTGTTTCGGAGGACGTTATGTATGACTATGACTAAAAAGAAAAAAGCATTGATAGTGCTGATAGGCTTGATCCTCTTATGGGGCATGATGATTTCAACCGACGCCATACGCGCTTCCCACAGGCAGCGACCGATATTTGCGCGTTATGAGATAGCTTATGAAGACGGCGGCAGCGTGGAATACATAGGGCTGTTTTACAAAGTCTATTTCGTTCATCAATTATGTTACGGCAAATGGGAAAACACAAAAGCTTTCCACAATAAAAGATACGTTATTTTCCAAAAGGTCGGCCCGTGGTTTGAAAAAATAGACACAATGATTGACAGGGAATATGAGAAGTATGAGAAAATAGACGAAGCAGCAAGCGAATGAAAAAAAGCGAGGCAACCGCCTCGCTTTTTTATATCGGAAAAAATTATTTTTTCGCTTCTTTTTCGAAAATTCTTTTCAAAATGCCGTGAGTAACCTCGATGCCTTCCGCAAAAACTTCTTCACTAAGACGGTCGGTGCGATCGTTTCTGGTGTGGTAGTAGTTGGTAGGGATAGGGTTTTGCGCGGCGATGGTGATGGCCTTTGCGCCCGCTTTGTGGAACGGAGTTGCGTCGTTGCCGCCGATCGGGTTGACGATTTTGCCGGTTTTTCTGACGACGCCGGCTTCCTGCAGGCTGTCGTAGGCGATGTCAATCATATCTTTGTGATAGTTTGCAAATTGCAGAGGATCGCCGGTTACCACTTCGAAATAGTCGTAGTCGGAAATGCTGTCCAGATTGACGACGTAAAGATGTTTGAAGAACTCTTCGTTTTTGTGCTTTTTGACGAAAGCGGAGCTGCCCTTGAGGCCGGATTCTTCACAGCCGAGACCTGCGCAGATAAGGCGGCAGTTGTCAGGGAGCATATCCGGATGTTCGTTGTAGTACTTGGCGACCTCCATGTTGATGCCGATGCCGGTGAGGTTGTCCATAGCGCCCGGGCTTGCGACGGATTTGTCGTGGTTCAAAAACTGCGTGAGGCAGTAGAGCCCCGGAAGGAACGGGATAGGGAGCAGCAGGGCAATCCATTGCCAGACGCTGCCGAAGCCTTCGGAAATGGAGGTCCAGATAGGCTGATTTTTGCCGATGACGGTGAGAACGATGCCGCAAGCCACCAAAATGAGGGTTCCCACGGTGCCCCATACGATTTTAGGTATGAAGGTTTTAGGGTTCTTGTATTGCATGGTCCATTCCCAGCTGCTGTCGTAGTGCGCGCTGATGATAACGGTGTAGTCGGCTTTGCCGGATTTAGGCTCCTGAACGGTGTAGAAGTTGGAGCTTTCTTTTTTCGGCCACAAGAAGTCGAACATGTTGGAATAGGTTATGCACTGAACCGCCGCATAGAAGAAAGCGAGAAACGCCACGATTGCGCCCGCAAGCGGATAGATGTAGAACAGCACGAACGCCACGAGCGTTGCAAGGCCGATGTACGGCATTGCGCCGACGGACGATTTCGGAGCGACCTTAAACGGTTCGTCGATTGTTTTGAGGCCGATGTTTTTTTCGTATTCGGCTCTGATAAGTTCGGCGCCTTTGCGTTCCTCAGGGGAGGCCGGAAGACGCGGGCCGATTTCGGTTTCGACTTTTTTGATGAAAGTCATAACTCTGCCGGCAGATTCCATGTACTCTTGCTTCATAAATTCCCTCCATAGAAATAAGATATTACTATTATATCATATAAAACCGCCAAAAATCAATAAAAAATCGTTTACAAAACTGCCCGATGTGTTATAATAAAACCGAAATTTTTCGGCAAACGGAATTTTTTCAAAAACTTAATATATTCGTCAGGTGCTTTCTTCAAAAGGAGAAGGCGAGAAAAAGAAACTTTATACGTACGGATACAGCCCGACGAATCGGCTCGGCAAACCAAATCGAAAAATCAATCAGGCGGAAGCCGAAGGAGAAACTTATGAAAAAAGTTGGCAAAATTTTGGCAATAGTTATGGCTCTTGCCGTGCTCGTTGCGGCACTTGCTGCGTGCAACGGCTACAACCCCGTTAAATCCACCGAAGACGTCGTCGCGGTTACCGTAAGCGGAAAAGTTATGGACCTTGAGGGCAAAAACCTCGTTGACTACCTGAACAAACTGCAATCGGACGACAAGTTCTCGTACTCGGCAGACAACGGCTTCGTCACCACCGTGAACGGCAAAACCGCCGATTATCAGAAAGATCAAACCAGCTGGATGATGTATACTTCCGACAAGGAAATGGGCAACGAAGCTTGGGGCACCTACGAATTCGAAGGCCAAACCTACTATTCCGCCATTGTCGGCATCAACGATTATCCTCTCACCGAAGGCACCGTTATCCTGTTCGTTTTCTGCCATTTCTAAAATGAAACAAACGAAGGACGTAACCGTAATAGCCATGTACACCGCGCTTCTTATCGCCGCGCAGTACGCCTTAAGTTTTGTGGCGGGCGTCGAGGTGGTGAGCGCGATGATTGCCGTTTTCGCCGCGGTTTTCGGCACAAAAAAAGGAGTGATTCTGGCGGTGAGCTTCTCGGTTGTGAGATGCTTGGCGTTCGGGTTCTTTCCGACGGTAATCGTGCTTTATCTTGTCTATTTTCCGCTTTATGCCTTCGTTATGTCGCTTCCGGCGAAAAAGAACGTTGACAGAATTTGGGTTGTGGTGCCGCTTGCCGCGGCGCTCACCGTGTGCTTTACGCTCATCGACGACGTGCTTACGCCTCTTCTGATGGGCTTTTCGAAAAAAGCTTGGAGCGCCTATTTTTACAGCTCTCTTCCCACCATGCTGACGCACGTTCTGTCGGTTACGGCGGGGACGCTGGTGCTTTACGCGCCGCTTAAAATATTGTTGACGAAAATCAGAATCAGGCTCTACAATTCGTAGGCCTGATTTCTTTCTCCCTCAAAAATCGCTTGCTAAACGAAGAATAATGGGATATAATAGACGCAAATAATTTGGTTTCGCCTTTTAGGCGAGGAGGTAATATGTTACTCAGCAAACTTGTGGGCGACAGAGTCAAGGAAACGCCTGCCGACGTAAAAATTTTAAGCCACGCTCTTTTGGTGAGAGCGGGCTACATCAAACCCGTTGCAAACGGTATATATTCGCTGACCAGCCCGGCTCAGCTTATGAGCGTCAACATCGAAAACATCATTCGCGACGAAATGAACAAGCTCGACGGACAGGAAGTCAAATTCCCTGTGGTTATGCCTAAGGAAATGTGGGAAGCCAGCGGAAGATATTATTCCATCGGCAGCGAAATGGTTCGCTTCAAGGACAGAGGCGGCAAGGATATGCTGCTCGGCATGACTCACGAAGAAGCGGCCGTGCATCTGGTGAAAAACACCGTTTCCAGCTACACGCAGCTGCCGTTTATGATTTATCAGATTCAGACCAAGTTCCGCGACGAGCCTCGTTGCCGCGGCGGACTTATCAGAGTCAGAGAATTCACCATGAAGGACGCCTACAGCTTCCACATGACTCAGGAGGATCTTGAGGACTACTACTACAAATGCCTCGAAGCCTACAACAACATTTTCCGCAGAATCGGCCTTAAAAAGTTCATAGCCGTCAAGGCGGACAGCGGCATGATGGGCGGCAATATTTCGCACGAATTTATGCTTCTGACGGAAGTCGGCGAGGACACGCTGGTTCTTTGCGACGAATGCGGCTACAAGTCCAACATGGAAGTGGCGACGTCGGTTAGAGACGCGGTGGACTATGGCGAAAGAGAAGAAATGAAAGAGGTTTTCACCGGCGACGCAAAAGAAATAGACGCCGTTTCCGAATTCCTCGGCGTTCCTGCCGAAAAAACCATGAAAGCGGTTGTGTTTGCCGTTAAGGGCGAAGACACCACGGTCGTCGTTTTCATAAGAGGAGATCTTGAGGTCAACGAAGCGAAACTCAAAAAGGTTATCCGCAAAAACGTCGTGCCTTGGGATAAGGAAACTTCTTCCGAAAGCGGCATAGTGTCCGGCAACATCGGCCCGGTGGGACTTAACCTCAAAAACGGAACCGTCGTTTTCGACAAGAGCTTGGAAGGCGCGTACAACCTCGTGGCCGGCGCGAACAAGGAAGGCTATCACTTCACGGGCGTGGACGCCGCAAGAGACGCGGGCGCAACCGAATTTTACGACGTAGCTAAGGTGAGAGCGGGCGAAAGATGCCCTGTCTGCGGCAAACCGCTGCATCTTGAAAACGGCATTGAAATCGGCAACATCTTCCAGCTTGGCACCAAATACACCGAAACCATGGGCATGACCGTCCTCAACGAAAAGGGCGAAGCGGTTACCCCTATCATGGGCTGCTACGGCATCGGCGTCGGCCGTGCAATCGCCTCCGTCGCGCAGGAAAGCAACGACGAAAAAGGCCTTATTTTGCCTATCAGCATCGCTCCGTACAAAGTGCACATCACCGCGCTTCGCTACGACGACGAAAAAGTCAAAGCGGCGGCGGACAAGCTTTATTCGGATCTTCGCCAAAAAGGCGTCAGCGTGCTTCTGGACGACAGAACGGGCGTTTCCAACGGCGTGAAATTTGCAGACGCCGACCTTATGGGTATGCCGCTCAGAGTCGTCGTCAGCCCGAGAAGCGTGGCAAACGGCGAAACCGAAGTGGTCATAAGAAGGACGAGAGAAGCCGAAAAATTCTCGGACGACGCGCTCATTTTTGGCATCGAAGAGCTTATCGCAAAAGAACAGGAGCTTTACAAATAACGTCATGGTCAACATAGGAAACGATTGGGACCAAGTGCTTGCTCCGCTTTTTGCGGGCGAAAACTATCAGAAAATAAGAGAGTTTTTGAAGAAAGAATATTTTTCGCGCACTTGCTATCCCGATATGCACGACATCTTCAACGCTTTTCGCCTCACGCCGTACGGCGAGGTGAAAGCGGTCATTATGGGGCAGGATCCGTATCACGGTCCGGGGCAGGCGCACGGTCTGGCCTTCAGCGTGAAACGCGGAGTGGAAAAACCGCCTTCGCTGGTGAACATTTTTAAGGAGCTTAATTCCGATCTCGGCGTTCAGATGCCGAAGGACGGGTGTCTTGAGGGCTGGGCAAAAGAGGGAGTGCTTCTTTTAAACAGCGTGCTCACCGTCAGAGCGGGGCAGGCCAACAGCCACAAGGATTGCGGCTGGCAGCAGTTCACCGACGACGTGATACGCATTTTGAATGAGCGCGAAAAACCTATCGTTTTCATACTTTGGGGCGCAAACGCCCGCTCGAAAAAGGCGCTTATCGACACCGAAAAGCACCACGTCATCGAGTCGGCGCACCCGAGTCCGCTGTCGGCATACAACGGGTTTTTCGGTTCCAAACCGTTTTCCAGAACCAACGTCTATCTCGTTTCCGACGGCGAAAAACCTATCGACTGGCGGCTGTGAAAGAGCAAAATAACCGAAAATAATCGCAAAATCCACGAAAAAAACAGAAAATATGCTCGTGTTTATCAGTCAAACACTTTACATTATTTTTGTTTTTATATATAATAAGAGCGCACAAAAAGTGCATTCCTTACCCCGCGAGGGGTCATCAAAGTCCAAAAGGAGGTAAAAAACGTTATGAACAAGTACGAAATTCTTTACATCGTCGAAAATTCTTTAGACGACGAAGCGAAAGCAGCCGTTTGCGAAAAGTTTGAAAACGCAGTCGTTGCTTTGGGCGGTACTGTTGAAAATGTAGACAAATGGGGCACGAAGAAATTCGCTTATCCTATCGACTACAAAACCGAAGGCTACTACGTTCTCATGAACTTCGAAGCCGCAGAAACCGTTCCGGCAGAATTGGATCGTCAAATGCGTAACTCGGACGCAATCGTCCGCTCTATGATTATCCGCAAGTAATAAGGAGTTTATTATGAACAAAGTATTTTTAATCGGCAATCTTACCAAAAATCCTGAATTGACTCAAACCAGCTCGGGCATTTCCGTTTGCAAGTTCACTTTGGCCGTTTCTCGTCGCTACAGCAATTCCGACGGCGTCAGAGAAACCGATTTTCTCCCTATTATCGTTTGGAGAAGCCAGGCAGAACGTTGCGAAAAATATCTCAGAAAGGGCAGCAAAGCGGCCGTAGTCGGCAGCGTGCAAACCCGCAGCTACGATCAGGACGGTTCCCGTCGCTTCATCACCGAAATCATTGCTGACGAAGTTCAGTTCCTTTCCACCCGCAGCGACAACGCTCTGGAAGGCGACGAAGGCGAAGTGTTCGGCGACCTCAAACCGGTTGATTCGGATTTACCGTTCTAAACTAAAAAGGAGATTTTACAATGAGTGAAGAATTGAAACAACGCCCGGCGCAAAAACGTATGCCTAAAAAGAAGGTATGCCAGTTCTGCGTTGAAAAGGCAGTAGATATCGACTACAAAGACACCGCAAAATTGCGCAAATACATCACCGAAAAAGGCAAGATGCTTCCGCGCCGTATGACCGGTGTTTGCGCCAAACACCAAAGAGTTTTGGCCGCAGCAATCAAACGCGCTCGTGTAATGGCATTGTTGCCTTACAAAGCTGACTAACAGCGACAAGCCCGAACCTCGGTTCGGGTTTTTTGTTGCCTGACCACCTATTGACAAAAGGGTTTTTGGCAAAGTATAATAAAAGCAGAAAGAAAAAAATTTTAAGGGGAAGGCGATGAAAAAATCTTTTGCGCTGCTTCTGGCGGTTGCGGTTTTGCTGTCTGCGGCCACGTTTTCCGCTTGCGACAGCAGCACGATTTATATCGACGTAACGTCCGAAATAAGCGGCGAAACCTACCGTATCAACAGAATGGAACAGAAAAAGGCTTACGTTTCAGGCGGAATGGGCATACATTTTTACACGAAACTTTCGCCAAGCGAGGTCGCCCGAAAACTTGAAGGGCAGGCGGAAAAGGTCGAAGCATACGAAAACAAGCTGCTTCTGACGTACGACCTTGGCGGAGGAAAAAAGGATTTTCTCGTTGTAAACGCCTTTGCAAAAACCGCCGATTCGGAGAACGAATATTTCGTAAGGTCAGCGGTTGCTTCGAAATCGTCGCGAAAAAACGATCATTCCTGCGCTATATATTATCTGTTCCCTCTGCACTTTTTGGCGGACGAGACCATCGTCGGCTACGCCGACGCGGACACCTCTTACGCTTTCACCGCAACGGCAGAGGACGTAAAAGCCTTCTACGAAGCGTCCGGTTTTTATGACGTGACGGAAACGGAATCGGGGCTGAAGATCGTCCTGAAAAGCGGGTTAAAGGTGCTTGGCGGCGAATACGGCGAAGCGGCAAAAACGCCGTTTGAAATCGTTTTCTCAGAAGACTCCGAAACGGCGCAAATCAAACTCGTTACGGGCGAGCAAAAAGAGTAAACGGCAAAAACATAACAAAAACGACGCTTTATGCGTCGTTTTTTGAAGCTTCAATCGTTTTTTCTGCGGTTTCGATTTTGTCGGGCGTTTCGTCGGATTGAGCGGCTCGCTTTTGGAAGGATACGTAAAGCTCGTAGATTTTGTCGAAGTTTTCCTTAAACACAAAGACCACTTCCGGATCGAATTGTTCGCCGCTGCACCTGATGATTTCGCGGAGCGCGTCGTCCACGGACCAGCTGTCCTTGTAGCTGCGCTTGGAGGTCAGGGCGTCGAACACGTCCACCACCGCCATCATGCGGCTGTAGAGGTGAATCTGTTCTTTTTTAAGCCCGAGATAGCCTTTGCCGTTCCAGTGCTCGTGATGCTGTTCGGCGATAATTGCCGCAATCTGCATGATTTCGCTCGGAGAATTTTGCAGCAGCTCCTTGCCGTAGATAACGTGTTTTTTGACTTCCTCGAATTCTTCGGGGGTAAGCTTGCCGGGCTTGGACAGAATCTTTTCGTCAACGCCGAGTTTGCCTATGTCGTGCAGCATTGCCGCAACGGAAACGTTGTAGGCCTCCTTTTCGGGCAGGCCGAAGCCCTTGGCCAGAACGTACATATACGCGCTTACGCGTTCTAAGTGTTCGCCCGTTTCTTCCGATTTGTTTTCGGCAATTTGGGCAAGACTTTGCACTACTTCGATTTGCGTGCTTTTCAGCTCTTCAACCAGCTTATGGTTGAAGGTGACGTATTGAAAAACGTCGGTCATCATGTTCGAAGTGAGGTGTGTCAGAAGCATGATGACGCCGGTAAGAATCAGGTATTCGATAAGCCGCGGCAAAAATCCGTAGAGAAGAGCAAATTTGTAGCTGACTTTCAGCGGATCGTCGAAAACGATCGAAAGCGGAACGCTCAGCACGTGCCCCACGAACATCGCCACCACGGTTTCTATGCTCGTAACGAGGTTCATCCGGCGGTTGAAATACAGGCAGGACGCCAGAATCGGAAGCATCAACACAAGCACCATGTGCATTGATAAAAAAGCAAAACCGATCATCACCAGAACGTTCGTCAGCGCCATCGAAACGTATTTCACCGACGGGCTCTGCACGTTCAGCACCACCGTCAACAAAAAAATAGTCAGCACCCCAACGCTCAGCACGCCGAACACTATGGAAACTTCGTCTTTGTTAAGCTTGAAGACCTCCATATAGTTCAGCAAAAACATCACGAGAAAGCCGACGAACGCGCCAAGCGCTATGTAGCCGATCATCTTGTTGACCTTATATTCGTTTTTTATCAATGATTCCTTGTATTCCATACGACCCCTCTATATGAAACCTTTATATTCATTCTAACGCAAAACCCCCGCCAAATCAAGCGAAAAAGTCAAATTCTCCGCCCGACGCGAAAAAAGATAAAAAATTCCGCAACCTCGCCGAAAAAACCGCAAAAACAGTTGACATTCTCGTTCGGATATACTAAAATGACTATGCTAAAAGATATTCCTCTATAGCTCAGTCGGTAGAGCATGCGGCTGTTAACCGCAGGGTCGTTGGTTCGAGTCCAACTGGGGGAGCCACAAAAAGAAGGACACCGAAAGGATGTCTTTCTTTTTTGTTATTCACCCATATGAACCGACGAGCCTGCGCAGGATTTTGCAAAGCAAAACCGCACAAAGGGCGCGACGCGTAAAGCCGACAACACAGTGCGTTGTCGGCAGCCAAAGCGAGCGAGGGCAATGCCCGAAGCCGGACCGTTGGTTCGAGTCCAACTGGGGGAGCCAAGTGTGGCGGTCTGTAAGTCTTTTTTTACAGACCGTTATTTTTACACTAATGCGAATGGTTGAAAAACGCCGCACAATATGCTAAAATTAGGGCAAATACACTTCGGGATTTGTCGAGGCGAAGCAATGGATATTTCATTTAAGTGCGAAAATCAAAAATTCAATTACAGAGTATGCGCGATAATCGTTTCGGAAAATAAAATTTTAGCGATGCACGACGAGCGCTCGCCATATTTTTATCTTCCCGGCGGAAGAGTTGCGCTGGGCGAAACTGCTGAGCAAGCAGTAGTGCGGGAAATTCGTGAAGAACTTGGCGTGACACCGAAGATTTCGCGCGCGCTGTGGCTTAACCAAGCGTTTTTTACCGAGGATGTGGACAATCTCCGTTACCACGAGTTGTGCATTTATTTTTTAATGGATATTTCAGATACAAACCTGACGGAAAGAGGCAACGTGTTTACTCTGACCGAGGGAAAGCACACCCACACCTTTGAATGGCTGGAGTTTAACAGATTGCAGGATGAATATTTTTACCCGGTATTCCTTAAAAAAGAAATTTTCAATCTTCCCAAACAATTCATCCTTCGCACCGAATTGGAATAATAATTTTATATTTGTTTAGATAGTTAAAAATACACTCGAAAAGAATACTTATCGTCCGACACACTCTCGAAAATCGCTCGAAAAACGAGATTTTGTCGCACACACACACAAAAAGAAGGACACCGAAAGGATGTCCTTCTTTTTTGTTATTCACCCATATGAACCGACGAGCCTGCGCAGGATTTTGCAAAGCAAAACCGCACAAAGGGCGCAAACAATTGAAAAAATGAAAAATTATGATATAATTAATTTATAAAATTTGTTGCACTTTCGAGTTTCTCAAAATTTCGTAAAAGGTAAAATATTGCAATAAAAGTTGTTTTTCCTGATTTAAATTGGTAAGGAGGATAAAAAATTGAAAAAAACTATCAACAAAAGGTCAAATGTTTTGTGGATTATTGAAAGTTTACTGAACATTTTGATAATTATAGGATTTTGTTCTGCATTTTTTTACGATGCGACAGATTTTCCTAAATGGTTAAGTTTTGCTATAGGCGTTTGTATTGTTGCTAGATTGGCAGTTTCTGTAATAAAACAGACTATGTTATTGGTAGTTGATCTTTCTAAAATAATGAAAGATATGGTTTTGGCGACAAGCATAGCTGTATGTGTAATTGCTTTAGTAATAAGAATAATAACTAATAATAAAATCATCTATCTTTTTTATACGGCGGTTATGTCATTGACTGCTATAACTTATATCACTAAATTTACAATTTGTTTAGCAAGTAAACAGAAGGTTGAAAGTGATTCTATAACAATAAAAATCATATTCAAAATTATTATCTGTATT
>ERZ808286.335-NODE-335-length-33272-cov-3.794804_pt1 | contig 33272 bp, 24 predicted proteins | sample MGYA00521276_ERZ808286 | MGnify/ENA primary metagenome ERZ808286 (study PRJEB31516, sample SAMN03275607) | gut metagenome | biome: mammalia-associated habitat; material: feces | host: Papio cynocephalus | place: Kenya | collected 2012-08-01 ... | reverse complement strand
CTCATCTCCATAACGGCTGTCGTGGTTGTAGCCCAAGTCATTATCCCAAAGAGGGCCGAAATAGATATGATCATCCTTGAGCTTTTTATAGAAATAGGTGCTATGAAAAAGATCAAAGTTGGAACCGATTTCCGATGAGAGATACCAGCCCAACAATGTTGTCGAATCAATATATTGGCGATAGCCACGCTTCTTGTCTAAATAGTTCTTACCGAAAAGCGTAGTCTCAAACCGTTTCATGAAATTCTTTATATAGTTGAGCTGCCGTGTATTAATGACATCCTTCTTGGGGCTGTGTATGCGGACATTCGTTCCGCTCGGCGTTTGAAAGTACACGCCATCGGGATCTGTATAGCCATCGGCTTCCAAAAAGTAGCCTCCTGATATATTTGTCTTGATTGAAGTTACCACCGTATCTTGTTCCTCGATTTCCACACGATGTTTCCTTACATCCAAATGATCGGTTATCTGGTAGGTGCCACGGTAGCTGTTGTTCATAAAGAGGTCTACAAATTTGCACGAAGGATTAAAAGGCAGACCATTCAGCTTGCCTACATAAGAATTAAGCGCATTACGCAACATCAACTTTTCGCCGCCATTCGAAAGCAACACCCAGTTCTTGGCATTGGCAAGACCATCGCCGAGCAATCTGACTTTCTTCGGAAACTTGAGGCGATAAGGTTTCTTGGGAAATCCCCACGAAGCGTTTCCGCGTCCGCGTATTTTAACTGAGTCAAAGACTTCTATTCGCCCGTTGTCTACCCGTACAATCTTGCATAGTTTATATTCTGTCTTACTTGAAACTATCCGGTGATCAAAAGTTTCGATGTAGACCGAAGGAATATTTGTCAGCTGTTTGTACTGTGCCTTTGACATGCAGCAAAACAGACAGAGGAGCATTAAGATTTTGGTCTTTCTCATTCTAAAAGTGCATGATGGAGTTTCAAATTTACATCATTTTCCGAATACGGCAAAGCACGCACCGCCATAATACCCTATTTCATAAGTTTTTCATTACCTTTGCCGAAACAGCACAGCATTCAACCATGAAATCATTAAAGGAACTCTACAGAATCGGTCAGGGGCCATCATCATCACACACAATGGGGCCGCGTCTGGCATCCGAGTCTTACTTGAAAAAGCATCCAGCATCACATGCTTTCCGTGTTACATTATATGGCAGCCTGGCCGCTACGGGAAAAGGCCACCTGACCGATTTTGCCATCAAGCAGGTGCTCGGTGACGAACGGACAGAGATTGTATGGCATCCCGAGATTGTGCTTCCGTTTCACCCCAACGGAATGAAATTTGAGACACTCACTGAAGACGGCTCCTTCGGTGATGCCTGGATTGTTTACAGCGTAGGTGGAGGGGCTTTGGTCGAAGACGGCAAGCAGAAAAGCGAAACACCCGAAGTCTACGACATGGATCACATGTCGGATATCAAGGATTGGTGCGACCGGCGTGGCATGTCCTATTGGGAATATGTCGAACATTGTGAAGGACCGGACATCTGGGATTTTCTGGAAGAAGCATGGCGTGCCATGTGTGCTGCCGTAGAACGCGGCATTGAGCACGAAGGCGTGCTGCCCGGTATATTAAAGTTACGCCGCAAAGCCCCCGATTACTATATACGTGCCATGGGCTATGCCACCAACCTGCAATCTCGCGGCCTGGTCTTTTCGTATGCTTTGGCTGTAAGCGAAGAGAATGCCTCGGGCGGCATCATTGTAACAGCCCCAACCTGCGGAGCTTGCGGCGTGGTTCCGGCTGTGCTCTACCACATACAAAAGACGCGGCAATTTCCCATCCGCCGAATCCTTCGTGCCTTGGCCATCGCCGGCATAGTCGGCAACATTGCCAAAAGCCGGGCATCTATCTCGGGGGCAGAAGCCGGATGCCAGGCTGAAGTAGGAGTTGCCTGTGCCATGGCTGCCGCTGCCGCCAATTATGCTTTCGGGGGTTCACTCGCAACCATAGAGTATGCGGCCGAAATGGGACTGGAACATCATTTGGGCATGACCTGCGACCCCGTTTGCGGCTTGGTGCAGATTCCTTGCATCGAACGAAACGCGCATGCGGCTTCGCGCGCCTTGGATGCCAACGTTTACGCTTCTTTTGCCGATGGCATTCACCGCATTTCGTATGACAAAGTCGTTGAAGTCATGAAACAAACAGGGCATGACTTGCCATCGCTTTACCGTGAAACATCCGAAGGAGGACTCGCCAAAGAATATAATGAATAAGATGTATCTCTTTGGCAATTTACAAAAGGGATTCAAAATTGCCTCATTATTTTACCATACAAGATTTATCTACACTTTCTTTGTAGGAATGCATTCGCATTCGCCTGCGCCGGCTCTGTCCTGTAAATCTTCGGACAGCTGTTTTTGTGACGTTATGCCCATGGAACGCAGTTCTTCGGTTTGTCTGACAAGATTGCCACGTCCCTCGCAAAGTTGCTTCAATGCCTTTTCGTAGGCTTCGTGTGTTTGATTCAGACGCCTGTCGATGTCTTTGAACGTATCGACAAAGCCCACAAACTTGTCATACAGCGAAGATGCACGTTTTATGATTTGCTCCACATTCTTGTTCTGGCGGTCGCTCTGCCAAATGTTATAAATGATCTGCAACGTCGTCATCAAGGTGGTGGGACAAGTCAGGACTATGACTTTCCGGAATGCCTCTTCGTTCAGTTTTGCATCATTGCTCACAGCCAGGATATAGGCGGCATCGCTTTGCAGGAAAAGGAGGACATGGCTGCCGGCATCGCCCAATGCCGAATTATAGGCTTTGGCCGCAAGCTCGTCAACATGGCTGCGCACCGAACGCACATGCATTTCTATGGCCTGTTTCCGCGATGCCTCATCGCTCGCATCGAGGTAGTCCATATATGATGTAAGCGAAACTTTTGAATCGACCACCACTTTTTTGTTGTCAGGGAAGCACACCACGGCATCGGGACGTAGATTACGCCCGTCGGGCATCCTTATGTTGTATTGCAAAAAATACTCCCTGTCGCGAACCAGTCCCGAACGCTCAAGTATGGCCTCCAATATCATCTCGCCCCAATCACCCTGCACTTTGTTTTCGCCCTTTAAGGCACGAGCCAGATTTTCTGCCTGACGCCCCACACTGTCGGTCTGCTCTACCAGCCGCTTCATGGCTTCGTCGAAAGAGGCCTTGCGGCGGATGCCTTCGGCATTGCTTTCCATGACTGTGCGGTTGAGCATGTCCAGATGTACTTTAAAGGGACGTAAAAGATAGTCTATCTGCTCTTCGTTGCGCCGGGCAAACTGACGTGACTGCAAATCCAACATCTGTTGTGAAAGAACGCGGAACTCGTTTTTCATGTTCTCCATACTTTCCTTCGACAAAGTGGCGTCGGCTTTTTGACGGACAAGATTGTTACGGTATAGCAACAACGACAGGACAACGACAACGGCAAACAAGACGATGAGAGCTATTTCCATATTATGGTCGGTTTCCGATATGGGAATAATGGAGGAATGAATGACCAAAGCTTTGCGATACGCTTAACTTGGCATTTTGCGGCAGGCATGGAGCCTGCACACCGGCATGGAAAATGGTTTTGCCAATCTCAACTTGAGCTTCGTCCCACAAACCTGATTGCAAGAAAGCATCAAGAGTCTGCCGTCCTCCTTCAACCAAGAGCGATTGAATGTCGTGATCTTTAAGGTAGGCCAGCAGCTGCGAAAGGGTGTCGCTGCCATCATCCACACGAAGAAAAGTGTAGTTGCACTGCCTACGACGCTCTTCATTGTCGTCCTCGCCAACAACCAATGTAGAGACAGAACCATCAAAAAGATGAAGATGAGCCGGCAACAGTCCATGTTTGTCAAAGACAATTCTCAATGGATTGTTGCCATACCACTTGCGCGCCGTAAGCGAAGGATTGTCTGCCATAGCTGTGTTGCGCCCTACAAGAATCGCCTGGTTAAGGGTGCGAAGACGGTGCACACCTATTTGCGTATGTGGTGTAGACACGAAAATCTTGCCATCAGGCTGAGCCGAAGGAGCCATAAAGCCGTCGGCCGACTGTGCCCATTTGAGAAACACATAAGGGCGTTGAAGGGTCTGGCATACTATGAATTTACGATTCAAGTCACGGCATTCATCTTCCAATATGCCGGTTCGAACCTTCACTCCGGCTTCGCGCAGCATACGGATACCGGCACCGTTGACTTTACAAAAAGGATCTGTCATGCCAACCACTACCTCGGGAATGCCTTTTTCAATGATAAGTTTGGCACACGGCGGTGTGCGTCCGTAATGAGCACAAGGTTCCAGGCTGACATACAGGCACGAATCATGCAGCCACTCAGGATGACTGACAGCGGCAATGGCATTGACTTCGGCATGAGCTTTTCCACAACAGGCATGAAAGCCCTCGCCAATAATCTTTCCATCGCGCACAATAACAGCACCCACCATGGGATTGGGTGCAGCACCTTGTTCACCACAGCGAGCCAGCTGTAAACAGCGGCGCATCCACAATTCATCTTCCTTCGTCTTCATGTTAAGCTATGGATTGGTGCCGGAAGCCACCGCAAAGCTGTTATTGCAGGTTCTCTTTGAAGAAATTGGCTATGCGTGTCATCAAATGCAGGCGGGTATTTCCTCCGTAAATACTATGGTTACGATTGGTATAAACTTGCATGTCAAATTGTTTACCGGCTTGCACAAGCACTTCTGCATACTCAGCTGTATTTTGGAAGTGAACATTGTCGTCGGCCAATCCGTGGCAAATCAATAAATGTCCGTGCAGCTTAGGGGCCAAAGTAAGGGCATTGTAATCGTAGCCATCGGGATTTTCAGCCGGAGTATGCATATAACGCTCCGTATACACTGTATCGTAGAAACGGCAGCTCGTCACCGGCGCAACTGCGACACCAGCCTTAAATACTCCCTTGTTCTGGCTCATACTCATCAAGGTATTGAAGCCTCCGAAGCTCCAGCCCCAGATGCCTATGTTGTTTTTGTCTACATATGGGAGTCCGCCGACGTATACAGCTGCCTCCACTTGATCGTTTGATTCCAGTCGGCCAAGACGCAGATGCGTGCATTTCTCAAAAGCGGCACCTCGGCCACCTGTGCCACGTCCATCTACGCAGACAACAATAAAGCCCTGACTGCACAAATAGCTTTCGTACACTCCACCCGGCATAAAACCTGCAGACCAGGAATCGTACACCTGCTGAGAACCGGGGCCACCATATTGATAGAGTATCACAGGATACTTCTTGCCGCTATTGAAATCAACAGGTTTCATCATCCACCCATTCAGCTCTACTCCGTCTGAGGTCTTGAATGTAAAGAGCTCTTTCTTCGCTATGTCGGCTTTTTGCAGACGTTCTTTCAGCTGTGCATTGTCAATGAGTGTCTTCTCTGTTTTGCCCTCGCTGTTGCAGATGGATGTTACCGGCGGTGTGGTGATATTGGAATACACATTGATGAAATAACGCAAGTCATTGCTGAATATGGCTGAGTTATCTCCCTGCTGCGCAGACAGTTTTTTTGTCTTTCCCTTCAAGTCAGTCTTGAATATGGCTGTTCGCAACGGACTTCCATCCTTTGCACGATAATAGAACGAACCCGTCTTGGCATCATATCCATAGAAGCCGGTCACTTCATCATTGCCCTTGGTAAGCTGCTTGACCAATTGGCCTGTCAGCGTGTACCAATAGAGATGGTTACAGCCGCTGCGGTCGCTCATCAGCAAAAAGTGGTTTCCTATCACTTTCAGCTGCTGGTAAGCGTCTTCCTTTACATACTTATCGTCTTTTTCCGTTATGACCGACTTGCACACCAGGCTGCGGGTATTGCACACATAAAGGTTCATCACATCCTGATGACGATTGAGTGTTACCGCAGCAATCTGATCGGGATTGGATGTCGGCATGATACGGGGAACATAGCCGTCGGCATCGAGAGGAAGATTCAGTTTACGGGTTACGTGGCTCTTGATGTCATACGAATATACCCCTACCGTTGCATTCTGCGCACCGGCAATCGGATACTTGTAGCTATAGGTGCCGGGATATTCCTCAAATTCTTTCCTTTCGGGTTTCATACCTTTATATAATGGTATGTTGAATACCGGCACTTTCGATTCATCATAACGTATCCATGCAAGCATCTTGCTGTCGGCCGTAAAGGTAAAGGCACGGCTGAAGCTGAACTCTTCTTCATTGACCCAGTCGGGAATGCCGTTAAGCACGTTGTTGACTTTTCCGTCTTTGGTGACCTGGCTCTCGGCATTGTTGAAGAGCAGTTTGACAAGATAGATGTTGTTGTCACGTACAAAGGCTATCTGGTTGCCGTCGGGTGAAAAGATAGGTTCCTGTTGTTTGCCGTTCTTTGACAGCTGTTCCAGCGTGTTGTTCTGAACGGAATAAAGGTAGTATTCGGCTTTTTTGGAATGACGATAAACGGGCTCTGTTTCCGTCTGTATCAGGATGCGGCTTCCTTCAGGCGAAACTATGTAACCGTCAATGCGGCCTATTTTAGGGCCGCGTGCCGTATTGGCATCAAACAAAGTGCCGACCTTATTGCCTGTCTTGAACGAATATTTGATGATGCTTTTGCCATCTTCGCTGATACGGGCAAAGTTTTCGCCATCCGACAGCGGACGAACACCATAAAGTCTGTCTGCACTATACGTGCCATTGACGGCCTCGTCTATTGTGATCTGCTTGCCGGCACGGCTGTTTATAAACATAACCAATCCGATGATTGCTAATACATACTTTTTCATGTGGCTTTTCTTATTTCTGCAAAATTACGTCTTTTCATCTACAGCAATGACATTTCAGCAAGAAAATAATTATGTTTTACGGATTGGTCACAACGACCTTTTTGCTTTCACGGTGACCATCCGAGTATGTTTTTCGGACAATATAGACTCCGGACAAGGGCTTTCCGTTGATGCGGCGGCCTCCCAAATCATAGTATTCGACGGCTATGACAGCCGCCGGAGCTGGCCTTGTCTCTGCAATCGCTGAAAGCCGCCATGACGAACGAATGGAGTCAAACAGGTTTTCAGCAATAAGTCTGTGCCCAAGATTATTAGGATGGTTGGCCACACCCTGTGCCATCGGGCCACCATCTTTGATGAAATGCCATTCGTTGTCATCACCATACACTTTATCATTGACGGTTGCCATTGTTTCTTTTGAACAGAGCGAACGCAACGGACACCAGATGCAGCTTCGTGAAAGTGCTGCCGCCGACTGCGAATCGTCTCTTTGACTGCTTGGCCAAAAGCTACCCGACATGACAATTGCTGCATTCGGGCTGTGAGCTTTGATTTGATCTATCAACGCTTCCAGGTCTTCCGTATAGTCAGTAAAGTTACTGACGCATTCACCCAAGCGCAATACAATCAGGTCTTCTGTACCACTGAGCATGTCAACCGTCTTGTCGCGTACGTTGGGGCTCCAATGTCCTCGTTCAAAATCGGCTACGTTATGAATGGTCATTTCAGGCTTGTCACCATCTTGCCACTGTGTGATGAGCTGCTGCAATATATGGCAATAGTCACTGTCGCGGCACGCTGCAGCCATGCCCCACTCACCCCACCAGTAATCGGTTACCGGATGAATCGTGAAGGAATTGCCCATGACGGCCATTTCCTTGATTTTTCCTTCTGAATGCCCTGCCGGACCATGTCCATAGACAAGAAGACTCCATGCGAGCATCAGCAGGCATGGAGCTTTCATAACTAAAGATTTGTTTGCTTTCACCCAATAAGTCTTTTTACCACTTGTCTTCGGCATAGACACCGTTGTAGACACTTTTCGGAACCAGTTCAAAGAAGTCTATGTATAATTGTCGTGAGGTGTCATCGAGCACTGACTTCATACGCAGGTAATAGGTCTTTTCGGGTTCCATCTGCGTTGTCAGTATGATGCGCCTCATACATTGTTTGTCTCCACGAAGGTTGCTTGTCACCGTGCTTCCGGTGCTGGTGCCGTAATAGCGCGGAGCCTTCATATATTCATGCATGGCCATTACACGGTCGTTTTCATCATTGGCATCCGGATCCCTCGCATCATCGGCAACCCAGCCTATAGATGGTATGTCTGCACTGATTCTCATGTCTAACGGCAGGCCCACTGCCGGCAGGTTTTCCTTGTTTTCGCCAAAGTAGAATTGGCACATGCTGCGACGGTCAGATACATTCTGAGCCATATAACGAAGCTGGTATGTGCCGGAGAAAGGAACAGGCGGCAGTTTTACAGTCACATCATACAGCCCTTGTATGTTGTATTCGTCGCCCTGGTAATTGCGCCATCCGCTGGAGAAGCCGGCCAGATAGGTCACATTGGTTTCGGCTGTCCATGTCATGTTTTCGAAATAGCCGCGCGGCATGTTGTACTGGTCTTCCGAGTTCATGATGCGACGCAGGCCGTTGGTTATCTGTTCGGGCAGCAATGCACAGATGTCATAGCGCATACGTTCGTTCAAAACCTTGTTGGGAACGTCTTCGTCATAAACCAATACATCGTCGAGTGCGTAATAGTAGCCGTTCAAGGCATTGTATTCGCGGCCTCCGTTTGACTCTTCAATGAGGACGCCCTTACGGGGAACTTCTATTTCATTATAGTTGCTGTTATCGTATTGTGACACGTAGCGGTTGATGCGTTTCCCTTCGGTGGTCTTTCCTTCCGTTATTTTCAGGAGACGGCGTCCCTTGCCCAGTGTCTCGTAGTATTCCCAGGCGTTGATGCCAAGCACTGACGGGTTCTTGAAGCCATAGCCTTGTTCGTTGAAATGTATCACCAGCTGGTTATACATGATGGCTTCGGGAAGGATGTGATATGACACGAATTGGTTGACGGCATTGTCTTCACTTTTCAGGTCGGCATCCTTTGCCGCAGGATAGTATTCGGCACATTTTTCCCTGACCACGGCCATGATTTCGTCCCAATTCTGCAGGTCGCCGTTTTCGGCATACTGGAATTCGGGAAGATTCCATTTTTCCATCAATACACTGTCAGGCTCAGCGAAGATGGTATATCCCGTGTTTCTGTGGTCGGGACAAGGAATCGGAGTGCGTTCTGTGGGGCATCCCTGACCCTCTTTGGGATGATCTTCTTCGTAGGCCTCATCACGGAACTTCATTGTTTTCTTGTCCCAGCCTGTCTGCCGCAGCAGATAAGCGAACACGCGCAGGTTGTCGGTCGTGGATATCAGTGCACTGATGGTTTCGTTGGACGGGGTTATCACCCGGTCCACGATATGTACCACGCCGTTTTCCAGCTCATTATCGGTACTGATGATAAGCGAGCGGGTGTTGACATAGATGCCCAGCTTGCCGCCTTGCAGCGTATCGAAACGGATGGTCAGGAAGCGGTCCGAGAACGAAGGGCGTTCCAATGAGCCCACCTGAAAGGCTGTCGAGAGGAACGCTTCAGAGTTGAGATTGTCTATAAGGCTGTTATTGACTATCTGTTCTGCGGTGCTGTCGGGGCATTGCTCAATGGGATAGTTCTTTTGGTTGTATACAGAGTCCAAATAGTTCTGCACAGCTTCATTGGTAGGGGCAAAGCATGTGTAGTTGCCTCGGGCAGACAGCAACTCGGCAACCGTAGAGGCCGACTTTTTGCTGAGCCGCACTTTCGTGGCCAGATAGGCAAACTTGGTGGTAGAGTCATTCTGGTTCAGGAAGTCTATCACCTGCATTCCGGTAAAGGAATACATATCGCTCTCGTCTACTTCGTCACGACAAGAGCCCATAAACACAGTCACTGTAAGCACTGCCATCAGCAGGACGGCAGCTTCATAAAGTCTTTTCGCGCAGTCTTTCATATTGTAATTATTTTGTTTTCCGGCAACCTTTTGAGGCCGAAATGTCCGGAAAGCATGTTGCCGGCCGGAGCATCGTATCCTCATTCTATACGCCTTTTATTTTACGCGTCAAAGTTATGCATTTATTTTAAAGCCGACAAACTTTTTTGGCTGTTTCTGTTATCTTCAGTTGATATTTTTCATCAAGAGTTCTTTTCCTTAGTCCGGCAGTATGGTTGTCGACAGTATCACGATGTCGTCAAAAGGGCGGTCGCCTTCGATTGTGGCTGTCTTTTGTATCCTGTCAACCACATCGAGCCCTTCAACCACCTGTCCGAACACGGTGTAAGTGCCGTCCAGATGGGGCGCGCCACCCTCTTTCACGTAGGTTTCCCTTACGTTTTCGGGCATGGATATTTTGCCTTCCGACTTTTCCTGCAGCTGTTGGGCCATCCTGCGCACTTCTTTTTTGGTGAAACGTCTGCCCCATACGATATAGAACTGTGACCCGCTCGACCTGCGTTCGGGGTTGGTTTTGTCTCCTTCCCTGGCAGCTGCCAGGGCTCCGCGCCGGTGAAAGTGACGGGGGAAGTCAATCTCGGCAGGCAGCGTATAGCCGGGTCCGCCCTCACCGAGTGGCTTATCCATGCGTGCATGACGCGAATCGGGGTCGCCGCCCTGTATCATGAAGTTCTCGATGACGCGATGAAACAGCAGGCTGTCATAATAATGTGTGGCGCACAGGTGCAGGAAGTTGTCGCGGTGTTTGGGTGTTTCATCATAGAGCTCCACCGTGATGTTGCCTTTGTTCGTTGCTATCAGCACCCTTTTGCGCTTGCCGTTTTCTTGGGCTGTGGCTGCCAGGAAGCAGCAGATGAAAATAATAAAGCAAATTCTACGCATCGTTTATACCTTATATAATAGGAGGAGCAAAGTTAAGGCAAAATCTTTCAAGACAGGCATTTTTCGGGTTTTAAATCAACACAACGGCCATCGCTGCATGCGATGGCCGTTGTGTTTGCCAACTCTGTGGTTTAGTTGAGCCTTATCTTGCGGGCCACTTTGCGGCTGCCGTCGGTGACTGTCAGGATGTATATGCCGGATGCGGCTTTGGAAATGCTTTTCCATTCGCTGCCGGGCTCTATGATTCCTTGCTGCAATGTCTGTCCCGTGAGAGATGCGAGACGGTAGTTGCACCTTTTCTTTGTGCCTGTTACGGCAAACTCTGTCAAGCTGTTGCGGAAAACTACGGCCAGTTCTTCACCGGCTCCCTCGAGAGCTTCGATGCCTACAGGTATGGGTGCGGTGAATTGTGACACGGTTCCATAGGTGGTGCCTGCCTCGGTGGTGGCAAAGGCCCGGTATTCATAGACTTCTCCGGGCACTAATCCGCTGAGCGCGGCTTCCATGGTTTCGCCGTCGGCCAGTACCACCTGTACATCATTTCCGGCAGCCCTGCTGCGGACAGCGTTCTTTTTGACGGCCCAATACTCAAAGCCCTGTCTGACGATCTTGTCGGATCCCAGGACGATATATCCCTTGAGTTTCACAATGTCGTTTTCGATGGTATAGGTCGAGGTATACACATCGGGCTCGAAATATACATAGGCATCGGCCGTTCCGAAGGCCGACCATTCGCCGAAATAATACGTACCTTTGCCATCCTTGTAGTAGGGTCGGTATTTATAATAGGTGTTTGCACTCAGGTTTTTCAGTGTTCCCGACAGTTTTCCATCGATGATGGGACATTCGGCATAGCTCGACGGCACCAGATCAGGGGCATCATAGCGGCGCCACTCAAAGCCTGCGCCGGTTGTGGCGTCGCAGTTGGTCTTGGCACAGATGCGGGCCATGGTGTTCGATACTGCCTCGGCGGGAAGCGTCTCTATTGATATGGCTTTTGTCTTGAAGCTATAGTAGGCCGAATGATAGGTGTGTCCGCCATACTCCACACAGAACCTCACGGAGTAGCTTGTATTGGGGTTCAGCCCCTCCACACGGAACTCGCGGCTGTTGTTCCAGGTTTTCTTTCCGTCCCACTCAAAGCCATACTTGGTGATTTCGGCATCTCCTTTGGTCCATGTGCCCGAGCACGAGAAGGTGGTCACGGTGGAACTGCCCGAAGTGACCTTTACATCCAGATTCTTTGTACGCAGATATGAGATTGCACCTTTGTAGGTCACGCCGTCATACACGGCATAGGGCACCACTTCGCACGCACTTTCGGGCGAAAGCCCCGTAAACTTCACGATGTCGGATGCCCCGCTGCCTTGGGCCATCTTCGTGGTCTTGTTGAAGATGATGCCTGTTTCCGACGGCTTCAGGTAGTCGTCCGCAGAGGCCATGGCGCGTGTTCCCACATAGGTCTGTCCGGCAACATTGCTTTTCGTGTCGATGGTCACCGTGGGCGAAACGGCGGGATATTCGGCTTTGACCGTATATTCCGAGCCTCCCATCACGTAGGTTACGCTTACGTTTCTCACATCCAGACCGGCATTTACTGCCGTATATCTGCCGTCGCTGCCTAAGGTGCAGGGCTTGCCGTTGCACACAACGCTCTTCAAGACAAAAGTGCTTTTGGTGCTTGGTCCTACAACGGTATCGATGGTAAACGCCAGCTTGTTGAAGACATTCTCGGAGAGGCTGATGCTCACTCCGTATTCCTGGATATTGTCAAAATACTTTTTGAGGGCCTCCACCATATCATGATAGGCATAGACCGGCGTCTTTGTGCTCACGCTGTTCTTGGAAAAGGCCATGGCGGCATTCTTGATGCTCTTTGTTTCGATATATATCTCATCCAACGTTCCGGGAAAGGCTGTCCACGAAATGGAGTCTACAAAGTCGGGAATCACAAGCACTTTCTGTGCAGGTGGCACAAATGCCAGCACCTTCTTGCCCGTAGTGGAACCATAGATGTTGCCATCGTCACCTTTGGTGAAATACAGGGACGATGTCACATTCACTTCCTTCAACGACGGACAACGCCTGAACGACTCGGCCGAAAGCTCCTTGATGTTGCCTCCGATATAGATGGTCTCCAGATTGGTTCCGGTAAATGCCGCCTTGCCAATCGTCTCGGTGTTGGCAGCAGTCGGGAAGTATACACGCTTCAGGCTCTTGTTGTTATAGAAAGCATTCTCAAGGTTGTTGCGATAATGGCTGTATTTGTGCTCGTAAGGTGGCTTGGACGACTGTTCGTCACTGTTTTTGCTCGCCGTGTAATAATAGGTGCGATAATAGATGGTGCTGCCCAGCAGCTTCTGGGTAGAGGTATAATTGTAGTAATAAGCACCGCCATTGACAAGTTGAGTCCCCGAAAGGTCGAGTTCCTCCAACCCGGACAATTTGTTCAATACATTGATGTCCGTACCGTTGATAGGCCCATTGAGTTTGAGAACTGTCACATTCTTGTAGTCCGACACCGGAATGTAGCTCGACAAGGTGCCTGCTTCCTTCAGTGTGACCGTGCGCGAATCGGCATGCAGTTGCACCGCATGCAAAAACAAGAACACACCGATTAGGAGTGCATTCATGCAGATAGTTTTTTTCATTTGTACTGTAGTTGTTTGATTGTTGTCAGTCGTTTTACAATATGCACTGCAAAGTTACGCATTTCATTCTGCAAGGGCAACAAACGTGCTGCACTTTCTTGCAGCTTCTTCACAGCAATGGCGGCAGGCAAGAACCGCGGCTTTGAAAGCTGCAGAAAGCCACTTCCCACCTTACAAACCGGCACATCGCTTATCGTGCATCGGCCGAAGTACACATGCGCATCGGCCGAAGTACACATGCACTCCGGCCGGAGCACACACGTGTGTCGGCCGAAGCACGCATGCATTTCGGCCGAAGCAGATGAAAAAACTCCCGACTTTGAAAGACGGCAACGACACAGCAAGGCCACGGCTCATGCACCTGACCGAGGGCAAAGCCACAGACTGCAACCTCGACTATAGGCGAGAAAAGAACGAAAAATGCTGCATAAGAAATTGCACATTGCCTTTGCAAAATACTCGGCAAAAGGCCTTTCAGGTTGAAAAGTTTTGTTACTTTTGCGAACTAAAGCTACAATAAACACATATGAATAAGATTTTAGCATGTATGGTCATCGTTTTCGCCTTTTGCAATGCCCAAGCAAAAGTGCGCATGGCCTCGCTATTCAACGACGGAATGATCTTGCAACAACAAGCAGAAGTAAAGGTTTGGGGCTGGGCAAAACCCAATTCAAAGGTAACGCTAACGGGCACATGGAACAAGAAAAAAGTGACCTGCCAGAGCGGAAGCGACGGGAAATGGGAGGCACGGATGCAGACCCCGGCGGCCTCGTTCACTCCTTATGAGCTCACAGTAAGCGATGGTGAGAAGCTGACCATCAAGGATGTACTGATAGGTGAGGTATGGCTGGGCTCGGGACAGAGCAACATGGAAATGCCGTTGGTGGGCTACAACAGCTGCCCCATCGAAGGCCTGAACGAAGAAATCAACGAGTGCCGCCGCTACAAAGGGAAAATCCACTTTGTAACCGTAAGCCACCTGGCTCCGCTGACGCCGGCAGACAGCGTCAAGGCCCTGTGGAAAGACTGCACGCCCGAAAACATCTGGGACTGCAGTGCCACCTGCTACTTCTTCGCAAAAACCTTAGTCGACGCCATGGACTGCCCCGTCGGGGTCATCAGCTCGGCATGGGGAGGCACCTCGGTAGAGGGATGGACACCGGCCGACATTGTCAAAGACTATGACGATGCAGACCTTTCGGAAGAAAATCTCAAGAAAAACGTATGGAACACCCCCGTAGTGCGCTACAACGGCAAGATACATCCGCTGGCAGGATATACCTTGAAAGGCTTCCTGTGGTATCAGGGCGAGGCCAACCGCGACTGGCCCGACAAATATGCAGCCCGCTTAGGCAACATGGTGAAAGCCTGGAGAAAAGCCTGGGGACAGGGCGACCTGCCCTTCTATGAAGTGGAGATAGCCCCTTTCGGATATGACGACCCTAACAAAATCAGCGGAGCCCTGCTCAGAGAAGCCCAGCACGACTTTACCAAACAAGTGGCCAACACAGGCATGATATCAACCAACGACCTGGTAAACGACTATGAAATATGGCAGATACATCCCTGCAAGAAACGCGAAGTAGGCCAACGTCTCTGCTATCTTGCACTGAGCAAGACCTACGGAAAGAAAGGATACATGGCCGAAAGCCCCGAATATGACAAGATGGAAATCAAGGACGGCAAGGCCTATCTCTCCTTTACCCACTGCGAATACGGCTTCAACCGCTTCGACTACATCAAGGGATTTGAAATCTGCGGAGCCGACAAAGTGTTCCACACGGCCAATGTCCGCATCGAAAACAACCGGGCAATAGTCAGCTCGCCCGACGTGAAAGAGCCTGTGGCCGTGCGCTACTGCTTCAAGAACTGGCAGCCCGGCAACCTGGGCAACGTGGGAGGCATGCCCATCATCCCCTTCAGAACAGACCGGAATTAACTCAATTACACAACATACAATGAAGAAAATCGCATCACTACTACTCACAATGGCACTCTGCTATCCGGCAAAAGCCATTGTACGCCCCGCATCCCTGTTTAACGACGGCATGGTGTTGCAGCAGCAATCCAACGTGCGCTTTTGGGGCAGGGCCAAAGCCAACACCCGCGTCACCGTGAAAGGCTCGTGGAACAACCACAGTGTCAGCTGCAAAAGCAACGCCGACGGCAAATGGGAAGTACTGCTCCCCACACCGAAAGCCGGCTTCAAACCCTACACAGTAACCATATCCGACGGCACCAAACTCAAAATCAACAATGTGCTGATAGGCGAAGTGTGGTTTACATCCGGCCAGAGCAACATGGAAATGATGGTATACGGCTTTATCAACTGCCCCACGGAAAACTCGGCAGACTTTATAGCCGGCTCAGGAAAATACCGCGACAAGATACGCATGGTGAGCATACCGCGCTTCCCGCTCCGCCAACCCGGTGACTTCGTAGACGCACAATGGAAGGAATGCCTCCCCGAAGTGGTGCGCAACTTCAGTGCCGTGGGTTACTTCTTCGCCACACAACTGGTCGACAAACTCAATTGCCCCGTAGGCATCATCAACAATGCGTGGGGCGGAACACGCGTGGAAGGATGGACACCCCGACAACTTCTTGAAAGCTATGGCGAAGACCTGAGCACCAAGACCTTCCAGAGCAGAGCCACCTCGTGGACACCCATGGTGATGTATAACGGCATGGTGAAACCCCTCGCAGGCTACAACATACGCGGATTCCTCTGGTATCAGGGCGAAGCCAACGTGGGATGGCAGCCCGAAGACTATGCCAACCGCTTCGGCAACATGATCAAACAATGGCGCAGCGACTGGAAACAAGGCGACCTGCCCTTCCTCTTCGTAGAAATAGCCCCCTACAAATACAGCCAGGGAACAGCCGCAGCCATCGTGCGCGAACAGCAATGCGAAACACAACACCTCGTCAACAACGCCTACATGGTATGCACCAACGACCTTGTGAAGCCCTACGAAAGCACACAGATACACCCGTGCATGAAATTCGAAGTGGCCGAAAGGCTCAGCATGCTCGCCTTCAGCAAAGTCTACGGCATGGCAGGCATCGAAGCACAAAGCCCCGAATACCAAACCATGGAAATTAAAGACGGCCGGGCAACCCTAAGCTTCAGCCACGTAGGTGCAGGATTCAACCGCTTCGAAGATATACAAGGCTTCGAAATAGCCGGCAAGGACAAAAACTTCGTTCCCGCACATGCCAGCGTCAGCGGCCGCCGCATCGTGGTGAGCTCACCACTGGTCAAAGAACCCACAGCCGTACGCTACTGCTTCAAAGCCTGGCAGCCCGGCAACCTGGCCAGCGGCGACAACCTGCCCGTCATACCATTCAGAACAGACAAATAGCAGATTACCCCACAATCAAAAGCGCACAAAAGAATGTAACACTCTTTTGTGCGCTTTTGCCATCCCCAATTACCCGAAAAGTAGTACCTTTGCACCTCGAAAAAAAATAAGGGATAAAAAGATGCAAGACATTCGTAACATTGCCATTATAGCCCACGTAGACCACGGAAAAACCACACTGGTCGACAAAATGCTGATGGCAGGCCATCTGTTTAGAGACAACCAAGATGCAGGCAACCTGATACTGGACAACAACGACCTGGAGCGTGAGCGAGGCATCACCATACTGTCAAAGAATGTCTCCATTACCTACAAAGGCGTAAAGATAAACATCATCGACACCCCGGGCCACTCAGACTTCGGCGGCGAAGTGGAAAGAGTGCTGAACATGGCTGACGGGTGCATACTGCTCGTTGACGCATTTGAAGGCCCCATGCCCCAAACACGCTTCGTACTTGAAAAGGCATTGAAGATAGGACTGAAGCCCATCGTAGTGGTCAACAAGGTGGACAAGCCCAACTGCCGTCCCGAAGAAGTATACGAAATGGCCTTCGACCTGATGTGCAACCTGAATGCCACCGAAGACCAATTAGACTTTCCCGTGGTCTATGGCTCAGCCAAAAACGGATGGATGGGCGAAGACTGGAAGACACCAACCGACAACATCAACTACCTGCTGGACAAGATCATCGAGGTGATTCCCGCACCCAAACGGCTGGAAGGTACGCCACAAATGCTTGTCACATCACTGGACTACTCCAACTATACCGGACGTATAGCCGTGGGACGTGTGCACCGTGGCACCCTGAAAGAAGGACAAAACGTTACAATCGCACACCGCGATGGCACCATGGAGAAGACTAAAATAAAAGAAATCCACACATTCGAAGGCATGGGCCACCGCAAGATAGAACAAATGGAAAGTGGTGACATATGCGCAGTCATAGGACTGGAGAACTTCGAGATAGGAGATACCATCTGCGACTTCGAAAATCCCGAGCCACTGCCCCCTATCACTATCGACGAGCCCACAATGAGCATGCTCTTCGCCATCAACGATTCGCCCTTCTTCGGCAAGGAAGGCAAATACTGCACCAGCCGCCAGATTGACGAAAGGCTCCAGAAAGAACTGCAACGCAACCTGGCCCTGCGCGTGAAACGCGGCAGCGGCTTCGACAATTGGATTGTATCCGGACGCGGAGTCCTGCATCTCAGCGTGCTCATTGAGACGATGCGACGCGAAGGATATGAGTTGCAAGTGGGACAACCCCAGGTAATATTCAAGGAAATAGACGGGAAAAAGTGTGAGCCAATAGAGGAACTGACCATCAACGTGCCTGAAACATTCTCCAGCAAAATCATTGACATGGTGACGCGAAGAAAAGGAGAAATGACACAGATGGAAAGCCAGGGAGACCGCCTGAACATAAGTTTCGACATCCCTTCACGCGGAATCATCGGATTGCGCACCAATGTGCTCACCGCCAGTCAGGGTGAAGCCATCATGGCACATCGCTTCAAAGAATATCAACCCTACAAAGGTGACATGAACCGCCGTGTCAACGGTTCAATGATTGCCCTGGAGGGAGGGACGGTATTTGCCTATGCCCTGGACAAGCTGCAAGACCGCGGACGCTTCTTCGTATCGCCCCAGGAGCAAGTATATGCCGGACAGGTGGTAGGAGAACACGTACACGACAACGACATCGTGGTCAACGTGACCAAAGCAAAGCAATTGACAAACGTGCGTGCCAGCGGAACCGATGAAAAGGCCCATATCATTCCGCCCGTCATCTTCTCATTGGAAGAAGCACTTGAATACATCAAGGCAGACGAATATGTTGAGGTGACACCCAAAAGCATGCGCATGCGCAAAATCATACTTGACCATACAGAACGCAAACGTGCAGGACGTGACTGAAGAAATGCCTGACGGCTGCACGCTCAGTTCAACATCAACGACACATTCTTGTCGGTTGCCAGACGGCGCATATTCATCAATGCATACCGCATCCTTCCCAATGCAGTATTGATACTGATGTTCAAGTCGTCGGCAATTTCCTTAAAGCTCATATTATAATAATAGCGCATGTAAATCACCTGGCTTTGAGATGCAGGAAGCATGCTGCACAGCATCTTGATTTCCTCAAAGGTACGGGAGTTTTCCATTTGGGTTTCGCGGCAAGGCTCCGACAACTCCGGCCTGTTAAACAAGTCAGTGCAGCATTCATCCTTGGAGATACATTCGTCAAGCTCTTTCTGACGAAAGTAATCTATCACCAGATTGTGAGCAATACGTATCAGCCAGGCATGGAAATGCCCGCAAGGCGTATATTTATGTGACTGGATACGCACCAACACCTTGACGAAAGTTTCCTGGAAGAGGTCGTCAGCCACATCCTCATCCTTCACCGCATAATATATATAGGTATATAGTTTCGACTTGTACCTTTCAAGCAATTTGTCGAAAGCTGCATTATTGCCGTTCGCATACATTATGACCAATTCATCATCGGTCTGTATGGTTTTATCTTCCATTACTTCTCTAATTTATATTCAGAGTAACGATTTCTTATAGGCAATATGTTTTGTGGTTTACAAAAGCAAAGAAACCACTTATTTTTGATTCGGCCAAATTATTTCCATTAAATCCTGCCCTTAAAGGGCGATTTTAACCATTTCAGCAGACAGATGCGGATTCCAAGAGCTTGTTTCCACGCAGAAAGTCACCGACATTCATTCTCTTTTTGCCGGCCAGCTGCAGTTCCAGGATATTGAGAAATCCGCCTTCAAGTGCCACCTTCAGGCATTGGTTGCCATCGGTCAGCACTGTTCCGACCGGATAATGATGCAGGGCCGGCTCTTTGGTTGTTCTGAATATTTTCAGCATCTGCTCACCATTTGCCGTTTTAAGCATGGTCCATGCAGCAGGTACCGGTGACAAACCGCGCACGAAATCGTGGACACGTTCCATCCCTGCAGCCCAATCGATGCGGCAAGTATCACGGAAAATCTTCGGAGCAGACTTTAGTTCGCCCGATGAAGGCAGCTGCTGTGGCCGGGAATTGACAGTACCTTCCAATATGGCATCCACGGTTTTGAGCACCAAATCACCGCCAATCACCATCAGTCTGTCGTGCACGTCTTCAAACGTATCGTTTTCTCCGATGGGCAATGCCGACTGGTCTATGATAGCACCCGTATCGATGTCGTGCTCCAGAAAGAAGGTTGTGACCCCGGTTTGTTTCTCACCATTGATAATAGCCCAGTTGATGGGTGCGGCACCGCGATACTGCGGCAGCAATGAAGCATGGAGGTTAAATGTTCCATAGCGCGGCATTGCCCATACCACTTCGGGCATCATGCGAAAAGCAACGACAATCTGCAAATCGGCATGCAGCAGACGCAACTGGTTCAAGAAGCTCTCGTCACGCAGCTTCTCGGGTTGCAGCAACGGCAGGCCATGCTCCAAGGCATAAGCCTTCACCGGACTTGGGCACAAACGGGTCTTGTGCCTGTCGGCAGGCTTGTCGGGAGTTGTCACCACACCCACTACATTATAACCTCCCTCAACCAATCGGCGCAGGCTTTCAACTGCGAAGTCGGGCGTACCGAAATATACGATTCTCAAATCCTCTTTCTTCATCTGTCTTGTCAGTTTATTCTATTCAATCGGGAGACAAAGCCGCCTTTACATCACTCTTCCGAGAAATCAACCAGCATCTGGCGGTAGGCACTATAGAGCTTGGCCTGATAAATCAGCCCCAGAAACTTTCCATCTGTATCCAACACCGGCAACACTTCGGCCTTCGTCCTTTGAAAACGGTCCATCACAGTAGTCATAGGGTCGTCGATGCTCAGGATGGATGGAGGTGCTTCCATCAACTGCCTGACGGTAAAGACATGGTAGAGCTCCTGGCGGAATACCACTTTCCGGATGTTCTCAAGATTCACAATGCCGCAGAAGTTGCCTAAGCCGTCAACCACAGGAAAGGCATTGGCCTTTTCCTTGGCTATAAGAAGCACGAGCTTGCCCAGCTCCATGTCAGGGCTAACGCGCATACAGCATTTGTCTATTACCGTATCAAGGCTCATCAAGGTCAGTATGGCACGATCCTTATGATGCGTTATCAATTGCCCTTTCTTGGCCAGCCGCGTAGCATAAATGCTATGGGGTTCAAAGGCAACTATCGTGAGATAGGCACTCACCGACACTATCATCAACGGCACCAGCATGCCATATCCGCCGGTCAGCTCAGCAATCAGGAAGATGCTGGTGAGCGGGGCATGCATCACAGCTGCCATGACACCGGCCATGCCTAAGAGTGAATAATTGGTGGTCGGAACCGTCACACCGAAGCTCACTTTGTTCCACATGCTTGCAAAGATAAAGCCACACAGGCATCCCAGAAACAGGGAAGGTGCAAACAAACCTCCACAGCCTCCGCCTCCCGTAGTTGCTGTCGAAGCAAACACCTTTGCCAACACTATCATCACCAGCATTGGCAGGAGCATTTCATTATGGCCATAGAACAATGAATTGTTCAGCAACTCATAGGGGTTTCCGCTTAGCAGCACCTCTATGCTGTCGTAGCCTTCACCATAGAGTGGCGGGAATACGAAAATCAGGATGCTGAGGGTTGCACCGCCCAAAGCCAGTTTGCGATAGAGCCCCTTTTGCCTGCGGTAGACATCTTCGAGCGTATTGGATGCCCACGTAAAGTAGAGCGACACCAGCCCGCAAAACACACCTAAAAGAATTGTCGGCAACACTCTCTCCACCGTAAACGCACTGACGAGGTGAAAGGTAAACAGAGAGCTGTCGCCCGAGAAGCAATACGTAAGTACGGCTGCCGTAATGCACGATACCAGCAATGGCAGCAACGAGGCCATCGTCAAGTCGAGCATCAGCACTTCAAGCGTGAACAACAAGCCTGCAAACGGTGCCTTGAAGATGCCGGCTATGGCACCTGAAGCCCCGCAACCTATAAGCACCATCAACGTTTTCTGGTCAACATGGAATATGCTTCCCAAGGTAGAGCCGATGGCAGAGCCGGTGAGCACAGCCGGAGATTCGGCACCTACCGACCCACCGAAGCCTATTGTTATGGAGCTGCCTATTATACTTGACCAGCAATTGTGTTTCTTGATGTGGCCTTGGCGGCGTGATATTGCAAACAGAATCTTGGTGACACCGTGACCTATGTCATCGCGCACCACATACTTGATAAACAATGCCGTCAAGTAGATGCCTATGACAGGATAGACCAGGTAGAGCCAGTTCATATGCTCCACATCGAAGCTGTTTGTCAGCACATGCCTGATACCGTCAATCAGGCTCTTGAGCAGTTGGGATGCGATGGCTGTGAGTACACCCACCAGAAAGGCCAGGAATATGAGTACCTGGCGCTGGCTGAAATGTGCTTCCAGCCAGTTCACAAAATGCGTCGAGTGTGCACTGCTCTTCCTATTTCCTATTGTTTCGGACAAATCCGTTTGACTATTTTGTTTGACTAATGCTCCTCAGAGTGTCAGGCACGGATGATTTTGACTTCGCCATGGGCACCCAGCTTGATGATTGTCGAAGGCTTTGCCTTTGAACGGTCGCTCTGCCGGTACTTCACTATGTAGTCTACGGCCTGTTTTATCTCGTCACTTATGTCATCGAAGCACTGCGGTGCCGGTTCACCACTTATGTTTGCCGAGGTCGAGACCACGGCTTTTCTGAAGCGAAAGCAGAGTTCCTTGCTGAAGGCTTCGCCGGTGATGCGTATTCCCACACTGCCATCTTCGGCCAAAAGGTTGGGAGCCAGATTGCGACCTCCGTCGAAGATAACGGTTGTGGGCCTTGTGCTATAGTCTATGACATCCCAGGCCACAGGTGGTATTTCGCGTACATAGAACTCCAGTTTCGGCTCAGAATCGACCAAGGTGATCAAGGCTTTCGAATCCACACGCCGCTTTATTTCATATACTTTCTTTACGGCCTCGGCATTGGTTGCGTCACACCCTATGCCCCAAATCGTGTCTGTGGGATAGAGAATCACGCCGCCGGCATTCATCACCTCGACGGCCTGCCTGATATCGTCACGGAAGATGCTTGTATCCACACGTTTCCCTTGGGCAGGCTTTCTGCTGTCTTCGTTATTGGGTTTCTTCTTTTCCTGCATGTTGTCTGGTGATATCAGGGGTTCTAATATTCGTTGGTGAAGTGGAATCTTATGTCTTTAAAGTCCTGCTGTGCCATGGAAAGCACATAGCCACTGTCGGCAAGGAAGACATCGCGCCCGTCACGGTCAACTGCCATGTACTGGTATTTGCGTTTCTTGAACTGCTCAAGTTCGTCTTGGTTGTCGCTTTCCACCCAGCAAGCCTTGTAAAGGCTGACGGGCTCCCACCGGCACTTGGCATTGTATTCGTTCTCCAAACGATATTGTATTACCTCGAACTGCAGCTGCCCGACCGTACCGATGATGCGTCGGTTATTGAAGGTATTGACGAACATCTGTGCCACGCCTTCGTCCATGAGTTGCTCGATGCCTTTCTGAAATTGCTTGCTTCGCATGGGATCGGCATTCTCGATATACTTGAACAGCTCGGGCGAAAAGCTCGGCAATCCTCTGAAATGCAGGTTCTCACCTTCTGTGAGTGTGTCGCCTATCTTGAATATCTGGTTGTCGGGAAGGCCAACTATGTCGCCTGCCCATGCTTCATCAATGGTGCTTTTGCGTTGGGCCATAAACTGCGTCGGCGAAGAAAAGCGCATTGTCTTTCCCTGACGCACATGCAGATATGGCTTGTTTCTCTCGAAGCGTCCGCTACATACCTTGCAAAAGGCTATGCAACTGCGATGATTGGGGTCAATGTTTGCTGTTATCTTGAATATGAATCCAGTGAACTTTTCCTCGTGAGGATCCACTACACGCTCTATAGCCCGTGTGGGACGGGGCGACGGAGCTATCTCTACGAAGCAGTCGAGGAGTTCCTTCACTCCGAAGTTGTTCAAAGCCGAACCAAAGAACACCGGGGCCACATCTGCCGTCAGATAGGTGGCCACATCGAACGGAGGATATACGCCGTCTATGAGTTCCAGGTCGTCGCGCAGCTTTTGTGCATCCTTTTGTCCCACATGCTGTTCCAAGTCGGCCGAGTGAATGTCCACTTCGACCTTTTCGGTCACATGCTGTTTGTCGGGAGCATACAGGTTCAGATTGTGCTCATATATATTGTATACTCCTTTGAACTTTGCCCCCTGGTTGATGGGCCAGCTGAGCGGACGCACCGAGATGTGCAGTTCTTTCTCCAGTTCGTCGAGCAAGTCAAAGGGATCCCTTCCCTCGCGGTCCATCTTGTTGATGAAGATGATTACGGGTGTCTTGCGCATGCGGCACACTTCCATGAGCTTGCGGGTCTGGGCTTCCACGCCTTTGGCACCGTCGACCACGATAATGACGCTGTCGACTGCCGTCAATGTTCTGAACGTATCTTCGGCAAAGTCCTGGTGACCCGGAGTGTCGAGTATGTTTACCTTGTAGTCGCGATAATCAAATTCCATCACCGAAGTTGTGACGGATATACCGCGCTGTTTCTCGATTTCCATCCAGTCGCTTGTGGCAGTCTTGCGTATCTTGTTGCTTTTCACGGCTCCCGCCACCTGGATTTGTCCGCCGAAGAGCAGCAGCTTTTCGGTCAGCGTTGTCTTACCTGCGTCGGGATGAGATATAATGGCAAAGGTTCTTCTTCTCTCTATTTCGTCCATGTCAGTCGTTGTGTGAGGCCAGACGTGCGATACAGTCGCGGAGGCTGTCTTCCCAATAGGGTATTTCCATTTGGCAGGCCTGCTTTATTTTTGTCTTGTCGAGCACAGAAAAGTGCGGACGCTTGGCCGGTGTGGGATATTGGTCTGTGGTCAAGGGCAAGACATGGCACGATGTGATTCCTGCTATGCGGTGTATGGCTTTGGCAAAGTCATACCATGATATTACGCCTTCATTGCTGTAATGGTATATGCCTGCGGGTATGGCTTTGTCAATGGCTGTGAATATGGCTGCGGCCAAGTCGGCCGCATAGGTCGGCGTACCTATCTGGTCGGCCACTACACCAAGGCTGTCTTTCTCCCGCCCAAGGCGCATCATGGTCTTTACAAAGTTGTTGCCATAGGGTGAGTAGAGCCAGGCCGTGCGCAGTATGATGGTGCGCCGGCAAGCCTCGATGGCACGGTTCTCGCCTATCCATTTTGTTCTGCCGTAGACCGACACCGGACTGACTGGCATGTCTTCGCGATAGGGTTCATGTGCCGTTCCGTCGAATACGTAGTCGGTGGAAATGTGTATCATCATGCCGTTGTTGCGGGCCACGGCGCGTGCCAGTATGCCCGGTGCACAGGCATTCAGGCGCATGGCGGCAGTGTCATCGCTTTCGGCCTTGTCTACAGCTGTATAGGCAGCGCAATTGATGATGCAGTCTATGTTGTTGCTGCTGACAAATGCGTTTACGGCATCTGCGTCGCATACATCCAGGTCATCTACATCGGTGAAGTGGTAATGGTGCATGCTGTACTTCGGCGACAGATTGCGGACTTCGTGCCCCAACTGTCCGTTGCATCCGGTCACAAGTATATTCATTCTCCTAAAACTCTAAGGGTTCTTCTTTATCTTTCCGGTAATAGTCGGCCAATGTGCCGAGAAAGGTGGTTACAGTTTTTACGGCCTGTTCTGTTTCGCTGCTCACGTTTTTTTTCTGCAGCCGCAGCAGCATGATGCCATAGAGGAAGTTGAAACAGGTTACAAGCTCATGTTCATCCTTGCTGCCGTTTTTGTGGCGCAGGCCGACTATGACCGGCAATACGGCGGCATAGGCGGCATGGTAGTAGGGAAAATGCGACGAAGCCATCAGGCGTTCGTGGAGCTCTTCCAGCTCGATGAGCACGTTTTGGCATAGCTGCAGATGCCCCGTTTGGGTCACTCCTTCGCGGTGCATCATGTCTATCAGACCTGCATACCATTCTTCCTGCTGCTTCTGCTGTTCGGGCGTCAGTCCCGAAAAGTGCGACAGATAGCCTTCGCGCAAGCGATCGAAGTCCAGGCCGAAAGCCCGGATCATGTCTTCGACCTGCCACATATAGAGCAGGTATTCCGCAATGTTGTGTTTTCTCAAATGCCCGGCTACTATCATATTAATATATGGAATGGAGGCCCAACAGCGTGAACACGAAGCCGAACAAGGAGGCCAGCACAACCAGCCCTCCGATGGTCATCGTCATGATGCGTATATATTTTTCATTGAAGTGCGTGCGCACTTTGTTGACAACATAGGAGAGCCCCATCCACCATGCCATGGCTCCCAGAAACATGGCCGTATAGCCTATCACCTGCTCTGCGGGATGATTGGGCACCACAAAGGCGAAACGTGCAAACAGGGCTATGAAGAGCAGCACGATGAGGGGGTTGGAGAGGGTCACGAGAAATGCCGTAATGAAGTTGTGGAGCAGCGTGCCCTTGTCTTTCGGCGAGGCCGACACGCGGGTCTGAGGCTTGCAGCGGAACATGTAGAGCCCGAAGATGAAGAGCATGGCACTGCCTGCAAGCTGCATCTTGAACATGTTGGCTGCATTGCTGATGAAGTCCATCACGAACGACATGCCCAGGCCTGTCACCAAAGCATACAGCAGATCGCTGATTGCAGCCCCAAGACCGGTCACCAGGCCATAAAGCAGACCTTTGCGCAAGGTGCGCTGTATGCAAAGGATACCTACGGGGCCTGTCGGCGCAGAGGCTACCACACCGACAAACAGACCCTTTAGGACCAGTTCCATCGTACTTATAGGTTCTATGCCAAACATACGGGTGCAAAATTCGCACTTTTTTACGAGACAAAGAAAAAGAATAGCATTTTTCTGAAACAAAAAAGGCCGGAGCCATGGTTTTCACAAGATATTTCATAACTTTGTAGGCACGATATTTATTCATACAATCAAATATACTTTTATGGACAACATTGAAAAACCCTATGTAATAGGACTCGATTTAGGAGGTACCAACTCAGTATTCGGAATCGTCGATGCGCGTGGCGAAATCAAAGGATCCACGGCCATCAAGACACAGGCCTACCCGGATGTCAACGACTATGTCCAGGCAGGCGTGGATGCCATGCAGCCCATCATAGACATCGTCGGCGGTATTGACAAGATAAAAGGTATGGGCATCGGAGCCCCCAACGGCAACTTTTATTCGGGAGCCATCGAGAATGCCGCCAACCTGCTCTGGAAGGGCATTGTGCCGCTGGCCAAGATGTTCGAGGAGAAACTCGGCGTACCTGTGGCTCTGACCAACGATGCCAATGCCGCAGCCATCGGTGAAATGACCTACGGAGTTGCACGCGGCATGAAAGACTTCATCATGATTACGCTGGGCACGGGTGTAGGCAGCGGCATCGTCATCAACGGTCAGCTGGTCTACGGAAGCGACGGATTTGCAGGTGAATTAGGGCATGTTACGATGGACCGTAATCCTAACAGCAGGCTTTGCGGCTGCGGAAAACACGGTTGCCTTGAGACATTTTGCTCGGCCACGGGTGTAGCCCGCACAGCACGAGAGATGCTGGAAAAGACCGACAGACCCAGCTTACTGCGCGAAATACCCCTGAAGGACATCACATCGCTCGACGTGTCGGTCGCAGCCGAGAAAGGCGATGAAATGGCCAAGGAAATCTACAACTTCACCGGCAAAATACTGGGAGAAGCCTGTGCAGACTTTGCAGCTTTCAGCAGCCCCGAGGCATTTGTGTTCTTCGGAGGCCTGACAAAGGCAGGCGACCTGCTGATGAAACCGTTGCAAGAGTCCTATAATGCCAACGTGCTGCCCTCTTTCCGCGGGCATGCCAAGCTGTTGATATCGGGACTGAAAGGCTCTGAGGCCGCAGTTCTCGGTGCCAGTGCACTCGGTTGGGAAATTTAATCATCTCATTTTGATATGCCATGTCCCCTGCCTGTGAAGGCGGGGGATTTTTTTGTGCGGTGTGGCGTCTCCGGGTGCCGCAAAAGGCAGATCTGCATGCCCGACATGGCGCAACCAAGCTGCAGGCAAGCCGCTTAGGGCATGGCAACAAGCATCATCGGCTCACAGAACAAGCATCATCGGCTCACAAAACCGGGGATGAATCACATCGTGCTTCGGCCGAAACGCATGCGTGCTTCGGACGGAGTGCATGCGTGCTTCGGCCGAGATACGTGTGTGCTTCGGCCGAAGCAGGTGGAAGACATGGCTGATTTGACAATGAGATATGGCCGGGGCATGCAGAAAGAGCCGCACTTTGCAGATGCACGTGCGGCTCTTCGTCATGACGGCCCGGCGACAACGAAAAGCGACCTTCGGGGCTTCTGCCCTTTAGGTCGCGCTATTGTCCAATTAAATGTGTCGGCCGGCTTATTTCAATCCCAGCTTGGCTTTGATGTCGGCCGTTACATCCTTGCTCAGCGTTGCGCTGATATAGGGTATGCCGGCTGTGACATCCATGATGTAGACATATCCGCCTGCATCGCCTACGGCCTTGGCAGCTGCCTTTACCTTGTCGGCAATGATCTGCATCTTTTCGCCCGAGGTTTTCTGCAGGTTTGCCTGATTGTCCTGGAAGGTGGTCTGGATGCGGTTTGACAGGTCGTTGAGTTCCTGCTCGCGACGTGTACGGATGTTTTCGGGCAATGAGTCGCGCTCGGTGTCATAGGCCGCGGCCTTGCGCTTGAGTTCTTCCTGCATGGTCTTGAGGTCTGCTTCATACTGGCTTTGCAGTTTCTGCAGTTCGGCCTGCGAATTCTTGTAGTCGGGCATCTGCTGTATGATGTCAGCAGAGTTGAAATGTCCGAACTTTTGAGCGAAAAGGCTCAGGGGCAACATTAGGAGTGCCAATAAAAGGGATTTCTTCATTTTCTATTTTTAGTCTTTGTTCTTACGCATAAATTGCTTGGATGCTGCAAATATAGGCATTTTATTTAGAATAGCCTAACTTCGCAAGCACTTCGTTGGATATATCGGCCGTTGGGGATGCAAACACGATGCCGTTGTCTGAGGCACGGTCGAGCACGAGGGAGAGGCCGCGCTGCTCGGCTATTCCTTTCACTGCCAAGTAGATTTCGTCCTGTATGGGCCCTATGAGGCTCTCGCGTTTCTTGTAGAGCTCGCCTTCGGGGGCAAAATATTTTTTCTTCAGGTCGCTGGCTTCTTTTTCTTTGTCGAGTATGGCCTGTTCGCGCTGTTTCTTTTGTTCTGCCGAGAGAAACACGAGCTCGTTCTGATAGTTCTTGTACAACGACTGTGCCTGGTTGTTGAGGGCTTCGACCTCGGCCTGCCACTTTTTGCTGACCTGGTTGAGTTGTTCGTTGGCACGCTCATAGGCCGGAATGTTCTTCAGGATATATTCCATGTCTACCAATGCGAATTTCTGTGCAGCTGCAGTCAGCGACATTGCTACCGCAAGAAGCATAAACAATACCATTCTTTTCATGATGCTACAGTATTAAATATGTGTTGTCGTTAGAATTCCTGTCCTATGATGAAGTGGAACTGTCCGCCGCCTTTCTGGCCGAACACCTTGTCGAAGCCATAGGCCCAATCGATACCCATCATGCCTATCATGGGCAGCAGGATGCGCACTCCGGCACCGGCCGAGCGCTTCATGTCGAAGGGGTTGAACTTTTTGCAGGAGGTCCATGCGTTGCCTCCCTCGACAAAGCCGAGTGCATATATGCTTGTGGTGCCCAGCATGAGGGGATAGCGCAGCTCCATCGTCATGCGGCTGTAGGCATAACCCTCTGAGCCGTAGGGCGTGAGTGCACCGTTTTCGTAGCCGCGAAGTCCGATGGTCTCGGTGGCATAGCCTGTTGAGTAGCCCGACATGCCGTCGCCTCCCATGTAGTAGGTCTCGAAGGGAGACTTCTTATGCGGGTTGTAATAGCCCAGCAATCCGAACTCCGTGCGGGTCATGAGCACCGGACATTTGGTGGCATTCGAGAGGGCCGTATAGTTTTTAAAGGAGAATTTCCACTTGTGATATTCCACCCAGCGGAACTTTTCCTGCATTTCGCGCTGATAGGATGCGCTGCGCGCATTGTTGGCCAGGGCGGCATAGTTCTTGCCATCCCACGCGGAGTAAGGCGGGGTGACACTGACCGAAAACGACATGTCGGAACCCCGGCGGGGGAAGAATTGCTGATCGGACGAGTAACGGTTAATGGAGAACGTGAGGTTCAAGTTATTGCAGTCACCGTCGGTCATGATGAAATACTGCCAGGACTTGAGCATGTAGCGCTGGTATGTCAGTGAGACGGAGAACGTGAAATAGTCATCGGGCCAACGGAGACGCTTGCCCCATCCCACCGTTGCGCCCAACACCTTTACATACTTGTCGGGATCGTAATAGTTGGCATAGTTGTAATAGCCGTTGGATGTGCCCATACCATACATGTAGTTCATGTAGTTCTGGTAATAGTTGTTGTTGTAGTAACGGCTGTTTACGTCGGTCTGCTTGGAATAGAACACGGAGGCCGAGAACTGATTGGGGCGGCGTCGGCCGAACCATGGGTCAAGAAAGGAGATGTTGTATTGCTGATAGTAGGTACCGTTGGTCTGAGCCGAAACTTCGAGTGTCTGGCCCAGTCCCTGCGGAAAGAGATTACGGCTCTGCCCTTCCTTCTTGAACCAGTTCTGAATGGCAAAGTTGGTGAACTTCACTCCCACACGTCCTGTGATGCCGGCCGGCCCCCAGCCACCTGAAATCTCAAACTGGTCGGCACTCTTTGACACGAGCTTGTAGGTGAGGTCCACGGTGCCGTCTTCCTGATTGGGCTTGGGCTCGGGCTCCACCTTCTCGGGTTCGAAAAGGCCCATCGACATAATGTCGCGTGCAGAACGCATGATGGCTTCGCGATTGAACAGGTCTCCGGGCTTGGTTTTCAGCTCACGTCGCACCACTTCGTCAAACACGCGGTCGTTGCCTGCTATATTGACATGGTTGAGATGGGCCTGGTTGTTCTCGATGATGCGCACTTCCAAATCGATGGAGTCGCCCACCACGTTGGTCTCGACGGGCGTGACACGGCTGAACACATAGCCATGGTTGTAGTATTGGTTGGCAATGGCATCATCGTCGGTCTGCAGACGTTCGGTGAGCAGTTTCTGGTTATACACATCGCCCCGTTTGAGTTGCAGGGTGCGGTTGAGGTCATCGTGGTTGTAGACTGTGTTGCCCACCCACGAAACGTTGCGGAGATAGTACTTGTCACCCCTGTCCAGGTCGATGTGGACATCCACATGCTTCTCGTCATATTGCGTCACACTGTCGCGCACGATATAAGCATCGCGATAGCCCCACTCATTGAGCTTGTCGATGATTTTGTCCTTGTCTTCAACGTATTTCTCGTCGATAAACTTCTTCGATTTGAACAGATTGCGGAAGCGTCTCACCTCACGTGTCTTCGACATTGCGCCTTTCAGGGCCTTGGCACTCTTCTTGTCTATGCCGGTGAAATATATGCGATGCACCTTGATTTTCTCGTTTTTGTCGACATTGAGGTCAAGGATCACATGGTTTTTGGCCGCAGGGTCGTCGTGCTGAAGTATCTCTATCTTGGCATTTTTGTAGCCTTTCTCTTCAAAATACGCGCGGATGATGATTTTCGCACGGTCGATGATGTTGGTCGAAATCTGGTTGCCCTCCTTCAGTCCCATCCTTTTTTCGAGGTCCTCGCGTTCGGTCTTTTTCAATCCGTTGTAGTTGATTTTCGACAGACGCGGGCGGGCAGCCAACTGGATATGCAGGAAAATCTTGTTGCCCACAATGCTATCGGCCGAAATGCTTACGTCGGAAAACAGCCCCTGGGCCCAATAGCGCTTGATGGCTTCTGTCACGGCATTGTCGGCGTGAGGTATAGTGACTGTCTGCCCCACTTTCAGGCCTGAGATGTTCATTAATATAGAGGGGTCATACTCGGTTACGCCACCTATGGTGATGCCACCTATGACATAGGTGGTAGGAGATGCCGAGTAATTGATCTCGGGTTTCACTCTCACGAAGTCTTGTGCTAAGGACACGCAGCATGCACACAATAGGCATGACAACATGAAAAGACGGACTTTATAGGTCATTGCATTCAGATGTTTACTCATTGTTGTTCTGGATTTGTTCGCTGGTCATGCCATAGCGACGTTCGCGGTTCTGGAAGTCTGCGATGGCCTTGCACAGGGACTCACCGTCGAAATCGGGCCAATACTGGTCAGTGAAATACAGTTCGGAATAGGCACACTGCCACAGCAGATAGTTGCTCAAGCGTATTTCGCCGCCCGTACGTATAAGCAAATCGGGGTCGGGCATAAAGGATGTCTCCAACGATTGCGATACACAGGCCTCATCAATGTCACTGCACGAGAGGGTGCCGTCAGCCACTTCGGCGGCTATCTTGCGTACAGCACGCGTTATCTCCCATCGCGAAGAATAGCTCATGGCTATAGTCATCGTCATGGCCGAATTGCCCGACGTGTGCTCTACAGTCTGCCGAATGCGCTCATTGACTGCCGCAGGAAGACGCGAAGCATCTCCTATCATGCGGAAGCGAACATTGTTCTTCATAAAGATGGCTTCCTCTAAGGAATCGAGCACAAGCCCCATCAATGCACTGATTTCTGATACAGGACGGTTCCAGTTTTCCGTAGAGAAAGTATATAAGGTAAGGTACTTCACACCCAAAGCTACGCATTCTTCCGTAACCTTTTTCACCGCTTCGACACCTTCCTGGTGGCCGCGGTTGCGATGAAAACCACGTTGTTGCGCCCAACGACCATTGCCATCCATGATGATGGCCACATGGCGGGGAATGCGCGATAAGTCAAGCTGCTCTCTATAGCTCATGCTTCTTTTATTTTATATCCTTGTTACATGTGGGACATATCGGTGAAAAATTATAGGTCAACGTCAGCATGGTCATCTGATAGCTGTCCTTGTTCTTGAGGCCTTCTCCCCTGATTCCTATGGGATCTTGCAAGCCATCTATCTTGTCAGACATGCTGAAATGTATCGTCCAATCCAATGCCAGGTTCCATCGTTTTCCTAAACGGTACTTAATGCCCGCACCTATCGGGATGTTGGCAGTGACCGACTTTGACATTCCTATATAGGTAAGGCCGAGCCCCAGCTGCAGGAAAGGCGTGAGACGCTTGCGGCCTGAATAGTCCTGATAATAGCCGTATGGCCAGAAATTGAGTTCATAAAAACACGACAAATCCACCACACTGCTTGAAAAGCCATAGTCAAGAGGCGTTTCACTGACTCCGGGGCGAAGCGGGTCTGTGGGATAATAGTCGATGGATACATCCGATGCTCCCTTCACCTTGCCATAGGTAAGACTGGCCTTCATCACATTATGCGGGTCAAACAAATAACGCCACACAGCACCGACGGCAGGACCTGCATTGGCATAAAAACGGGTATTGACATCGCCAAGATAAAAGCTCGTGCCAAGACCTCCGCCTATCTCCATCCGGTAATCTGCATC
>ERZ808286.334-NODE-334-length-33431-cov-23.719140_pt1 | contig 33431 bp, 52 predicted proteins | sample MGYA00521276_ERZ808286 | MGnify/ENA primary metagenome ERZ808286 (study PRJEB31516, sample SAMN03275607) | gut metagenome | biome: mammalia-associated habitat; material: feces | host: Papio cynocephalus | place: Kenya | collected 2012-08-01 ... | reverse complement strand
TGTTCTTTGTTGGACGAATTAGAGAGTTACCTAGAACAACATCACCCTCAAACAGAAGGGCTGTCGCGATGATAAAGAAAGCCGTTAGAGAGTTACCTAGAACAACATCACCCTCAAACAAACTATTTAGGTAATGTTTATGGCTTCATGTTAGAGAGTTACCTAGAACAACATCACCCTCAAACGTCTTTCGATAGTTTACCGTAATATAGGCGTTAGAGAGTTACCTAGAACAACATCACCCTCAAACAGAAGGGCTGTCGCGATGATAAAGAAAGCCGTTAGAGAGTTACCTAGAACAACATCACCCTCAAACCGTCAATTGTTATTGAAAAGGAATCGTACAGTTAGAGAGTTACCTAGAACAACATCACCCTCAAACTTGCCCTATTGTCTTTCCGCTTATTCCAATAAGAGCGCCCATGCCCATAGCCTGCGAAAGCAAAGCTGTATTTTCCACCGCTTGCCTCACACATATCGCTTAAGTTTGACCATTTCGCACGAATTTTGTTTTCATAATCATAATCATCGTTTTCAGTGAATTCTCTATTATAATCTCTTTGCATTTGCTCTCTTACGGATAATTTCAATTCGTTTTTGAGCGTTTCACCCAACGTCATGCCGTTAGAAGTTTTGTAATCATTGGACAACGAAACCCCAGTTTTTAGTGGTATATAGCCTAAACCGCGGATACGAAAAGGATACTCTTTTTTGCCTGAGCAATACATATAATCGATTGCGTGACCTAATTCATGATATAAACTGCTTTGGCTGTCGTACCATCCTTTAATACTGCCAGCCTTATCGGATACATGCACGGTGTTGTCTGATGAGTTAAAGTAACTGTTGGTTCCTTTTTTGAAATATATTTTGATTTTCTTTGGCATGTTGTCGATTATCTTGCGAGATTCTTCGCTTCCGCCTTCCCATGCTTTTTTGAAAATGCCTTTCAATGGCTCGTCAGAGATTTTGTCTATTTCGCTTCCAATATCGTTATTCCATTTCCCGTCAGTGGCTTTTATTTGGACGGCAGGCTTGCCTTCTTTTATCCCGAACCCTTTCTTCAACCCTTTCTCGAAGTCGCTTTCGCCATCGGCTTTGTAATTGGCGTTGCTTCCGCTATCGTCAGCGTATTCCCCGCCATACTCGTTCCCCTCAGGGACGTAATTTTGGAGTTCTCCCCCATAATTTGGTTTCTTTGGCATATGTTATCCTCCTCTTATTGTTCGAAACCTCGCTTAAGCCCTTTCTCGAATCTGAGTTTGCTCATTAGGGAACTTACGATGTTCGCTGGGCTGTTTATCCCATAGAAATCAGTCTTATTGTACATCTTGCTCGTATGATGCCAGCCATCATTGTAAAGCACAATGTCTTTCAATTCATTCAATGAAAGTTTGTTCAATAATGGCATGTATGGTCTCATCTCGTCCGCGTATTCGCTATCGTTTATGAAATCGTTTATCGCTTGCTTAGTCCATTTAGATTTGGGCATAGAGCCAGATTCCTCGCTCGCCACGGCGCTGTTGCTTTTGCTCCAACCGCTGTAACCGCCTACCCTAGTTCCGCTCGTTATGTTGTCATTGCTTAGGTAAAAAGAAGGGTCGAAATCGTTTTGCATAGCCATTTTTATTTTGTCTTCATCGCTCGCGTTTTTATAAGCGTTCTCCTTTTGCTTGCCTTCCTCGATTTCGCCTTTGGTCTTACTGTAATACTCACGAAGATCGCTTTCGCTATCGAATGTGTCTCTAGGCTTTCCCGATAAATATTTTTCGTTTGCATTGAAATAATATGTTTTGAGAGTGTTTTTGATATTGTTTTTCCAGGAACTGTTATCCTTTGATGAAATGCTTAATTCGCTTTTTACAACAAAAGGGAAATCTAGGTTTAAATCCCCTTTTTTTACAAAAATATTAGAGTTAAGCGGAAAATAGCCAATTTTCTCTAGCGAACGTTGAAAATCGTATTCGTTGCCATCGCTAGAGAGATATTCTTCTCTTAATCTTAGTATTTCTTCCGCTTCTTTTCTTGTCTGGCTATCACTTATTTTGCTAATGGAATCTTTTAACTCCTTGCTCGCTTTTTCCCTTGTTTCTTCTCTCTCTTTGGCGATGAGCAACCTTCTTTCCGCCGCTTTGTTCCATACATTTATTGCTTCCTCGGGGGTTTTATAAGAATCGGTCATGATTCCATCTCCTAGCACCACGTATGTCTTTTCGCCTGTTCTTAAATTCAATTTTGTCTTAAGTTTCGGTTTCTCTTCGTTTGGGACTTGGATTAGCCTTTTGTCTTCATTACTTTCAAAAAGGATTTTTTCGTTACGGTTCTCTTTGACATTGAACTCTGTATCATATTCCCCGCCTTGTTGCATTAGTCTTTGAACCTTCAGCGAGTAAGTTTGATCGGGGTTTGCTTTTAAATACTCTTCCGCTTCCTTGATGCCGAAATGGTGGCATGCTCCGCCATCGTTTTTCTCGTTTGTGAAATGCCCCTTGTTGTCATGATATTGGTTTCCTATTTCTGCCATGTTTTTTGCCTCTAGCGAAATTTTACAACAAAACAACAAAAAAAGAACCTAGGTTGTTAGCCTAAGTCCTTTTTCGCTATTAAGCGGTTGGGAGAGTGACTTCACCAGAGATTGCGATAATCTTGCCACTGCCATCAACGAGTCCGAAGAACTCTTTGGTGTTGTTTGCTTTGACTTTGAAGAGTTCGCCATCGGTGGCAACGTTCTTCAATTGGTCGGAAGTGGCGGTAGCGCCTAATGCGAGCGCGGTGTCGCTCCAAATGACTGTGCCAAGTTTCCCAGCTGGTGAAGTGAAGTGAGCGACTAACTTGTATGTGTCCGCAACGCTCGCTTTCTCAAGAGCAACGCTCAAGAGGCTGGATTTGGTTGTCGCGTCATCCGCGGAGATGGAAACGTAGCATCCGACAATCTTGTTCTTTGGGATAAGGCAGTCGTGGTAAATGCGGACGTTAATCTTATAGCCATCGAAGTCTTGGACTGCATCGGGATTGAAGATTTTCGCCTTTTCGAGTTTGACGACAGGGACAACCGCTCTCTTGGACACGATTTCATAGTTGAGGATTTTCGCGCCAGTTGCTGGGATATACCCATTGTCCGTGGTAGCGATTTTTGAAAGGAAACGGCTAGAAGGCACGTTGACGATTGGCTTGCCTTCGTAGGTGCTCAATTTGAACGTGATTCCGCGTGGGGAGCGAATATCTTCCTGAGAGATGTATTTTTTTATTGCTCCGCTGTTCTTGATAACTGCCTCAATCGTTGGGCTAACGAAGATGATTTGGTCTTCTGACGGAACTTCGTGTTCCTCAAGCCATGCGATACCTCGGTTGAAGCATTGCGTGATTTCGCTGGCGTTGCCTTCGGTGGTCACAGGTGTTTCGGTGACGCGGTTGCCCAAAGACGTATAGGAATTCTCCGCGATCGTGGAGAAGACGACTGCGTCTCTCTCAGGGACGACTTGGAGTCGATAGAATTCGGAAAGGGAAAGAGCGACAGTGTTGCCAGCAGTTTCCTCATTGTCCATTTCATCGATTTGGAATTGTTTCGCGCGGTCGAAGCGAAGCGCGTATTCGTCCCAACTAACTTTGACGTTGCCTACTTTGTAGCCATCGCCATGGACTCCAGCTGCGTTGTAGTTTGTTCTTCCGCTGTCAGTTGTGGTGGAATTGGCGCGATAGTAGTCGCTCAAGCCGTCCATGAGCATGCTCATGATTTCGACTTTGCCAGCCTTTTTGAAATTGAAGTTGATGAATTTTCTTCCGCCTTCAAGGAACGTAGCCTTGCTCACGGTAGCCATGATGGTGTCGAGGGCTTCGGTCGCGTATTTGATGGCGGTTGCGATTTTGTTTGCCATTGTTTTTTATTCTCCTTGTTTGTCAGCGAATTTAATGCCATAGAGGGTTTCTGCGTCCTCTTTGGTCGGTTCGGCTTCGCTGTCAGCCGTTTTGAGCATTTCTAGAGCCTCTTCGAGGTCTTCTTTTGCGTAAGTGCCGTTTTGGACAAGTTCGACTAGTTCCTCAGGCTTGCTTTTGTTTTCATCCATTTTGATTACCTCACGAATTTGTCAAAGCCGAACATTTTCAGCGCAACGTCCTCATCGCTCTCCTTCTGCGGTTCGGTGCGGTCTCCGCCTAGTGGGACGATTGTGGTCGCCTTGACGCTTTGCGGTTGCCACTCTGGGTGCGTTTGGAGGAGTTCCTTCAAGGACTCGTCCGATATGTCCATTCCTTTGCCTTTGAAATAAGTGCGAACATCGTCTTGCTTGTCGGCTAAGATATTGTTTTTTGAAAGCACCTCTTGCTCTTTCAAGCCTTTGACTTCCTCGGCTAATGTATCGTAAGAAGCCTTTAATTCGTCATATGATTTAGCCTTGTTAGCCATCTCATCCAAGCCGTTTTCGTCAATGACGTTGTACTTTTTGTAAATACTCTCGCTCGCTTTTCTCAAACGTTCGCGAACGATGTCGTTCAATTGGTCTTGGGTGAATGTTGCGGGGACTTCTTCCTTTTCCGCTTCGCTTGGGGCGCTTTCATTCCCTTGCTCTTCGGTTTCAGGCGTTTCGGTTGCCGTGGTATCAACCGTTGTTTCTTTACCCACGTTTTCGTTTTCGTTGTCCATTTTCATTTGAAAAGTATTACCTCGTTTTCTTAGTGATTCTATTCTAAACGTTAAATCAGCCAACCACAATACTATAGTCTCTTGCTATAGGCTTGCCATTTGCGTATAAGCATTTTGTCCTTCTCGATGTAGTTTAGAATCAATTGGGATGGCTTCGCTTTGTAAAGGGCTTCGTGGTACGCTAGTCGCTCTTTGTATTTTGCGATTATGGCTTCTATGTTTTCTTTTGTGTACCAGCCCTTGTTTATCGGGTGACGTATCGTTTGTCCATCGCTTCTAGCACCTTCCGCCGTCTTCATGCCTTTGTCTTTGAGAAGAGCGTCAACGCTCTCGCTAAAGGCTTCGTTTATGGATACTCTTCCAAAATAGTGACGGCAATTTGGTCTAGTTATGAGCCACACAGGTCTATTGGTTACCCATTGCATGGATTTTAGCCCATTGTCGTTTATGAATGATCTTACCTCATATTTGAGACTCGCGTTTTTGATATAGCGTCTCCAAAAACGGTCGTAATAGAGTTTTCCCTGCCATTCCGCATGGTCTTTGGCGGAGTCGCCATGCCACGAGCAAAGGTAGAAAATGTCCGCTTCGGCTTCCCTTTCTGGTGGCAGTTCCTTAGCGGTCTTCTCGGCTTCTTCCTGCATTCTCTTGAGAAGCGTCTCCTTTGCCTTGCTTTCCTCAGCGTTGGCGAATTGATTGGCTATTTTGCTCGTTGTAGCAAAGGCTTCCAGCTTGTTCAGCTCTTTGAATGCCCATTCGCTCAGAACAAGCGCGTTTGTTCCTTTGCCCATGGGTTTTTTTCGCTCCATATGCTTGGCTATGGCTTCTACGTATCTTTCGCAACGTTTGTCATAGGGAAGCCCTATCTTGAGGTTGATGGTTTTTATTTTTCTGATTTCCTTGATGAGTTCTCTTAGGCTCTTCCCTTCGAAAATGCCTTTGTAGATTGCCACAAGATAGTTATTGCTCGCTTGCCTTAGGCTCTTCAGCGTCCTCGCCTTGTTCGCCCATATCTTTTCCCATTCCGTCATTTCCGAACGCTCCTAGGTTCATGTCATCCCGCTCTTTGTTCTTTTTGAGCGCTTCGATTTCCTTTTTTTTCTCTTCTTTTGACAAAGAGTCGCCATAGAGTTTCTCAACGAAGAACTCATCGCTTATCGCGCCTGCTTGCCATAACGGCAACAAGACTTGAGACATACCCTCGAAGGTCGGGCTCGCGAACTCGCTGAATTTCACGGAAACGTCAAAATCGCCAATAGGGATATTGCCTGTGTCCATATAGGATTTCATCGCCCACAAAAGGGAAACCAATTCCTTAAGGATGTCTGTCTCGCTGTCGATGATGTTGTTTCTCGTCATGATTGTGACTTTCTCTTTTTCGCGTTGCGCCAAAGCGTTAGCGTTGCGAGCGATGTCCAATCCCATCGTGGCTGGGCTAAGAACGCCTTCCATGATCATGGAAACGAGGGAGAGTTGCTCTTGCGAATATTGCTCGAAGTTAAGAACAGGCTGTGTGGTTTGGATATTGTTGTCCATATTGCCATCGCCGTCCGTTAAACCATCTTTCTTGACGTATTGGCGGTTATAAACGCTCGGAAGAATCGCCTCTCCATCCTTACTGCGCTTTAAGACGTCCACTGGGTAATACTCAACAGGAGTGGATACTCGGCATGTTTGGGAACGCTGGGAGAGCGATTGGTCTAAGTCATCGAATAAATCGTATTTGCCGTAATATATGGATTTGCCGTAATTCGGATTGTTAGGGTTGTGGAAGAAACGGCAAGGCACGCCGAGGATGTGCTTATAATTGGGGATTTCGACATCCTTCAGGTTTGCCAATTCAGGGATTTCGCTCAATTCGCATGGGGTGGCATCTCCATTGCTCTTGAGTTCGAAAAGTTCGTATTCAACGCAAGAATTGCCATTCTCATTGAGCCTTCTCGTTTCCAAAAGGATATATTTCTTCCCCTTGTATTGGTAATAATCCTTGAAGATAAGTCCAATAATCGTGTCTTTCTTCGCGATGAATTCCACGTTTCTCGCTTCGTAGAACTCCGCGATTGGGAAGTCGCTAATTGCTTTGTCGATATCGATTTTCCACGCACCCCAGCCGATAGCCATGGTCATAGGAATTTGCTCTTGCATGGTTTTCTTGCGAAGCCCAGCTTTTTTTAGCAATTCCATTGCGTCTAATTGCTTCCCTTGGAAAGATGTCGTGATGATTGGGAAGCCGACTGCATTGGTCAAAGTCTCGATAATCGCTTTCGGAAGCCCACTGTGAACGCGCTTGATGTTCGCTTCGTTTGAGGAAATTCCCCAAAAATAATTAGCCCTGTTGCGGTTGTAGACAGGCTCTTCCATGTTTCCGTAGTTCTGTTTTACCGTGTAATAATTCAGAAGTTCGTTGGAATCGCCGATGTACCATACGCGAGCCTCGTCCATGTCTTGCTTGTTGATATCGTTGGTGTCGCTGATGAAAGTGAGTTGCTCGCTCGTGGGGTCTTGAGCCAATTTGTCGAGCCGAAGGAATCTTAGAATCCTGTTTCTGATTAAATCTATGATATTCATACGCTTTATTTTAAGACAGCAAAAGAAATAAAAAAAGGGCTTGTAGCCCTCTTCTAGTGCGGTTTGAATGTCTTCCAAAGCCTTATGCGTTGTCTTAATGGCGACCATGCATATTCATTCGCATTGATTGCGTGGTCGTTGCTGTCCATGCGGATTTCGCCTTTATCGCCCCTTCTAGCGCTTCTTATCTCTCTGATTAGATTCTTGCAAGCTGGTGTGAACAGGAAGTCCCCCCAAGCCATTAAGCGCCTAGTGAACTCAACGCGACTCATGATCGGTATTTTCGTGCTGGGTATGAAAGCGCAATCCAGTAATCCTTGCCTTCTCGCTTCCAACTCTAGCGATTGGCGGAAACCACCGCTGTCCGCGCAATCAACGTAAATGCATGAAGTCCCTTTCATCAAGGTTGGATGCTGAGCGTAGAGTTCGTATTTCCATTTGATGATAGTCTCAATCAATTCCGTTTGGAGTTGCGGAGCGGTCTTCTTGCCGAAAATTCCCTCGTTGGAGAAGAAATACTCGTCTATGCAAACGAGTTTGTTGTAATCAGCCGTCAAGCCAACGAGTTGCATTGTCGTGGCGCTTCCGAAATCGTCTTTGAGTATCTTCCCTTGCCCATCCGAAATGCCGAAGTCTATACCTATGGCATAAGAAGCGTAATCCATTTTTAGCGCTTCCTCTTGTGTGATGATGAGATTATCCGCCATCTCTGGGTAAGTGGCTTCCGTGCTATTCCCCCAACAGCCTAGCGCCTCGGTGCGATAGATGTCGTAGGAGCGCTCGCGAAGCATTCTCATGTTCTCGTCATAACTAGGAGAGCGAAACTCATTTATCTTGTAAGTGCCTTGATGGAGATAGACTCCTCTTCCGAAGCCTAGAGTAAAGTCCATGGACTCGTAGTCTTTGTAGTCGTGAGTCTCCAAGTATTCATCATCGTCCTCGAGCCTTCCCTTGAAGAAAGTTTCGTAAATCCAGTGGTTCTTGTTCCATGGGTTCATGCAGATAGTCAATTGAAGACGACTCTCGTTAATTCCAAACTTCTTAATTTCCTCTTTTCCGATACGTATAGAGCCATCGACTTTGCGGAAATCTTCGTAGGATTTGAGTTCGCTCCCCTCTTCGAAATAGACGTCAGTGTAAATACCTCTCTTCGCTTTCAAAGAAGTATGGCTTGTAGGGTTGTTGAACCCCTTGAACGTGATGACTTGCCCTGTCGGCTTGTAGATGATTTCCCTGGGGTTGCTTTTGAATTGGAAATATTTGGTCAATCCTAAGTTGTCTATACATTGCACTAGGTTAGGGAACGTAGAGCCACCATTATCCGTATCGTTTTGGCGAAGGATCAGAATGTTCGCGTATTGGTTCTGAAGGATTTTGAAGACTACCTCGTATCCCAAAATATCAACGGACTTCTTCGTGTTTCGAGCGCCTGCGAAGACCCTATAACGGCATTGGCAATTCGTAAACCACCCGTTGTTATAACCCTTGCCAATGCATTGTTGAACGCTAATCACCATTCGGTTTCCCTATCTTTGGGACGTCATTGACGAACGTTACGCTCGTGTCGGTAACGGTCTCAACCTTGTCAGTTTGCCCTAGGTACTGTTTGCCTAGCCATATTGCCATCGTAGGGTTTGTTTCAGCTATTTTCCATTGCATTCGCCTCAATGATTGCTTTCCGCCATCTTTGTTTTTTTTATAGACTTCCGCAAAATTTTCTTGCCTTGCCAAAGTGTCCACGGAACAACCTATCACTGAAGCAATTTCCTCCTCAGTACATTGAATTTTAGCCAATCGCCCGACTAGCGCCATATCGACTTCTTTGCGTGGTCTGCCACTTCTTTTTTTGCTAGTCGCCATAAAATCAGCCTTCCTTTTCCTTTCTTATCGTAATGCTTTTCCCGTTTTTATCAATCGAGAACGAAACAAAGTCTCCGACTTTGAGTTTTAGCCTTCCCAAAGGCAATGTCACTCTCCCTTTACTGTCTATCTTCCTTAGCATGGTGATTTTCATCATGCTTCCCTCTCTTTGTTTGGGTATAGGTATTTGTAGGGGATGTAGGCTGGCTCTTTGATCAAAGTCAATTTGCCATCGAGATACGTTTTCTCGCTCTTGTGTTTCTCGTAGAAGCCTTCAGCGTCCTCTTTGTTGAGGAACATGAGATAGCAATAAGGCAAGTCATCTTCTTCCGCATCCATTGTGAATACGTTCTCTTTTCCATAAGACTGCATGTCAGAGACTACTTTGTCGAGCATTTTCTGGTACTTCTTGTTCTCTTTGTATTTCGCGTAAATGATATCAGGGGAAAACCTAAGTCCCCAACAAATAACGTCTTTGCCTTTCATTTGCATAATTCGTCCTCCATGTAAACGGCTGGAATTTTGAATAGCGTTGGGTGGTTCTTGTAATCCGTGTCCCAATTGAATGCCAATTGCATTTTAGCGCCAAATGTTTTTGGGATTACCCATATTTGCGCTTTTCCCCTCCGCCCCATGGAATAAAGAAGCGGTAGCATGGACATAGCCACGTTAGCCACTTTGTCGCAAGAAGCGTCTTTGCTTATGTCGACTTGGATAAGCGGTTTGTTGGTGTATTTGTCTTTTATCGTGAGTTTCATATTTTTCCTCGCTTTGACCCATTATCCCACTTTGTAGGAAAAAGAAAAGGGGCTAGCGCCCTTCTCATTCGTCATCGTCTCGAATGACTTTGATTTCGCCGTCTTTTATCGTGACTTCCGCCCCATACCATGTCCGTGCCTTGAGGACGTAGGACGGCTTTATCCTCACCTCGACTATCGGATCATAGTATTCCGAGTCGATTCTTTGGAGCAGGACGTATCTCCCATTGCGGTCTTTGGATACGATCCCCCAATGCCATGCCCTTCCCTCATCGTCCTTCATGAGAAGCCCTATCTCCATGTGATAGCTGGCATCGAGTATCTTATCGAGGTCTTTTTTCTTCATTCGTCTTCCTCGTCATCGTCCACGGTCTCCGAATAATCGTTATCCAGGATTCTTTCCAACTTGCTCGCGTCATCTTGGTCTATCTCGAACTCCTTGGGGAAACTGTCCGTTTTCACTTTGTAGGTGTAATAGTTCCCGTCTTTGGATTCGTGCCATACGTGGCACAACCTCAATTCGGCTTTCTCGAGGACGTAATCGCCTAGGAGCAGTGTTGCCTCATCGTATTCGTCTTTGATGCCCAAAATCGCATATCCGTCTTGAAGCCCGTATTCGGGGCAATCCTTGAGAACGTACGTCACGATGAATGAGTGTGGGAATTCCCCGCCTGTCTCAACTACCGTGAACAGGATTTCGTCCCCGACTTTGAAGTCACGATCGTTCTTTCGGATTTCGAACGTCTTTTTGCGATTGAGAATAGCGATTAGGTACTTTTCTTTGATTTTCAGTTTGTGCGTCATAATCCTAACTCCTTTAAGGTATATCTTTTGCCAACTTTCATCCCTTTGTACATTGTGTCTTTTGCGAAAAAAGGCAAGTCGAAGATTTCGTTTTTCAGTTCGATGCATATACATTGCAGTCTGGTCACTTCACCTTTTTTTATGCTTTGAACGTTTTCTCTGAATGGTCTTATCACCGCGCTAAGGTATCTTTTCTCCGCTTCGTCCAAGATTGGTTTTTTTAGTTCCTCCCACTCGTCTTTGTATGCATCGGATAAACTGATTACGACATCATACCAAAGTGAATTTTTCTTCGACATTAATACGAGTTTTTCCCCGTTGAAAGTCATGCAATCCCCTTTTTTCCAATTCTTTTGTCTGATTTTTTTGCCTTGTTTCATCAATTCCAACGCTTCTAAGATATTCATTTTATTCATTTCCTTTCGTTTGTTTTTTGACTTCTTTGTCATAATACTCTTGGAGGTCTTTCCTCACTTTTTTCGCACCCCAGTCGATTGCGTCTTCTTTCAATTCTTCGTTCTCTTTTCTCAAGTGTTTCGCATTTTTCGATTTTCGACATGATGTAGTTGTCTACGCTTTTGAATTCCATTTTTATTTTTCTCCTATTCTTGCTTTGTTTTCATTCGCTTTTGCGAAGTAATTCTTCTGCAGCTGATGCTACGTCTTCAGGTGATAAGCCGTTCTCGATGTCTTTCTCCATTTCGTTCAGCAAAGACGTCTTTAAATAGTTGTGGTTGCCATAGGCAGACTTAGGGGCATAATCGAGTATGTGGTTCAATTTGATTTTAGTATTCACGTATCCGTGTTTTTTAACAATCTCGTCCAAGAGGTCATCCCATGAAGGGTCTTGGAGTTCGCTTTCTTCTATGAATCCTTTCCCCACGAGAAGTTTGCAAAGGGCACTTTGCTTTAATACAGTTTTATCCAGTTTTATCTCTTTGTCTTTCTCTATACTATCCTTTCCTAAACTATACTTACCTATACTATCCTTACCTATACTGCGTATACAGTTTGTATACATTTTGTATACATCGTCATCACTAACTATGTTAGTGACTTCTTTACAATCTTTCTTTTGATCAACTTTGGTGTAAGAACCGTCTTTCTTCAATGAGTAGTCTGTAAGCCTATCGCGATATGGCGATTCTTGATAACGGTCTTTTTGGATGTAGTTGTTCATCCGCCAATGCTTGAATAGGTACAATCCTTGCTCAAGCTGGATCAGATAGTTCTTTGCTGTCAATATCGCGAGGTCGTCTCTTGTCGCGTGCGCATTCATTAGGGCTGTTTTTACGCTCGCCACGAACCCATCATCGTCCGCTTCCATCGAGAGATGGATATAGAGAAGTTGGGTTGTTGCAGGCATATCGGTGAACCAATCAGTTCCTATCACGTCTTTCGAGAACATCCTTCTCTTAGCCATTTGGGTAAGCCTCCGTGAATCTTCTTGCCTTGCTCTCCTCGGTTATCTCGTCCCCATGGCAGGAGACGAGTTTCCCTTGATTGTTCTTCTTAGCCTTCGCGAGAACCGCGTTGGCTTTCTTTATCATCGCGACAGCTCTTCTCAAAAGTTGGTCGTGGTAAGCCTTGCATTGTTCCTCATTCCCAAGGAAGTAGGTGTATTTCTTGATGCATATGATTTTCTCCACTTCTGGGCTCTCGTTGATTCTTTGGACGATGTATAGGAGCTGTTTGCAATGGTCTCCCTTTGAGTCGTCCTTGCAGTTGGTCGCCTTCTCTTTGTATTTGAGCGCTACGCGCCCCAAACGGGCATTTACGGCTTCGCAAAGGTCTTTTTGCGTGATTGTGCCCCCTTCTTTGATTGCTTCGTACACAGCCCATTCAAGGCTATTCAATTTTTCCATGTCATTTCTCCTGTTCGATTTGTGTTTTTGAACTTAAGTAATTCAAGACTTTGTCCGCTTCTTCTTTCGTCATTGTTTTTGAGTTGAGAACCAAACCGCAATTCTCTTCGATTTCCTCCTTCGTTGCGCTCCTCGCTTTCATCAACACTGAGATGGTATTCAGTTGCGATACGCTTGCCATAATGGAAGATGTTTTCGCTTCCATGGAATGCTTGGATTGAGTTGGAGTTTTTTTGAAATGACCCTCGTAAATCGACAATCCAACGCCGAATCTCGCGCAAGCCTTTGTCAAGCCTCTTTGAATTGAGTCGTTCACGTCCCTTGCGTCAATAGTTTCGATTTTCATGGCATTGTTCCTCATGTCCATGACAGGGAACGTCTCCATATGCTCCACTCCTAGAGCTGACACAGCGCATTTCACCATGCCATAGCCGTTGATGTTCCATACTGGAGAACCTTCGGGAGTCTCTATCATACGGTAATTCGCATCTGGATATACTTCCTTCATGATTCTCCATGCCGTAGCCCATTTAAGGTAGTAAAGCGTTGTTCCGCATATCGTCTTGCTCTCTACATCGTCATCGGCGATGTTCCTGCCGTACGCTTCATTGAATTTCTCAGAAAGCAAATCCATTACTTCCTTTTCCATCTTTTCCCTCCAATTCCGTGATTTCCACGTTCAATCCGTTTTTGTAGCAATACGTTTTCAATGCCCTCAATTGTTCTTTATTTCCATCGAACACGATGCAGGCTTTAACTTTGTCTTTTGACATTGCAAACGCTTTCACCTTGCTTGACATCAGTTCCTTAGCGGTCGCCTTTGTCTTGGAATACCATGAGTAGTCATAGATTTCCTCGAAGTCTGGCATTTCCCCATTGGCATCAGGCATCACCATGAGATTGAATTCGTGCCTCATGTCCTCTTTGAAGGCGATTTTCTTCGCCTCGAGGATTTTGGCGGACATATCTTTGTTGGCTTCCTCGAACGGCTTCAATGCCTCTAAGTATTTGTTTGCTTCGGCTTCGAATGGCTCTAGGTATTTCTCCCTAGCCTCTTCGATAGTCGTTTTCACCTTTTTGATATAGTCGTTGTTCTCTTTTCTGAGAGTGTCGTAATGGCTAGCATTGCTTGGGGCAATCGCCAAACCGATCATGAGAGCCATCTTGCTTTTGACGTCCCTTTCGATATTTTCCAAATTGCTTGGAATGGTCACTTCGTTCATTCTATTTTCTCCTTATTTTGATTGTTGCCTCATACCCGAACGGGTTGAGGATTCTGTTGAGCGTTTTCGCGCTCGCTTTTCCTTCTTTCGCATCTTTGATCACTTGCCATAATCTCGCACGCGTGATTCCGATTATCTTGCACGCTTCGTCAAGGCTGCAACATTCTCGTATGAGCATGGTTCTGATTTCATTCGCTTCCATAAGCACCTCCTTGCCAATCATTATAAAGGTTTGTTTTTGTATGTAAAGCGAAAAGTTAAAAATATATAAAGAAAATTGTTGCAAGCAGAAAAGTTAGATATTAGAATGTGGGCACAACGAAAGAAGGAATTGAGAAATGACCAAAGAAGAGAAAGAGAGCATCCTGTTCGCCATCCGACTATTGGAAGTCAACGCGAGCACCATGAAGGAATGGGGCGAGATGACGAAAGGAAACGACTGGGCGAAAGGCTACTCTGAGGGGCTTAGCACGGCGTGCGATGTGCTGGCGAGATCATTATTGAAGGAGAATAAAGATGAATGATAAGGAGTGGAAGGCGGTCGTTTGTTGCCGACTTGCCCAAATGGGCTATATAAAAGAACCTCAATATTCATGCGATGTCGTGAATGTCTATTCGCGAAAAGGGGTTATCGCGTCCGTGCTCGGAGATACAGTCACGTTCCGCACTCTCAAAGGGAGTGGGTGGCTAACAAAATTGAGATGCAAGGCGGATTGCCGAAAGTTGAAGAAAACAATGGAAAAATAAAATGAAAAACGAGGAATTGAGCAACGCAATGATTGAATTAGATGAAGAAAAACTGAAGGCTCTTGGGTTCTACAAGACGACTAATGAAGCGTGGTATCGGAAAGATTACCCAGCAACCGAGAATTTCGAGAATAGACTGTATTCAGCTTTCATCGGTCGCTATTGGGACGATGACAAACAAAAGTATGTTTGGCGTTTAGACGAACGACCTTGCCTATACGCTGGTTATCTAGGTTGGGAAATGGATGAAAAGACCAGTATCGAGAAGATGGTTGAAGACTTAAAAACGGCGTTCAATGAATTCAAGCAAGACATGAAGGAATTAAGGAATGATTATGGAATTGCCAAAGGAAATTAGAGGTGAAAGAAAATGACAAATGAGGAATTGACGAAAGTACTTGAAAAGCACAAGAAGTGGCTTTATTGCGAAGGCGGAATAAGAGCCGACCTTCGTGGAGCCGACCTTCGTGGAGCCGACCTTTATGAAGCCGACCTTTGTGGAGCCAACCTTTGTAAAGCCGACCTTTGTAAAGCCGACCTTCGTGGAGCAAACCTTTGTGAAGCCAAACTGGACGAGAAAGAGATGATAAGGCTAGGAATCATATTGAAAAAAGAGATGATTGGATATAAAAAACTCGACGATGGCACGATCTGTAAATTGGCGATTCCGAAAGGAGCAATAGTGTTCTCAATCAACAACGGCAAATGCCGAACGAACAAAGCGACCGTGCTCGAAGGCGAAGGGGTATCCATCCACGACCATGAGTTCGAATACGAAGTCGGAAAAGAATTGGAGATAGGTGACTTCTGCCTCGCCTACAATGAGGAATGCGCAAGCGGAATCCATTTCTTCAGGACAAGAAAGGAAGCGGAGAATTATGAAGATTAGGAAAGCACACTGCCTGTTCGAGCAAAGCGGAACGTTCAAGAACGAGTTCAAGAAGTTGGGAATCCCAGCTGAGGACTATGATATACTTAACCAATTTGGAGAGACAGACCACGTGATTGACCTCTACAAAGAAATCGATAGCGAGTATAAGAGAGAGAGAGACGATTTTCGGCTCGTTCTCGGAACAAGACGGATGAAGAGAAATTGGAACGTTGCATGAGGCTTCACGAGGAATTGCATAGGAATTACGAGCTGATAACCGAACTCGCCATTATCGCGAAAAGAAGGAACTTGAGACTAATCATAGAGAACCCTTATTCATCTCAGCACTATTTGACTAGATATTGGTGTCTCAAGCCTTCCCTAATCGACTACGACAGGACGGATAGGGGCGACATCTACAAGAAACCCACGCAGTATTGGTTCATCAATTGCAAGCCCTCGAACAATTTCATCTTCGAGGCTCAAGAGGCAAAGGAAATAAGGAGAATATCCTACGAAAGCGGAAATTCACCGCAACGGAGTATGATATCCCATGACTACGCGAACAGGTTCATAAGGGAGTTCATATTATGATTGGGATAGGCACGAAAGTGGCTTGCTCATATGACGGCGGAATCTATGAAATAGTATCCGCGATAAAGCAAAGTGGGAAAGACTTCCCAGATGGCTACGTCTATCTCATTAAAAATGAAAACACGGAGTTTTGGACAAATTCCCCAATGCTGTCGCTAGATACCGAAAATAAGAAAAAAACATGGGAACAAATGAGATTGTTCTAAGGAGAGAATATGGAAAATTACGTCATACAGAAAGGCGAAATCGATTGCCGTCCCCCAAAGAAGCGAGTTGCAAAAAAATATTAAATAAATGCTTTACATAAAATAAAACGTAAGTTAGAATAGTGGCGCAACGAAAAAGGAGAACCAACATGGACAACAAATTAAGTACCATCTACACCGAGAAGCTGGAGCAAGCGAAGCGCTTCCGCCAACACGCGAACGACGTGAACAACGAACACATGTCATCATTCTACAACGGCATCGTGACCGCCTACGAGGAAATCATCGATGACTTAGTGGCGGAAGGGGAATAACAATGACTTACGAAGTTTACCAAGGGATGGACAACGGCATAGTGATGCTGGTGTGGTAAGGAGATAAAAAATGGATAAAGCCTATGGCACGACAAGCAAGATATTGTTCGTAGACAAAATCACTGGAGTGAGAAAAACGCTCTACAAAGACGATTTCGGTGGCGCATACAAAAAGCTGGGGGAATGGGTTGCAAATGAGATGTCTAAGAATCAATTCATCGGAATTACGAAGATTGGTCATATGCATTCATATGACCATCTGAATAACCAGACCATCGTCCAATTGGAGGTAACATATGAAGGTTTCTGAGCCCATGGATACATGCAAAGCGGAAGGGGCAAATGCGGTTTACGAAATAGTGGTATTCGGCGCTCCCATGGGGAAGGAACGCCCTAGAGCGACCTCTTTCGGTGGTCACGCGCGGATTTACACGCCAAAGAAAACACAATCCTACGAGGCGCGTTTCTCTAGCGAATGGAACACGAAATATCCTAGTCAAGAGCCATTGACGGAAGCGCTCATTGTAGACATTTGGTGCTACTTCCCATTGCTCAAATCCGATTACAAGAAAGATGGCTCTTTCACGAAAAGCGGAACTAGGAAATTGGATGGGGTAGAAAAACCCACGAAGAAGCCAGACGCGGACAATATCGCGAAGGCAGTTCTAGATGGGCTAAATGGGATTGCATTCGTTGATGACTCGCAAGTGACTTCCTTAAGCGTTCATAAGCGATACTCTTATAAGCCACGCGTGAAAGTGACTATCTCATCAGACAAATAAAACGTCCCTTAGCGCAATGGTCAGAGCACACCCCTTATAAGGGTGGGGTTGTCGGTTCGAATCCGACAGGGACGACCATTAGCATGGAGATTAAAAAAAGGAGAAACAAACATGAAGACACTTATTATCTCTGATTACGATTGTGGATATCGCTTCAGCGTTGCGAAATTAGAAGATGGAAAAATGATGATGCTTTGCGATGATGCAAGGATGGATATGGAAAATGACGATCAAGACAAATACAGATGGTGGAAAGTCTATTATGATATAGACGATTTATCGGCAGAATTAAAAGCATCCCTCGCCAATTATGATAATGTGATAATTTGTGCGGATGGAGGAATAAGGCTAATAACTAAGGAGGAATTGGACATTATAAAAAACTAACTATAAAAATTGAGAAGATTTATTATTAGAACCAAGAAAGAAGGAAAAAACATGGAAAAGAAAATTGAAAAAAACGAAGTCGAAACCCAAGAGCCGAATTGGAAAGAGGAATACGAAAAACTCGCGAGATCCTATCATGAACTCCAAATCAAATTAAGTTCCGCATTGAACCTCTTATTGAAACTAGGGGAAAAATTATGATTAAGAAGGAGACGCTCTTCCTATGCGCCGTAGGCGCTTCCTTGGGGCTGTCATCCGCATCGCTAGGCATCAGCGTCAACATGAACGCGAATCAGCCGAAAGAGCCTACTTCCGAAGCCTATCACATGGCAAGGAAAAGGGTCGTGAAATACCTTGACCTCACGACTGACGAGAATCTCCACTTCGTTAGAACCATCGCCGAGAAAGAGAAATCCTCCGTATGGCAGTTCGCCCTTTGGGGGAAGTATGACCATTATCCTAGTGGCTATTATGCTTCCGCCGATTGGTCGGGGGATACTATCCTGACCGAAGTCTGGAGAATGGTATGATTCCAGCTGTGATAGTCACGTCTTTGGTCGCCGTAGTCGCTCTCATACTCGCGTTCGTTGAAGCGAAAAGAGCCGATTACTATCGCGAGAAACTGGAGGAGAAAGATGGCAAATAGGTATGGCTATTGCCACCTTTGTGGGAGGTATGGCAACTTAGACCGTCACCACGTCTATGGTGGTGGGTTCAGAAAGAAGAGCGAGCGTTACGGTATGGTTTGCTACCTTTGCAGAAACTGTCACAACGCGGTTCACTTCTCAAATGAGTCGAAAAACCTAATGCTTCGATTGAGAAAAGAGTTCCAATTGAAATTCATGAAGAAATATCCAAACAAGGATTTTATGAAGGAGTTTGGAAGGAATTACCTCGATGATCAAGACGAATGCGAAGAAGGGTTCACAATAGATGAACTCACGATATAGGGGAGCGCGTCTCCCTTTTTTATTTTGTTCAATTGTGTAAAGCAATTTCTTTAAATTAAGTGAAGAAACTTCTTGCGTCCATTTTTCTATCATGATAATATTGTGTCGCTCAACAAGAGCGGAGGATAAAGAATGAGAATCACATTTAACGACAGGATGTTCCTAAGAGCTGTGCTCGCGGACAAAATCAACAAAATCGCGGAGGAATTAGAAGCCAACGCGTATGACGAGGAAGCAACCAAAGGGAAACTCCATGACATTGGGGTTCTCGAAGAGATGAAGAACAGGTTAGCGGATTAAGGAATAAGAGCAATGGAAAAGAACGAAAATAATATAACCCATGAAGAAATAGCACTTATAAAACAAGCACTGAATGATAAATTAAAAGAAACAAGAATCATATATACGCTCTCCCTACAAAGGGCGCAAAACCCTTATTATGATCCAAAATACAATATCGAGTGTGCGATAGCATGCAAAGAGCAAATACAGTTATACTTGTCTTTGATTGCAAAAATCGAAAAACTATTCCAAAATTGAAAAAGCATATTAGAATAGTGGTGGCGCAAGGATTCCTTTCCCCCGATTAATTGCGCCAAATGGTCACTACTCCTAAAGATAGACTGTTGCAAGAGAGGCGGATTCCAACAAAAAGGAATCCGCTTTTCTTTTGTGGATTCCAAAATTCAGAGTTACGCTAGAGTTACGGAATAAACGAGTGTAACTTGTTGCAATATTCCCACAAAGTAGGATAATAGAGAAGTCAGGGGAGTGATTACCCTTGATGGTTTATTCGCAACAGTGACGAGCGAATGACCGTACTTCTTTTATCCTTACGGATTGAGCGTGGGCAACTGCGCTCTTTTCGTTTAAAAAACCCTCTTAATCGAAGGTCTTTTTTTATTGCTATTTATCTAGGGATGAACACGTCATCAGTAATTGTTAACGTGGATTTAAAATTATCGCCTTCGTACATTAAATAAGTAAGCGTAATATTGGTGCTATCTCCATCATTGTTCACAACAATGATTTTATCAGTTTCTGGTGTACCGCCGTGCAAGTCAATCATAACACCATGATTCATTAATTTACTGCTTGGGTCATATACCATACCTGTCAGCGCATAACTATTGCCTCCCAGGTACGTGTGCATATCCTGATACGAGTCTATTGGGGTATTGGTAGAGAGCATTGCGTTGAATGATAAGTAACCTGTCGCTGGCGCAGAGCCTGTTGTGTTATCGGTGATAGTTACTTCTAGCGTTATCGTATGGTGGTATTTCGAGTTGGATTTCGCCTCTAGCGCAGTATTGAAAGTCGCTTGCGAAACCGCCTTGAAGTTCTTCTTTTGCCCTGTTATCTCTTTTCCATCATGATCGAGGATAAGAAACCCATTAGAGTCAACGTTGATATCGGTTGGCGTGACTTTCACGAGGTCTTCGAATTTCTTGTTGGATACTCCATCACCGACTCCGTAAGAGATGCAAAAAAGGGCTTGCAGAACACTGTCGGCTGTTTCCGCATTCTCTATTCTCTTTCCATCAACGTAATAAGGCAAAGCGCCTATATCCGCCATTTCGAGGACATCCGTTCCGTTCCACACAAGGCACTTAGCGTTATGCCCATCCTCGAATGTTATCGTCCCAGCTACGAACTTGTATCCTTTCTCTTCCAAGTCGGCTCTCATGCCAGCCCATGTGCTTTTCGAGAGATCATAGGTGTAAGGGATTACGTTGTCTCCCCCATTGAAAACCTCCCACGAATTTGCGATGTCCGCGTCCGAATCCTTTTGGGCTAGATAGGCTTTGATGACTCCGTTGATTACTTCGTTCTTGCTTGATGGTTTCATATTATATCTCCTTTATTTAATCTTACCTTCCAACTACTTTAATACAGTTTTAATGTACTCATATATCTCACTAGTCATCATTCTGTCATGGCATAGTTGAACCCAATGCTTTTCTTTATCCGAAAGTTTGTCGGGGGAATCTTTTCCATTTAATCTAAAACAAGTTAGCAAAACATGATATGTTGGCTTCCTATCACGTAACTCGTCAAAAGAGTATCTTTCAATGAATTTTTTGCAATATTCAATAACCTTGTTTCTATCAATTTTGATTCCAACGAGATTCTTGTCTTCACCTTCAACAAGTCTCGCATATGGCGACAAGCCATAATAAGCCACCTCACGTTCTTTTATTTGATTATGCGTGATATAGGCGTCAATGTTGCTGTTTTTTGCTTTGCTTTGATATTTTTCTTTGAGCGTTTTTTTCTCTTCTTCCGTTGCGTCAATCACAATGTAATCTATATCATGAGTGAAATGAAGAAAAGGTATCGTGGTTGACCCTACTTGGTATACGGTATAACTCATAATGAAGCCTCCAATTCGTTTATTCTCGCTCTCGCTTTCTTTCTCTCGGCTAGTTCCTCGGAATACTCGGCTTTGATTGCTTTGAGCGCTTTGTCATCGCCATAGCACTCAGCCATTTTCAGTGCGATGTAGTCCGTAGATGAAAGATAGGCTTTCAAAGAAGAAATCTCTTGTTGCTTTTCTACGTTTTGATGCTGTTTTTTGTAAAAATCGGAATAATCGTCCAATTGCCCGAAAGTATAGTCGTCATTGACAAAGGTCTTCCCTGAGATAATAGTTCCGTCATCTTCTACGATGATATGGCTGTCATCTTCTTTGTAGTTCCTGTTGGCTAGAAACTTTATGCCTTCAATGACTTTCTTTCCGTCTTGGATTACTATATATGCCTCTACTAATCTTTTTTGTTTTTTCATAAGCCTTTCTCCTTTATTTCAAACGGATTATCCAGCATTGACTGAATGTTGCTATAAGATACCCACTTCCATCAGTGCTTCCTTCAACTGCAATAGATGCAAAAGTTGAAGATGAGTCAAGCGAGAATGTTACTGGATGACATGTTATTATGCCATTGCCAGAAGTAGGTGTCATATAAAGGAAGCCTGACCGTGGCACAGCCATATAATAATATAGAACGCCTGCTGAAGATGGCTTTATGTCTGCTATAGAAATTTCAACCGAAGCACCATCTGATTCCGCAACAATCGGTCCATTCGATATAGACGTATTGGACATAGCCGTGTCATGCTCCAAAGCAACTGAAGCGGTAAGCATCGTAATAAGGCTATCTCGCAAATAAAGAAGCTGATATGCTGTCATATCTGTATAATCTAAGCAATACGGTTCATTCGCCCCACTGCTTCCCCAATACAAACCTTCACCACTTTCAAACGAGTTTGTATGGAGAAAATCAATTGCGTCAGAATATGTTATCTGGTTTCCATCGTATTCTCCCCCAACCAAATGGAGAAAACCATTTTCGAGATCATAAGTTTTCGCAGAGTCGGAAAGAGATATTCTTCTCTGCCCCGTGATGACAAAGTCATAACTATCTGCAGTCGTGCTGGAAAAAGAGACTTTTAGCCCGTCATGACCAACATCATACAAAGACCCTACAGAGTTGATTTTGAGCCCAGTGCTTCCACCAGGACCCGAAAAGAACGCTCCGTTTTTGAATTGCTTGACGCCAGATATTTCTTGGTCGGTGTTCGTGGTCACATAATTAGCCGTTGAAGGTATCTCCGTCTTCTTGGCATACAAGGACAGGTCGGCATCGTCTTGCGAGGTTTTTGAATAGGCTAAATAATAGTCAATGCTCCCAGCATCGTCCGTGTATGGCACGTACGCCGTCCCAGTGAGTTCCCCATTCTCGTTGTATTGCTTGAAGAATACCCCTCCTTCTCCATTGAAAATCGCACCGCCTTCTGGGTTATCAATATCACCTATGCCAATATATCCCATCGCCGATGAGAGGGAATTGAAAATGTTTTTTCCCGTGAATGTATTGTTGCCTGATATGGTTTGATTCCCCGTTTTCGTCACGTATGACGATAGAGTGGAGTTGAGCGAATTGCTCGTCACGTAATCATCCAATGAAGGAATGTCGGTCTTTTTCGCGTAAGTTTCTTCAGCTTTAGCGGTTGTGAGATAAGATGCCAAGGTAGTAGTCAAAGCCGTTGAAGTGACATAGCCATCCAAAGATGGGATATCAGTTTTCTTGGCATAGTCATTAAGACTTGTCTTCGTGGCATAAGTCTCCGCGGCAGAAGCGGTTGTGAGATAAGAACTCAATGTCGTGTTCAAAGAGGTAGTTTTGACATAGTCCGCCAAAGTAGCCGTGAGCGAAGTATCGGTCACATACCCACTCAAAGAAGGGATGTCGCTAACTAGGGCGAAAGTCCCGCTCTTGTTGATTGGGAAATCGAACCAATCGGTAGTGTCATCGGAATGAACCAACTCGATCGCGTTCTTGTAATATCTTGCGCTCTTGACGTTGCCACCAGCGCCTCTTTTGTCAGCTGTTAACGTGACGTATTGGGAGAATGAGTTGCTACCCGAGAGCGTATTATTCCCCTTGAGTTGCGCGCTCCCTTCCGCTTTCGTCTTGACGCTTTCCAAAACGCTCTTAGTCCATCCGCTTTCCTGAACCGCTTTCATGGAATCAGCGTTCCAAAAAAGGATAGACCCATTGGTGAGTTCGCTCGCCTCGCTTCTCGTGAGGAGCGGTTGCATGTTCGACCCATCGGTTATCTTGCCATTGGAATCGACAACCGCATCGCCTACGTATGCCGTGCCAGTATTGTCGAAAGCGAGAGCGCCATCGTGAGTGCCATCGTATTTCGTGGCATAGATTCCGAGATAGTCCGCTATCGAGGCTGTATTCCCCAAAGCCAAGCCTATCGTGTGGTTCTTGGTGGACAAAGTCTCCGCGTTGACCTTCGTGTAAGTGCCACTGACGGTCATGTTGCCACTGACGGTCATGTTTTGAGCGACCGAGACGTTTTTCTTGAATGTCGTGTCCTTGGTGACGTCCGCGAAGTTCTTGAGGTCTTCGGTTCTCGCCAAAGTTCCGCCCAATCCAGGGAGATTAATCTCGTTTCCGCCAGTGTTCGTGATCACGTCCGCGCCATAAATCGCCGAACCGCCCGGGTTCTCCACTTTCACGCCATTGGAATCCAAAGTGATTATGTTCCCATCTATCGTGAACGTGTTTTTGTTCGAGAACGCGTTTTGCTTGCTGAGGGACGCGAAGTCGGTGAAATCGATTCCACCCACTTTGGAATCCGTGTACGCTTTTGCGCTTTCTAATGTCGTAGCATCTTGCGTATTGGCGTAAGACTTGGCTTGGTTGAGCGTATTGGCATCCCCAGACTCCCTAGAGATTCTCTCATCGTTCAAATCGACCTTCGTGGCATAAGTCGAAGAAGCGTCATCTTTCTTAAGGTATTTTGCCAAATCTGCGTCTTCTTTGTAAGTTTTCGCGTATGCTAAGTAAAAACCACCTCCATCGGCAGACGTTGGGAGATAGTCAAACCCCAAAGACTCGCCGTATTCGTCAAACAATCGGAAAGCACCATCCGAATCGATGTATATCCCGTTTTTCGGATTGTTATATGCTCCACCGCCGATATAAAGAGATTTCGAGAATTGGTTGTTGCCAGTGAAAGCGTTGTCATCCTGTTTTTCCACAAAATCATCAAGGTTAAGATTCTTCCACTGTTTCACGAGGTAGTTATATTGTGAAAGCGATATGCCATAGTCCGCTTGAACAACTTCCGCTTCAACAGCGAAGCAAATAAGCCCTTGAGCCTTTATCGCCGTGTTATCTTGGCAAACCATTCTCAAAGTAAGATGGACGACACCGCTTTGGGCAAGAGCCAAATCGGCTACTTCGAAAACGTAGAAAGGATATTCCGTGTAATAATCGAAGAATTTCAAATCCCTTTCCGCGTTGTATGGGATTTCGCTCATTTCGGTTTTTGTCGCGACTTCCGCTTCAGGCAATATCGTGCCGTCAGGGAGTTCGTAGGTAGCCAAAACGCTCGAAACCCTGTCCTCTTTGTATCCCTCGAAATAGACATAAATCGCATCAGCGTTGCTAGATGATTGTCGTAATGCCTCGTCATTGATTATCTCTTTGACGACACCTTGTTTGTTAAGATAGATGTACATGATCACTCGCCCTCCTTTTTGTTAACTTTCTTGAATACGCTTTCGGCTATATCGCCAATTCCTTCCACGTTGTTGTCGAATGCCCACTTAGGAAGGGGGTTGACGCAAACGCCAACAGCTTCGCATGGGATGATAACGTACAGTGCCTCTTTCAATAGGTTTATGCTGTCTCCTAGCCATATGAGCACGAATAGCACAAAGCATAATGGAAGAACCAATTTTACGAAGCCTTCTATTATCTGCTTAGCGAGACTCCATTTAGTTTTCATGCCTTCGATGTAGAATTTGATAAGGACAGCCACCGCGCACAGCATTATGCCTATCACGATGACTCCCCAAAACCCTATTCTTACACCATTGTTTCCCGCTGGTTCGAATAGATGGTATTTGATCGTAAGGTATGTCATAGGGGTTAAGAATGCCACCGCGAAGAATATCGCGAACCTTATCCAAAAACTTTTCTTATCCATCGTTATTGACCTCTTTATCATTATAAGGCAACACCGCTACCGCTTGCACAACGTTTTGCTTTGCCTCCTCTTGCTCCCTTTGCCATTTGTTGTATTCTTTCTCGGCTTCTTCTTCCTCGCTCATAGGTTTGAAACTCTTATCGTTAGCAAACTCGCTGTTCACACGCGCTTTGTATTCGATTGTGGCGCTTGCGTCCATGACGATTATTCGTCCTAAGGAGAAACCGTAAGCGAACGAACTCGCCATCGTCCAAAGCCTTGAGATAGTTGAAACAGTTCGTTGCACAATTTCCTCTCCGCTACCAGCTTCGGCTATTTGGACTCCGAATGCGTTAAAGACGAAGGCAAACGCGAACACGAGAATCAAACGACCGATTATCATGAAGACGTAACTAAGCGTGTTCTTTCTGTTTATTTCGGCTTGACGAGCATATTCGCTCGTCATTACCTTCCCGTTCATCGTCTTGAAGAAATCATCAGGGATACGCTCGAATTTCACTTTCCCTTGGAATATGCTTCTCACGAGTTCTATTTGCCTATCGTCCAACGAACGAAAATATGTTGGCTTCCTACCGCTGAACTCAGTTCCTTCCCAATCTTTCTTATAGGGGTTCTTCAGCAGTTCCAACTCGTGGTAGTCCAAATCGAGCACTTTATCGTTTATGTTTCCGTGACTGCTTAATATCGCCTTATAGAAATCGGACTTGTTTTTTAGATAATACCCTTGAAGCCATTGCGTGAATGCGAAATCGTTCCCAACCACTTTGTCGCGCGCTTCCTTGAAGAGGTTGATGGCTTTCTGATACCTTCCGCCCTCTTTGCGCTGGTAGAAACTTTTGCCTTCGGGCACACCAAAATAGATGCAATAAACGCAAAGCGCGGAACTCACGGCGAAATCGCCCCAAAAGGTGCTATCCATTTGAGGTCTAAACAAAAATCTTGCCCCAAAGGAAAGCAAGATTGTGAGTATGAACGCGATTGTGAGGCAAAAGGCAGTCAATATGCTGTTCATATCGGCTGCTTTTTTGCTTTTATAAGATGTTGTCTGTTTTTTGTTTGAGTCTATTAGCATTTTTTGAAAAACTTCCATGCGATAGCGCCACCCACCGCGAATACCGATGCGCTAAGAACCAGCAAAACGATTGCTAGTGTGTTATTCGTGAAGATGGCATCTTTGAAGAAAACGATCAGAACTATCGTGGCAACGATGAACATCACCGCCACCACGGATATGGTTATGAGTTGCCATGGCTTGAGTCTCTTCTTCATACTCTAGTCGATTGGGTTGTAGTCGCTTTTGACGGCTTCGTTGACCTTGTCCTTTTGGGCTTGGTTGCTCTCAACCTCTTCGCGGACTTCTTTGACGACTTCTTTTACCTCGGTGCTCTCGTTGCTCTCGCTCACTAAGTCGAGAAGAGCGAGTTTGCTGTCGGTGGTCTTGCTCTGGGCTAAGACAAGAGCCTTGATTACCAATTCGTTGGACTTTTTGAGAGTCTCCAACCCATTGATGAGTTTCGCTTGTTGCTCGGCGCTTAGGTTCTTGAAATCGTCTTCCATTTGCTTCGTGACACTTGCTTTGATTTCGTCAACGAGTTGCCCTATCGTCTTGTTCTTGTACTTGCGGTATTTTAGGTAAATGGTGAAAAGGCTTCCCAAAACTCCAGCATCGACAGCCCACGAGATTATTTTTGTGACTAAATCTTTCTCTAAGTAATTGGATAGCCACTTCTCGATTTCGGCTTGAAAATCCTCTTGCGTTGGCTCTATCGGCTCGCTAGCGGTCTCGTTGGATGCTTCCTCGGTCGAAACGACAATGCTCGTTGTAGGCTCTTCCACGCTCGCGATAGGCTCGCTTTGCGTTGGCGCTTCGTTTGCATTGGCGATGGCGCTTGCCATCAATAAAACGCTGAACAATTTCATGTTATTCTCCTTCTTCCACGCTTAATTTCAAAACATCGTGGTATTGCTTCAGTTTTTCGTTGACGCTCTTCTTGAGGGTCTCGAATGCGGTTCTCAATTCCGCGTTTTCCTCTTTGAGAGCCTCTATTTCCTTCTCGGTGTCGTGGAGATAAGCCTTTTTCGACTTGTTTATCCACTGTCCGTCTTGGTAATAGACTATATCGCCGTTTTTCAGGCAATTGGTTTTTAGTTCGATTATTATTCTCATAGGCAAATTATAATTCCATTCCTTCCATTTGTAAAAGCGTATAAGTCCGATTCCCGCTCCCATCGTCTTTGTACATTGGGCGGAATACGCCATTATCATCAACACCATAGATTTTTTGGGTATTCGTATCGTTGAGATAAGCGTAAAGGGTGATTGATTGCGCCCCTTTAATTTTCACGAGCGCTATATCAACGTGCTTGTACGAGCCATCGGAGTCGTCTCTGTAGGAATGGACTATTTTATAGGTGTAATTCTCATATTCGCTTTTCACGCAACCAAGCGATTTTACGATAATCTCATTATTGTTAGAGCTGACATGCACCAAGTCGCTTATTTTCAGGTTGGGTATCAAAACCCCCTTTTGGTTCGGGTAATCGTAAAGTTTGTTGTCGGATTCGTTGGTGACGATGACTATGCCGTTTGCTCGTCCATAAACGCTATTGTCGATGTAGGGGCAATTCTTTATGAGTTCCTCGCTGAACTCGATAACGTCTTTCGCCTTATTCATGTAGACGAATTGCGCTGTGAAATTCAAGCGCTCGCTTGGGTCTTGGTAGAAGCGCGCTTTTCCGCTTGTGTCCTCAATCCTTATCCTATCATTGATAAGCACGTATGAATTGTTCTCGAATATAGGGGTCTTGCACGCTTCAAAGAACACGCTATCGGAAGTGCTGTCGTAATATGGTAGTTTGTCTATGAAACCAAGAAAACGGCTCTTTTTGTAATCGTTTCCCCAAATTTGGTAACTTTGAGTGACGCCACCCAACGATTCGTCCACTTTTGGGCTATTGAGGTAAGAGCCTGCGCCTACGTTGTCAGGGCTTTCAAATGAGAACAGCAACGAGTTCTCACATGTTATCGCGGATACATCGTATTTTGCGGTTTCCAACGCTCCGCTTTCGTTGTTCGCTTGCTCGTAAGCGTATCTTATCGGAGTCGCATCCGAGTATTCGGTGAGCCCTTTGAAGAATATCGATGGCTGTTCGCCTTTTATGTTCAATATGATCGATTCGCCTAAATGGTTTCCCTTGTCCAATGTTACGAAAGTGTGGCGGGATTCCTTCCGCAAAGTGCTTTGCGAATAATCCACGTGCTCATAGGCGCGGTATTTCGTGGTGATGGAAGTGAAGTAGTTCTTCATCACGTAATCCTTGCTTAAGGAGTAATTCGCTTGGACGTAATTGTTGCTTATCGCTATGGTTCTTTTGAAGCAAACATAATCATCGTAATGGGTGTTGACCTTTTGCACATCGCTTCCGTCATCGGTGGTTTGGTTGATTGACATCACGTCATTCCCAAGCCTATCCGTCTTCTCTTGAAGATTGTCCGCGAACCTATCGAAATCGGTCACTCCTTGCGAAGTGCCGTCAAGTTGCTCCAGCTCTATCGGAGTATCTTCCTTGAACGTCTTTAGCGTGACGCTGTTCAAAGGCTGATATTCAATATCGAAAATCGTGCTGGCGAAAGTGTTCGTGTAAGGAGTGATGTAAAAGCCTAGATAGCCTTTGTAACCGCCTAGCCAATTCCTATAAACAATCTCTACCGCGCTATCAAAACGTGATACTCCATACCACTCCGAAGCAGGCGCTAAAACGTTGACTATGTTCTCGAAATAGGTGTATTTTTCGTCCCACCAACCCACTGACTTTGAATAGGTTTGCGAGAAACCGCTGATTGTCTTAGAGCCAATGGAATAGCCTACTGTTCCGTAAATCCATTTAGCCACATCGCTAGCCGTAGCGCCATCGGAATTAGGCATAGTGGTGAAATCCACATTGAGCAATTTGCGCTTTGTGTTTTCAACAACGTTGGGCGTTATATCGGTCTTGAAATAGCCATATACGTCTTTTATTCCGAGATTATAATCTTTCGGGTCTATGATATTGTCGACATCTTTTGTATCCAATTGGCAAAGACGTGTGGCAATGATTCTCCCATCGCTCGTTTCGCTGTAAAAATAGAAATAATCGTTTTGCGTCAAATCTCCTGGTATGGCGACTTCTGCCCATTGGTTGAAGACTATCTCGCTTGTGACGTCCACGGTCTCTTTGACGGCAAGCGCTACGCTGGGGTTCTGTTTGTAGAATGTTATGAACGCTTTTTTCACGCTAGGCACGCTCGCTCCATCGGCTACGTAATACATGAACCTTATTTTGTTATCCACCCTTTCCAAATTAAGGATTGGCAACGTCTTGTCTATCATGTTCCTTCCGCAATTGATGTTATCCACGTGGAATTTGGCAGAGATTCCGCAAGGCATCCTCATGATGCATTTCGTTACATTGTAGATAGGGAACGCAGTTTCCAATTTGAGGTTCTCGGTTTGCTTGATCAGAACGTTGTCTTTGTCGCGGAAGCCCAACGTCTCGGAAATGACTTTGTTTCCTGTGTCTAAGAGTTGGTCTTTCATGCTCGTCAGCGTATTAACGTAAGAATCGCTTGAGTTGCTTCTTTGGATTTTGTTCAAACCTGAAGCGGAAACGTTGAACTCGGTTGGTTTCTCGGACAAGTCAAGATAAGTAAGGGTTCTGTTCTTGATTACTGGAATGCACGAACTTTGGAGCATTAGATTGGTCAAAAGTTGCCTTAATGTAGGCTGTTGCATCGCCATATCAGCACATGGAACGTTTCCGAACTTCCCCTCTAGTTCTGAACTTAAGCTGAACAAAGGAGCGTAAGTCCAAGTTTTCGCGGTTGCGTTATTACCTATCTTGATTTTCGGAGCGTAGAGTTCGTGGAACTGCTTTATGTACTCGAAAATGCTCTTTTTGCCAGCGACCAGACTATGTGTTATCGCTAAATTTGGACATTGGATTTTCTCCAATAGTTTTGTCTCGGACATGAGGTTAATCGAGTATTTGTAAATATGCTGGCTTATGCTCTCTTCGCTCTCTACGTAATTGTCCACGATCATTTCGACATCAAAAGGGTACTTGTCTGAGTCTTCGCTCTTGTTCATAACGCGAACGAAATCATAGGGATTGAGGCTGATTCTCTTCCCTTTAGGAACATTGTCTATCACGATGGAAAGACTATCGAGCGTTTCGTTGAACTCCTCGGCGTAAACAACACCGCTCACCGCTTCGTATTCGTTACCGTTGATGTATGCGACTATGTTATTTTTCATTCTCCCTCTCCGATTGCCTCTTTGAACGTAATCACGTAAGTGACGTTGGAATACAGTTTTGTCAGCGTCCTTTCCTCATATGGAGTCATATCACCTTTTCCAATTGTTTTAATGGTTATCGAACATTCGCTTTCGAGTTTGTACCAAAGTTCCTCTAAATTATCCTTTAGATAACTGCCGACTGCCGAGCCAAAACGGCTGTAGATGCTGATAGAATCCGCATCGTTGCGCCATTCTATCTTTTGGCTGTCGTTCGCTTCTGATCCCTTCAAAGCGTTTGTGTTGCATGAAAACAGACTAAGCGCCGTAATCGCCAATAACAATGCCTTCTTCATAAATTCTCTCCTATGCTTTCGCTTGTGAGGCTATATCCAGCCCTCATCCTCGAATATTCCAATTGCGCGTTCATTTGGCGCAGTTTGATGTTCTCTTGGTCGTAGTTTTGGGCAATCTCTATCCCTAGGCTTGCCGTAGTGCCTATTATGGCGATTGCGCCACCAACCGCGCCCCCCATAACGAAACCGCCTGCTATGGCAGTCCCCATGCCAACCGCTTTGCTTATGACGTTCTTCGCGATTGTGAGGTTTCTTTGACCCACGTAATCATCACGTAGGTTGAAGTACTTGTTCACCTCATAGGAAGCGATTTGCACGACCTCTTGCTTTGCGTAATTGTACGCTTCATGCAATAGCAATGTGGCGATTTTGCTGAGGTTGGAGTTGTCTTTGCCCTTGTCAGGATCTGGGACATTTGGCTTCGGCAAAATCGGCGTTGGGGTGTTGCCGTCCTCGACTTCCGCGACAAGGATATTAACGTCAATGCTTCTGGTATCCGCCATATTGTTTCCTCATAGCGTAAATGATAACCCCACTCCATCGATATTTCCAATCGTGTGGGAGAGTGTCGCATTGCTCAATTTGAAATGCCATTTTTTGAACCCTTGCCCATTGCTCAGCTGAAGGGAGAAAACGAAATCGTTGTTCTCTTGCGAATCGTTGCCGTATTTCACGCTGTTTACCTTATTGATGAGCGGTGTGTTTATAGAATAAGTCGTTATGTTGAAAGTGTACGTTTGCGACACGCAATAGGATTTAGTCCTTCCGTTCGTGTCTCCGTAAACCTGTGGCGCTAGGTTGTTGTGCGCTTGGTCTTGGAATTCGAGAAGCGGTATCTCTGTCGTTGTATCTCCTTCCTCGTAGGTGAGTCTTGCGAATTTGATGGGGGCATTTCCTCCATAAACAATTAAGATGGACATCGTGCATAGGCTTCGATAGCCATTCCCCGATTCGTTGAAGTTGCTCGCGATGGAAGACGTGTTGGCGATTATTGTGTAAACACCAATTGAGCGGAGATTGTAGTTTGTCGCGAAATCGGTTAGGAAGTCCCTAGCGGTAGTCACTTCGTCCCTAAGCCCCAATGCGGTCAGGCTAACACTTAAAACGAAAGAGCCCAAGGAAGTGCTTGCTTCGCCATATTGCGCAACGATATAGAGGTTTTTCCCTTCGTCCAAGGCTTCGTTTTTGAGAAACGCTTGTTCGTCATCTAATGACCACGCAATGCCTTTGTATTTTTCCAATTTCGCTATTTGGGCGAACGCTCCCCTAAGGGTGTTTGTGAGTTCTCCGTAATCAATCATCTTATTTTCGCTCCCATGAGTTTTATTTTATAGTATTTCCCCATTCCGCGCCCCGCGCTTTTCACGCTAGGGATAATGGAACTTATTATCGCTTGCTCAACGTAGCCTTTGTGGAGTCCGCTAAAACCGCCTTTGATATTGACTTCTTGCGCATACGAGCCTTTTTCGGGAGTATGTACGATAGTATGGTCTTCGTACCACTTATCGAGGTCGTAGCGGACGGCTGGGATATGGATTGTGAGGATTTTCATTGGTGGCAATCCGATTCCCACGGATTCGTAGATATAAAGCGCGTTTGTCGACTTTGGTATCTCGGTGTTTATCGTCCTTGCGAGGTTGTGGGTGAGGTAAACCTTCTTGAAGTTCTCTTTGAGGTTCTTCGTGATGTTCCTGTTGAGGCTCTCGCATATCTTTTGGCAAGCCCATGCAGCTCTTATGCTTTTCATCTCTTGAGCCCTATATAAGTCGTTCTGGTGACGTTCTCGAGGAATTGGGATTGCCGATGGGTCTCCGATTGCTGAACATTTGTGACGCTCCACAAAACACCGCGGTATTTTACCTTGTCGCCCCCTTTTATGCCGTCTAGGCAATCGGTGGTGGAAATGGTGACGATGCTCTCATCCCCTAGGAACAAACCACCAAGATCTTGCTTTTGGTAAGAAGCGCTATTGGCTTCCTTCGCATAGAATATGGCGCTAGGCTTCGTTTTGAAAACAACCTTGCTCAGGTCTTTTGTGGCTTTCTCGTCCCTTTGATACCACTCGCAACGCTCGAAAGAGGTTCTTCTTGAACCCCATAAGTCAATAGAGCCAACCATAATAGTCCCTCACTCCATCAATATGCCGACACCACAAACCGCACAGCGACAATTGGTCTTTTGCATTTGGAGCGATAATAATGCCTTTTAAATGCTTTGCGTTGGCGACTTCTCCCTTTTCCGTGTCATAACCGCTGTCTGTGGATATGTCGCCATTTCTCAACACATAAATAGCCTGCTCCATGAGCGCATACTTGTAGTGTTCTTTTTGATAGTCGTTGAATTTCTTGAATTCCACATTCACGTTTCGGAAGAAATTGGCGTTAAGAAACGCTTCCATGCGCACTTCTATCCGTTTGAGGAACGAATTAGCCTTATCGCTTGGGTTGTCATCGTCCTTCAATTGCGCGTCTAAATCTATCCCGCTGTATTCGCGGAACTCGTCTTTTGTGATGTATCTAGTCTGAATCATATTAACACCGCCTTCCCTTAATTCTAAAACAAAAAAAGTAGGGATTAAACCCTACTTGTTTTTTAAGCCGTTTTTGAAGCCTTTGATGAAGTCTTTTTCTTCATCGTACATATCGTATTGCTTGTCTTCCAAGAACTCGTCTATCTCGTCTGCGGTCAATGGTTTTTTGCGCTCGATGGCTTTTTCGAGTA
>ERZ808286.333-NODE-333-length-33471-cov-4.924527_pt1 | contig 33471 bp, 29 predicted proteins | sample MGYA00521276_ERZ808286 | MGnify/ENA primary metagenome ERZ808286 (study PRJEB31516, sample SAMN03275607) | gut metagenome | biome: mammalia-associated habitat; material: feces | host: Papio cynocephalus | place: Kenya | collected 2012-08-01 ... | reverse complement strand
TTAAGTAGTAAATATTTATATAATATTAATTTATTAATTGAAAAATAATAACAATTGTGATATTATTTAAAAGCAAATTTATTATTGATTTAAGGATTATGTTATGAAAATTACAAGTAAACAATTACGTGAAACATGGTTAAATTTTTATAAGGAACGTGGACACGTAGATATAGGTGCAGTATCTTTAATAGGAGATGGCACTACTGGTGTTATGTTTAACGTTGCTGGTATGCAACCACTTATGCCATATTTACTAGGCGAAAAACACCCTATGGGTACAAGACTATGCAATGTTCAAGGTTGTGTACGTACAGTTGATATTGAATCTGTAGGCGATGCAAGCCATTGCACATTCTTTGAGATGATGGGTAACTGGAGTTTGGGCGATTATTTCAAAAAAGAAAAGACTGCTTGGACTTTTGAATTATTAACTAAAGTTTTTGGGTTAGACAAAAACAAAATTTGTTCTACAGTTTTTGCTGGTAATGAGAGTGCTCCTAGAGATGAAGAAACAGCCAATTATTTAAAACAATTGGGTATATTACCAGAGAACATATATTATCAAGGTAAGGAAGATAACTGGTGGGAACTTGATGGTACAGTAGGTACTCCTTGTGGCCCAGATAATGAGTGGTTTTATCCATTGACAGATGAGAAGTGTTGTGACACTTGTGATATTAATTGTAAATGTGGTAGATATGTAGAAATCGGTAATGACGTATATATGCAATATGAAAAGTTGGAAGATGGTTATAAGCCACTTCTTAACAAGAACGTAGATACTGGTTTTGGTTTTGAGAGAATGCTTATGTTCTTAAATGGTGTTAAGGACGTATACAAGACAGACTTATTTGAAGAAGTTATTAATCACTTAACTAGTGTTCTTAATGTTAAGTATGAAGAAGATGAAGAAGTAACGAGATCTTTACGTATTATTGCTGACCATATGCGTACAACTGTTATGCTTATTGGCGATGTTAATGGTATTGTACCAAGCAATGTAGGCGCAGGATATATCTTAAGAAGAGTTATGCGTAGAGCAATAAGACATGTAAAGAAAATCAATCTTGATCCACAAGAATTAATAGAAGTAGCAAAAATTTATATTGAAAAAGTATATAATACTGCTTACCCACTATTAGTAGAAAAAGAAGAATATATTTTATCTGAAATTCAAAAAGAAATGGATAAATTTAATAAGGCTTTAGAGCAAGGTCTTAAAGAATTTGATAAAGTTATATTTGGTATAGAAAAACATAAGGAATTTGCTAAATCAAAAGGCGAGACCGTTAAAGACGAAATCGGCGGTAAGGCTGCATTTAGATTATATGACACTTTTGGATTCCCACTAGAATTAACTATAGAACTTGCAAGTGAAAAAGGCTACACTGTAGATGAAGAAGGTTTTAAAGTTGCATTTGAAGAACATCAAGCCAAGTCTAAAGGTGTAGATAAGGGCGTATTTAAAAGTGGTTTGCAAGATGATGGCGAACAAACTATTAAATATCACACCGCTACTCACTTACTTAACGCTGCATTAAAGTTAGTGTTGGGTAAAGATAGTCATCAGATGGGCTCTAATATTACTGCTGAAAGATTACGTTTTGATTTCCCTTGCGATCATAAGTTGGAAGAATCAGAAATTAAACAACTAGAAGATATAGTTAATGGCTGGATAAAAGACGACTTAAAAGTTACTTTTGAAGAAATGCCAAAGACCAAGGCTGTAGAAATTGGTGCAGAACATCAATTTATCGAACGTTATCCTGATATGGTTACTGTATATTCAATAGGGGACGTAAGTAAAGAAATTTGTACTGGACCACACGTTGAACATACTGGTGTATTGGGTGAATTTAAAATAACTAAAGAAGAAAGTTGTGCATCTGGTGTAAGACGTATTAAAGCAATATTGAAGTAAATAAAAAACAACTACTTAACATAAGTAAAATAATTACTTTAAGTAGTTGTTTTTTTTAATCTAAATCTAGAGTTTTTAAATATGCTTTAAGGTCTTTACCATAGTTAGGATCTTTTAGACAGGCATCAATGTTGGCTATTACAAAACCTAGTTTGTTGCCCATATCGTATCTTCTACCTACAATTTCTTGTGCCATAAGTAATTCTTTTTTTATCATAAGAATGTAAGCGTCTGTTACGGTAAGTTCGCCATTTTTTATTTCACATTGTTTGATATAGTCGAATATATCTTTAGTTAATATTGCAGTACCCAAGTTACATATATTGCTAGGGGCTTCTTCTACTTTTGGTTTTTCTACAAAATCAAGGACTAATGATGCTCCATTACCTAAAGGTTTGTTTTTAATTATTCCGTATCTGTATACTTCTTTTGGATCGCATTCCTGTACAGCGATAACACTTTTATGATAAGTGTTATAGTTGTCTATAAGTTGTTCAATTATGTTCTTTTTGTCACAAGTCATAAGTTCATCGCCAAACAACATAACAAAAGGATCATCTCCGACAAAGGCTTTTGCCAATTCTAGACAATGTCCAGTGCCGAGTGGTTTGTCTTGCATTTTGTAGTAAATGTTGGCTAGATTATTAGGCTTGGTGGCTAATTCTAGAAATTCAGTTTTACCACTTTCTTTAAGACGATTCTCTAATTCGATGTTATGGTCAAAATGTCTAATAATACATTCTTTCCCACGCCCTAAAAGTATCAATACATCAGTAATACCAGCCTTATTAAGGTCTTCTACAAGTACTTGTAATATAGGTTTGTCAAGTAGTGGTAACATTTCTTTTGGTACAGATTTAGAAATAGGCAAAAATCTAGTTGCTAAACCACCACATAATATAACTGCTTTTTTTATCATAATAATATTAACTCCCAATTTTAAATAATTATATCACAATTAAGTATACCAATATTTAATATTCTTTTTCAATCAAAAAAGATAATTTTGTTTTTTTATGATTTATAATTACGAGCAAGTAAAGTTTGTTCCAATTCATTAACTCGTTTAAATATGTTGGCAAAAAACATAACAAATAATTTTGGGCTTTGAGTAAATAGTGTTTTTATGTTTAGTTTGATATTTCTAGCATAAAGAACTTGTTTAAGTTCGCGAGATTCTCTAGCGATTATAGGTATAAAGTTGAGAGCGATTACCAACATTAACGATATGTCTAAAGTATTAACTTTAAATAATTTTAAAGGATATAATAGTTGTTCGAATCCTATTGATAGTTGGGTAGGGCTTATGCGACTAGAAAATATAAATGCGCCATTAGTAACGATAATTATTTTCCAAGCCACAATCAAACTATTGATATAGTTGTCGAATATTAAATTAAACAAGAAGACTATAATTACAAAAACTAAAATTTTTGATAGATTAATCAAGGCTTTTTTAGGGCTTATGTAAAAAATAAAATGTAACAAAATATTAGAAATTGTTAAACCTAGTAGTACCCAAACATTGTTAATTAAAAAAGTAACAATAGAAAATGCTATAAATAATAAAATTAATATAAACATACTACTACTCCTTTATAGTTAAAGAGTTAAGTATATCTTCATTGGATTGATAATTTTCTATGTTAAACTTTTCTATAAGTTGCAACTTTAGTGGTATGTATGTGTCATGTTTGCGATAAATGTCTAGATTTTTTAAAGTTTCACTTGTGGTTAAAAAACTTTCTAATACTCCATCATTAATAATCATTACTTTGTCAGCATACACTATTTCTTCTAACATATTGGTGGTAAATATTACTGTAGTTCCATTATTTTTTAATGTTAAAAATAACTGATATAATGCTTGTTTTGTAGATGGGTCTAGATATACACTTGCTTCATCAAAAATAATAATTTTTGGCTCTATTGCTAGCATATTGGCTATTGCAATACGTTGTTTTTGACCGGTAGAAAGACTAAAAGTTTCACTATTTTTGTAGTTGGACATACCCACCATTTTTAGTGCATAATCTATATTTTCATCGATTTTTGGCTGGGTATAACCATAGTTTTTTAATGTGAAAACCAAGTCGTCATATACTGTATTAAATATAATTTGGTTGTCGGGATTTTGAAATATAATTCCGATTTTTTCTTTACTTTTTTTTATAGGTACATTGTCGATTGTTATGCTACCTGTTTTATTTTTAATTAAACCCGACATTAATTTTATTAAGGTTGTTTTGCCACTTGCGTTGTTGCCTGTTATGGCTACAATTTGGGCATCATCTATAGTAAAATTAAGGTTTTGTAATTGAAAATTAGGGTACTTAAATCCTACATTCTTAAACTCTATCATATTACACCACCATTAAATTTTATCGTTTGTATTTGTCTTTAAGTTATCTTCTTGACTTTCTGCGTTAACTGTATCGCTTGAATTGTGTATTTTGTCTGATTCAGTTGGATTGTCTAAAGTATTGTCTATATTTTCATCAACATCATTATCTTCATCTTCTGTATTAAACAATCTTTTGTATACACCCATTTTGTCTAATCCTAGATTAATAAAGAATACACTTAATACTTGAATTGGAAGCATAATTAATTGTTTAAGTAAACGAGTAGGGAAAATAACAAAGAAAGCCTTTTTTGCTGTAATGTATATCCATAAACTATTAAGTATTGAATTGCATAATATTAAAACTATTAAACTAGAAATTATTAAATTAATTATAAATTTTTTAGTATTGAATTTACCTTTGCGTTGTAGGAACAATCCGTATATAAATCCGGTAAGTAATGAAGTAATGGTATAACCTACAAAGTATGCACCGAATGGGAATAATAATGCTCCTATTAAATCGGCTAATCCTGCAATAAGCATAGCCCACCAAGGTCCAAGCATAATACCTGATAACATAATAGGTAAATAAGTAAATGAAATAACGAGAATAGGTGTTTTTATAGAAAGAAACCTATTAAAAACTATTGTGGTTGCAAGTAACAAACCTGCGATAATTATTTTTTTAATTTTAGACATGAAAAAAACACTCCTTTATATTATAAATATTCGAATTATACGAAAAAGATTTTGTCTATCAAAATTATAGACAAATCATAATTAATATTAAAGAGTGTTAAATTTCAAAACGAAGTTTTTTGTGTATTAAAACAATATACTTTCTCATGGGCGTTTACCATTCCATTAAGATTTCTAGAAGAGTATAGTCCTAATTCTAGTATTTTGCAACATAAATTTGCAAATTTTAAAAAATTTATGTATTTTGACAAAAATTAATTAATTTGTAATTTTGAGTTGACAAGTGCGTAATAAATTATTCAATTTCTTTTAGATTATACTGGAAAATAAAGTGGATTTTAGACAATTTTTTATACAAGTTATTGACCCCATTATATTTTTAATATATAATGTAATTAATAATAAACTTAAATCCGTAATGTTTTTTTGCGATGTTATGGGTAAAAGGGGTAGATTATGAAAATTATAAAAGGCGTATTTACATACACAATGCTTCTTATTGGCGCAGCATTAATTATATGTATGGCGTTAGTGGGTTGTATGTTCTTATTCCCTAACTTTAAAGTATTTGGTTGGGGCATAATGTTTAAGAGCAACGAACTTGCTTCTGAAGTTAGATCTCCAGAACTTACAGCCGGTGCAACTTACACTTTGGATATTGATGCAAAATTACATGACGTTTACATCTATCAATATTCCGATAGTACACCAACTATATCTTTACAAAAATTTGATGATATGTTTGGTATCATGAAAGGCTCTAGAGATAGTTATGATGGTAGTGTTAAGTTTGACCCTGTAGACGCAACTACATATAAAGTAGAAGCAAAAGATATTGAAGGTGCTATCTTAAAACGTTCTAGTAAGATAGTTGTCTATGTTCCTAATGGAAGATCATATAAATTTAACATTAAGACCACTTCTGGTAATATCAATATTGATGGTTCTTTAAGAGAAGTTGCTGGTAAAGTTAAAAGTGCTACCGAACTTAATGTTAAAGGACTTAACCTAGAGACTACTACTGGCTCATTTAGTTGGAGCAATGTTAATAGACCAAGCAATGTTGTTGAACTAGAAAATTTATCTGCAAAGACACAATATGGTAAATTTAACTTTAGTTTAGGTGACGATGTTACAATTAAAGGTAATGAAAATTCTAAATATTATCTAGAATGTAAACGTGGTGAATTTACTTTCAACAACGTTAAAGTTAATGAAATGCATATTGAAGGTAATGATGTATTAGTAGTTGCTAATGAATTGAATACTGTTAAGAGTTTCTATTTCAATGCTCCTAATGGATTCTTTAATGTAACCAAACTTGTTACTGCTGATAAGGGTTTAAGCACAATTATCACCAACAATATTGATGTTCAACTTAACGAAGTTATTGGTGAATTGGCTATTACTACAACTTATGGTAATATTAATGTTAACAAGACTACAAAAAATGCTTCACTTAAATCTATTAATGGTAATATAACAGTTGGTAAAGCAGAAGATAATTTAAGTGCTATATCAGAACACGGTGATATTATTGTTGGTTCTTACAATAGTAAAGTTTATTTAAAGAACAAACATGGTAAGATTGAAGCAACTTATAATAAAGATGCATTTGACATTTATTCTTCTATCGCTAATAAGAGTGAAATCATTAATGAAGAAGGTTCAATTACAGTTAATGACTTAATGATTGGTACTGACTTAACAACTACAAGCGGTGGTACTATTAATGCTAGTTACTACTTAATGCCTAAAAATGATGACAATATTCACAATGTTAAATTATTAGCAGGTGGCACAGCCAACTTACAAGTTGCTAATACCAATGGATTTATGTTTAATGGTAAAGGCAATATTTCTGGTAAAGTAAGTAGTGTTAATATGACCGCTACTACTGAAGCAACACAAATATTAAGTGGTGAAGGTCCTTTCACAACACTTAATGTTGATGCTGGTACAGGTAATGCTATATTTAGTACATACAATAAATAATTGATTATGATTAAAAGTCCCCGTATACTAACAGGGACTTTTATTTTGCTTAATTATTACATACTAATTAAATAATGTTATATTTTTAAATTTTGCCTAAAAAAAGCGAAAAAATATATATTAATTAACTAGTATGCTTAACTTAACTTGACAAAAGTAAGTATTTAAAGTAATCTAGTTTAGACGATAAATATAAAAAAGGAAATAATAATGTTACAAGCAATCAATGTTTCACTTCAATTCGGTGGAAGAAAATTATTTGAAGATGTTAATATTAAATTCACTAAAGGTAATTGCTATGGCATAATTGGTGCCAATGGTGCTGGTAAAAGTACATTTTTGAAGATACTTACTGGAGAGATTACACCTAATAAAGGGGAAGTTGTTAAAAGCCCAAAGGAACGTATGAGTGTCCTTAACCAGAACCAAGAAGCATTTAACAATGAGACTGTTATGCGTACAGTACTTATGGGACATAAACGTCTTATTGAAGTTATGGAAGAAAAAGATGCTATTTATGCTAAACCTGACTTTGACGAAGCCGATGGTATGAAAGCCGCAGAACTTGAAGCAGAGTTTATGGAAATGAATGGTTGGGAAGCCGAGAGTGATGCACAAACTTTACTTAATGGTTTAGGTGTACCTAGTGAACTTCATTATAGTATTATGAGTGAACTTGACCCTAAAATGAAAGTTAAAGTGCTTTTAGCGCAAGCATTGTTTGGTAATCCAGATATTCTTATATTGGACGAACCTACCAATAACTTGGACGCAGTTACTACTAAATGGTTGGAAGATTACCTTATTGATTTTGAAAATATTTTAATCATAGTTTCGCACAATAGACACTTCCTTAACAGGGTATGTACACATATTTGTGATGTGGATTATGGCAAAATTAATATGTATGTAGGTAACTACGATTTCTGGTACGAAACAAGTCAATTATTGCTTCGTCAACAAAAAGAACTTAACAAAAAGATGGAAGCAAGGGCTAAAGAATTACAAGAATTTATTGCTAGATTCTCTGCTAATGCATCAAAAAGTAAACAAGCAACTTCTAGAAAGAAAGAATTAGAAAAATTAACTATTGAAGATATTAAACCTAGCAGTCGTAAATATCCATATATTGATTTTAGAGTAGAAAGAGAAGCCGGCAACGATATTCTTAAAGTAGAGAATTTAACCAAAAAAGGTGTATTCGAAAATGTTTCGTTTACAGTTAATAAAGGCGAAAAAATAGCCTTTGTTAGTGAAAAGGGTACTACAATTACTGCATTATTTAAGATTATTGCTGGAGAAGATAAAGATTATACTGGCGAAGTTAAATGGGGTAAAACTATTACTTATAGTTATATGCCACAAAACTATAACCAATATTTTGATGACTGTAATCTTAACCTAGTTCAATGGTTGGGACAATTTAGTAAAGAACAAGAACAATCATACTTACGTGGTTGGTTGGGACGTATGTTGTTTACTGGAGAAGAAGGCTTAAAACAAGCAAAAGTATTGTCGGGTGGAGAAAAGGTAAGATGTATGCTAGCAAAAATGATGTTGACTAGTGGTAATTTCCTTATCTTTGACGAACCTACTAATCACCTTGACCTAGAAAGTATAACTGCACTTAATAAAGGTATGATTAATTTTAAAGGCAATATATTGTTTACCAGTCATGACCAAGAATTAATGGAAACAGTGGCTAATCGTATTATAGAAATTAATGGTACAAAAACTTATGATAAATTAATTAGTTATGATGAGTATCTTGAACAAAAGAACCAATAATAAATATTGATAATTAATTTTTATAACAAAACAAAAAGGCACAATCACATTGTGTCTTTTTGTTTTGATTTAGTTAATATGATTTATTTTAGATACCTATCTGCTATGTTTACATTGATCATAATTATTAAATCATTAGGATATTTTTTCTTTAATTCTTCTACACTACTAGGTTTAACATCTCTTACATTATAGTAATTATATATCATTAAAGTTCTTAATAAGTCTTTAGCCATATATATCGAATTAGGCATTCCAATACCACAAGTGTATCCACCAATTAAGTCAGGGAAATCGACATTGTATCCGTCATCTTCTTTATTAAAAACTGCAGGAAATCTAAAATTCATATTATTCTCCATATTTGATTTAACTTGTTATCAACTTAATTGTAATATATCACATAATTGTTAATTTTCACAATATAACTAATAGATATTACTTTGATTAACAAAAAATATTTATATATAGGATAATTATATACTAATGTTATTATTGTTTGTATTATCGGAAGTTAGACGAAAGCAGTGCGTAGCAATATTTTCAAAAAATTAATGTTTATTCAAACTGTGATTAAACGAATACAGTGAGATTTTACTGGAAATTATAGGGCTTTTTTATTAAAAATATATTCATTTTTTTTGAAACTATACAAAAAAAGTGCTATGATAAAGTATGGGGGAATTAGTTATGAGATTACCAAAGGGATTATGTAAAGAACTAAAAGATATATTTAAGGAAGATTATCCTATTATTAGAAAAGGGATATTGTTTGCCGAGCATAAGCATAAAGATGCTGTTAGAGATGACGGCTCTCCATATTTTTGGCACCCATTAAGAGTGGCTGAATATGTTAGAAAATTTAAAAATAGTAAGCACCCTACAATTCTTTACCTTTCGGCATTACTGCATGACACACTAGAAGATACATACACTTCTTATAAGGAATTGTGTGAGACTTTTGGCGAAACAGTCGCTAGTACTGTTATGGAATTGTCCACACCTAAATTTGCCCCAAAATTTATAGATGGGAAAGCAATGTACTTATCTAAAAAGATGCAAAATATGACTAGTTATGCTTTGTACATCAAACTATGTGATAGACTCGATAATGTGTCTTGCCTTAATGGTTGTACTGAAGAGAAACGTAACCGTATTTTAAGTGATACACGTATTATACTTGATAATATTAAAGAACATGCTAGATTAAGTGAAACTCATAATCGTGTAATTTTGGCTATAGAAGAAGAGATGAAAAAATACCAATAAGCAGGAGTGTTTATTATGCTAATCGAAAATGAATTTTTAAATAATATAGAAAATATTTATGGCAAAGAGAATAGAGAACTCGTTGAAAAAGCATTTAACTTTGCCAGTGAAAAACATAAAGGTCAATTAAGAGACAACGGAGAAGAATATATTAATCACCCATATAGGGTAGCAAAAATATTGGTTGAAACAAAGGCTGACGTACCATCGGTAGTTAGTGGACTTTTGCATGACGTGTTGGAAGATACCGATTGTACCGAGCAAGAATTAAAGAGTAATTTTGGCGAAGTGGTAAGCAATATATGTGTTGGTGCTAGTAAAGTAGAATTAATTAAAGAAGCAAGATTAAAGAATCCTGACGAGTTGGAAAACTTAAGAAAAATGTTTTTGGCTCTAGGTAAAGATGCTAGAGTTGCCTTTGTTAAACTTGCTGATAGACTAGACAATATGCAGACTCTAGATAAAAAAGACAGAGAAAAACAAATAAAGATAGCACAAGAAACACTAGATATATATGTTCCTATTGCAGAAAGATTGGGTATGAATAAGTTTAAACATACCATGGAAGATTTATGTTTTAAATACATTTTCCCAGACGAATATGCCGAAGTTAATAAGTATCTTGATGAGAATTATAAAAAGAGTGAAAATATTATAATTGACATTAGACAAAAGATAGAGAATTTAGCAAAAGAATATGGTATAGATGCCAGAATTCAAAGTCGTATTAAAAGTAGTTTTGGTGTTTTTAAAAAGACAAGAAGTAAAGGTAGAGCCAATGTATTAGATGTTATAGCACATCGTATTATAGTTAAAGAAGTTAAAGATTGTTATACAATGCTAGGTGCAGTACACAATCTATGGCAACCAGTTGAAGGTCGTATTAAAGACTATATCGCTATGCCAAAGAAGAACCTATATATGTCACTTCATACTACAGTTATTTATCCTACCGAGAATGGTGGTATACCTTTTGAAATACAGATAAGAACAGAAGAAATGCATATTTATTGTGAATATGGTATGGCTGCTCACTGGATGTATAAGGAACATGGTTCAAAGGCTAATAAAGTCGATGGCAACAATGCTATATTTAATATGAAAAAGAAGATAAGCGAGTCTACCGATAAAGTCGTTCAAGAAAATGAATCTGATGAGTTTCTACAAATTATAAAAACTGGTTTCTATGATAATAAAATATTTGTATTTACACCTAATTACAATGTTGTCGAATTACCTGAAGGCTCGATACCATTAGATTTTGCTTATGCAGTACATACAGGATTAGGTAATAGATGTATAGGTGCAAAAGTTAATGATAAAATGGTACCTATTAATACCACTTTAAATACTGCAGATATTGTAGAGATATTAACCCAACAAGGTAAAGGTCCATCAAGAGATTGGATTAAGATATGCAAGAGCCGTGGGGCTATATCAAAGATTAAAAACTATTTTAAGAAAGAAAAACGTGAAGAAAATATTAAAATAGGTAAGGATATACTTGAAGAACAAGCAAGACGTAAAGGCTATCAATTACCAAAATTGCTTGAAGATAAAGAAACCTTAACTGAAGTTGCTGTAAAATATCATCTATTGGGACTAGAAGAGATATATGCAGCAGTTGGATATGGCGGCATTACTGCATCACAAGTATTGGGTAAATTTATATCCAAACAACAAAAGTTGCAGAAAGAAGAAAAGAAAGTTGCTTTATCTAATGACAATCCTACAAAATCTGGAGATACTAGCGTAATTATTGACGGACATGACGACTTACTTAAAAAAGTGGCTAGATGTTGTAATCCAATACCGGGTGACGATATTGTAGGCTATGTAAGTAGGGGAAGGGGTGTTACAATTCATAGACGTGATTGTGCTACACTTAACAACCTAGAAAGTGGACGTATTGTAGAGACCACATGGAATAAGAATATTTTAAGTGAAGTATATAATTCCAACTTTAAAATCATTGCTAAAAACTCTTCTGGTGTACTTAATAAAATTTCTATGAAGATAGCAGATAATAAAGTAGATATAACTTTTATTAAAGGCGAAGTAACAAAAACTGGCGATGCTGTTATTAATGTAGGCGTTAAAGTTAAATCTAGACAAGAATTGTTGGATTTACTTAACAAAATTAAGTCAATACCTGAAGTATATGATGTAATAAGATAGTGTGTTAACAATTATTGTTTAAGAATTATAGTAAATGAATATAATTAAGAAAAATTAATTAGAACAAAAAAATAAGACTTAAAATTTAAGTCTTATTTTTTATTAGAAATATTATTATTTTGATTTGATTGTGTTAACCAATTGTTCGATAACATTTAAAGTTTCTGCATCTTTAATGTTTTTAAGTAAAACATTGATTATTTCAAACATTGCTCCACGACGTTGTTCTTTTCTTATTGATTCTGCAATAGTTGTTAGTGGTTCGCCACATTGTGGACAGAAGTTAGCATTTTCTTCTACTACAGAATTGCATTTAGTACATTTTTCCATATTTTAACTCCTACTTATTACTTTTTTGTAATTTCATGGTATATTTTTATTCTATCTTCTTCAATTCTGTGTGCAATTTCATCGTAAAGGCAACGATTCTTTTCAAGTTGGGTAGCCAATAATAGTTCTGATGGCTTTGGTTCTTCTAGGAAAGTTGTTCCGCCATAAGTACGGCTTATTGTACCGTCATCTTCTAGACTTAATGTTAATTCATCATTGCTTTTTGAAGCAAGAGTTGGTTTTTTACCTCTAGGAGTTTCGTTGTATACTTTTACACTTGACATACTGTAGTGGTCTACATCTATAAGACCTGTCATGTTTCCATTAAAGTCAATTGCGAATACACCGGGCATTTTTGCACCATTGTTTTTGATAGATGCTGATAAATATCCGCTTACACTTGTTGCTTTTGATAGAGCATTATTAGTACGTAGTTCGATAGGGTAGTGGATTACTTTACCTTTACTATTACGTTTGGCAAATTGTACAATCTCTTGTACACCTTCATTAACATAATATAGTCTATCTGTATTTACTTTAGGGTCACTAGTTAAGTTGTCGACAACTTCTTGAATTACATCTCTACCATCAAGTACTTTCATAATGTTATTTTCTTGAGCACCACGCATAAGTATAATATGAGCATCACTCTTAAGCAATCTTTTAACAATTTTAGTTAATTCTTTTTGTCTTAAATTGATACCAAACCATAATACTTTATTATCTTCGGTAATATCTGCTTTAGTAAGCTCACTCATCTTCCATTGCCAGCCAAATAGGTCACCGGCAAGAACTACAACTTTTTCTACTGAATCGTTGGTTCTTACTAATCTCTCATCAAAATATGTTAAGAATTTTTCATCTCTGATTGATTTTCCTGGGTTGGAAGTATCAAACATATTTAAACTTGATAAAGGTAATAATTCGATATGTTGGCAAGTGTCTGGTAGGGTAATCTCCACATGAGATATATTACCAGTACTTTTTTTACTTAATTTTCTTGTAAAATCGCTTTGATTGGCAAGAGTTACTTCATCAAGTTCATCAGCCGATGCAAGGTTTACTTTTTTAGGACGATTACCTTTTTTAGGGAAGTTACCTTCTCTATATAACTCCATTATTTTTGGTTTTTTCTTATCAGAAGTATATGGATTTATTTGTTCACTCATTTTGTTATACCCCCTTCAGCCTTTTTTACCATTTCGCCAAGTGTTGCATGAGCATTTTCTTGTTCAACTTCACGAGCAATTGCAGAACTATCTATATAATATAGTTGACTTACCAATTCAGCATTAAGAGTTAATTGATTATTAGGTTTAAACATTGGTATTATATTTATTTTTGGTATATATCTTAATGTTTCGTGTTCGTTGGTCTTATAATATGGATTTGGTTTAATTTTGCACAATAACATTAAAGCATTAGGTTGTGCGTTACCCATATTAACAGCAGCAGCATAATCAGAGTTTGCTTGTAGTGTAGGGCAAACTATAATTGTACGTTCCTTGGTAGAAGTACCTATTGTACGATTAAATTTATCTTTAACCGGAACTTCAACACGTTCGGAAGTGATAGCACCTTGTGGTGGGTGAGTGTGACCAGTAATTACTAAATCAGCATCTCCTTGTGGGAAAGCGGCATTACTTTGTGATTTCATCACGTCTAAAGATTTTGCTGTATTGCCACCTTTACCAGCACCATGCATTGCTGCAACTACTAATTTACCTTTTTCTTTGCTTCCTTCAATAGGCATATTAATAGTAATATGTGCATTGTGTGGGCAGAAAGGAACGTTTAATCTGTCTGCAAGTATCTTCAAAGCAGAAATATTGGTATCTACACCACGTTTTGAGTCCTTTGAATCGTGGTTACCAGGAGTGATGGCAATAATTTTACCTTGTTTTGCTAAAGGTAAAAATTGATCATAAAGATAATCAATAACTTCTTCTGGTGGTAGATTTTCATCGTGGGTATTAGATACACTTGTTTGTGTGGCATTATCCAAAATATCACCATTAAGTATAACACCAGAGTTGTAAGTGTTGTTAACAACTTTTACCCATTGTTCAAATAAGTCTAATCTTGCATTAATGTTACCCGCATGTAAATCAGGAAGTGGGAATAATAGAACAGATGTAAATGGCCATTCAACTTCAATATCTGTCATAATTTCTAGTGGTGAGAAAGCGGACAATATTTGTCCATTACGTGCTCTACGAAGTTGGTCATTTGTCTTATCTACTTTAACATTGGCTGCAAAATATTCAACAACTTTGTTTTTCATAATGACTCCTTTTCATTTGTTACAATCTAATTATACTAGATAACGACTTAATTTGCAATACCCAACCTTTCAAAACCTATTAAATATTTATAAATATATATTATTATATAATTAATCTTAATTAAAAAATCTCCAACATATGTTAGAGATTTTTAGTGTTTTAATGATTATTATTTAACAATTCTTTAATCAAATAATATTTACAAGAACATTATTAATGCTTGTTTGGTTCGTTATTTTCTAGTGTAACATGTAGGTCACTGCTTGTATCTATATCGTATTCGGTAGTGCTTTGTTTTGGACTAACATTTACTCTATATATAGTTGGATTTTTAAACATTAATGTTTGATCATAGGTGGCATATTGTTTAACGGTTTTGTCTCTTTCACTGGCTTGTTCGGCTGCCATTTGGTCAATAATATCAATATAATTACTTAATCCTTCATGGAATTCGTCTTGATATGCCTGTGCAAGGTTTTCATATTTTTCAACTAAATCTTCAATATCTTGTTTTGGGCAGTATTTGTAGATTCTGTGAGTAACTTTTCCTTGTTCTCTTGCTTTATCAAGTTTTATAATTTGGCTTAAAAATCTTTCCATAAATGAAGAATGAATTTCTCCAAAACGAGTTCTGCCTATTCTGGATTTAACATTAGGGTCACCATTGATATGGTTGTCACTGCCACCAGTGTAAAGTATTTGTCTTTCCATACCCATTTCTTTAACTGCATTTCGTATAACAATGCTACCTTCAGGTGTACGGGCATTGTATGCTGCTTCAAATCCATCAAGTTCCATACTTAATAGCATTTTTGCTACACGTTTCTTTCCAATATTAAGCAATCTTAATCTGTCTTCTTTTTTAGTGCCAGGTTGTAAATCTAGTTTGACACGGTCAAGGTTAACATTAGGGTGGGCTAATATACAAATACCGCCTGCAGAATGTGCAATTTTGATTACATCGGATATATTTAATTGTAGACGTTTTGGTTCTGGAGCGCCTTTTAATACTTTTCTTAATTCTTCAGTAGTAACATTACCTATAGTTATGTTTGATTTGTTTAAGAAATCCAATACATCTTTTACACCAAATTGTCCAAAGCCGGGAGTGGTTTTTCTTCTTTCTAGTACATATTTATTTATAAGTGTATCACTAAATTTTACACCATATTCTTTTTCAATAACCTTAAATAAACCTTGGTCTCTTAATAAGTCATTATGGTGTTTTGCTCGAAGTAATCTATGGAAAAGACTATTAGAATCAAATTGTGCACCGTATACAAGCATATGAACTTTTAAAGGTTTGTTCTTTTGACTTAATACACCGGGTATGACACAAGTAATCTCTACACCAGGTATAAAGTCTATACCATTAATTCTATGTATTACTCTATTGAAACTATATTCTGGGAAAGTGGTATTGTTGTCGGTATTATATGTTCTTATTTGTTCGTTAAGACTATTAAATAGTACTGCTGTGCTAGCCATGGTATTATGTTCGGTAATAGACAATATCTTAACATTGTTTTTCTTTGCATCGTTAAATAACTGTGCTGTAGAGCCACGGCCATCATGACTGCCACCATGTAGGTCAGTATCTGACTGATACTCTGATATAGTAACACCATATTTGTTTGATATATTATCAACATTTACTCTGGTTGAAGAGCCAAAACTATGTAGATGAAAATCAACCTTTGCATTGACTGTACTAAAGTTGGATCCGGTGTTTTTAAACTTATTTGTGCTTTCATTTAATTCATTGTCAGCCATATCCCAACCCCCATATTTCTTTTATTATTTATATAATACCAAATTGTAAAGTAAATTTCAATAGTAGATGCCAAAATTATGTATAAATAAATATTACTATTTTCTTCTATTAAATGTTTTTATATATAAATCAATTTTGCTTAAGTATTTTGCGATTTTGATGTAACCAGATATTGTTATTGGACATGATTATTAATAAAAAATATGTGTTAAAACTGTTATTAATCAATACGAAAACTATTATACTTGTTTTGATTTTGGTTTTTTGTGTGATATGATAAATCAGTAAGGTGAATTATGAAACTTAAACAAAAAATTATTATTTCTGTCATTATATTAATAATGTTACTGTCAGCACTAACTCTATCTTGTATTTATGTGTGGTGGTATAGACAACCACAAAAACCAGTAATCCATATTATTGCTTTGGGTGGACAATCTAATTGTGAAGGAGTTGCGTTAAGTAGTGCACTTGAACAAAAAGTAACTAACAAGCAGTATCAATTGTATTCGCAGGGTTTTAAAAATGTAAGTATTGTTAGAGTAACAGAAGGTGGAGTGGTAGGGAGTATTCAACAATGTAAATTAGGTCTTGGGGCGACTAGTAACCATTTTGGTATAGAAATAGGTATTGCTGACTACTTAAACACATATTATCCAGATTATCAATATTGCCTAGTTAAAAAGGCTGTAGGTGGTACTACAATGGGTGAGTTTTGGACACCATCTTCTGATACGGGAGAATATATTGAACAACTAATTAATGGTATCAATATTACAATACAACAATATGAAAAACTTGGCTATATTGTTAAGGTAGATGCATTTTGTTTTATGCAAGGCGAAGAGGAAAGTGCATCTGGCGAATTAACAAATTATTATAATGATACTCTTAATATGATTAATTATTTTCGTGAGACTTTTAAACAATATGGCGATAATATTAGATATATAGATGGCGGAGTGTATCACAGTGAAAGATTCCCATATGGTAATCAAGTTAACCAGATTAAAAAAAGTGTAGCAGATACTGATAACAATAATTATTATATAGACACTATTGCTATGGGATTAACTAAAAATAATCACGAAGAAAGCGGAATTGATGATGTATTTCATTATGATAGTTTATCAATGTTAAGACTAGGTTGGGCTTTTGGAGAAGATATTGTAGATAATAATAATGTCGATTAATTATTAATTGATTATTGTAATATGTTATTAAAGTATGAAAAATAGTTAGTAATTTATAATTTTTATGGTATTATCATTTTAGAATTCTTTTAATTAGGAGTGTAAAGAAATGGAAGAAAATATAAAAGATCCTATTGATTGTTTATTTGATGAAGATAACAATGACCCTATAGTATTGCTTAATGAAAAGGGCGAAGAACAAGCATTTGAACAGGTTGCTGTCATACCACAAAGCAAAAAGACTTATGCTATATTACAACCTATCGGTCATATGGACGGAGTAGGAGAAAATGAAGGTTTAGTATTTGCAATTGAAGAGTCTGAAGATGGTGGCGAATATCTTAAACTTGTTACCGATGACAAGATAATAGATGAAGTCTTTGACGTTTATGAAGAAATGTGGGACGATGCCGAATGTGATTGTGGCTGTCACTGTCATGATGGTTGTGATTGTGAAGATGATTGTGAAGATGATTGTGAAGATGACTGTGATTGTCATTGCGAAGATGAAGAATAATAACTTTATGTATACTTAAATCAACTTAAACTTTATTGCTAATAAGTTTACTTTAACAATTGTGTTAAGTAATATTGGCGATAAAGTTTTTTTATTTTCTTTTGTCTTTTAGTTATTTTTTCTTGTTCAAATTATAAATTTTTTGTTCAAAATATTGAAAGATTAATTATACATAAGTTTTTCGCAATTTCTTGATTTTTTTACATTTTATTTGCATAAATATTATCGCTTATTAATATTTAACTATTTTAAAAATTTGCTTAAAAAATTTGACTTTTTCAAAGTATGGGCATTGTAACTAAAAATGGGAAAAATCACAAGATATTGTGTTGTTGTGTTTGACTTAACCACAATATCTATTTATAATGCCATTAGTAAATTGAAAAGGGGAAGGCTATGAAAATAATCAAAAGAAGTGGACAAGAAGTTGAATTTGACGCATCAAAAATCTATAATGCTATCACTAAAGCCAACAATAACCAAGAGAAAGACAAAGACCGCATAACTGAAGCAGAAATCAAGGAAATTGTTGATACTGTAACTAAAAAATGTAAAAACATTAAACGTGCAGTTTCGGTAGAAGAAATACAAGATATGGTAGAAGAAAACCTTGTTGCACGCAATAAGTTTAAACTTGCCAAGCATTATATAACATATAGATATCAAAGAGCCTTGGTTAGACATTCTAATACTACAGACAAACAAATTTTGTCTTTAATTGAATGCGAAAACGAAGAAGTTAAACAGGAAAATTCTAACAAAAATCCTACTGTAAATAGTGTTCAAAGAGACTATATGGCGGGCGAAGTAAGTAAAGATATTACTAAAAGATTCCTATTGCCTACAGATATAGTTGAAGCCCATGAAAATGGCGAAATACATTTTCATGATGCTGACTATTTTGCTCAACACATGCATAATTGTGACCTTATCAATCTAGAAGATATGTTGCAGAATGGCACAGTTATTTCTGGCACTATGATAGAGCGTCCACACTCTTTTGCTACTGCTTGCAATATTGCTACCCAAATAATAGCCCAAGTTGCTAGTAGTCAATATGGCGGACAAAGTATTAGCCTTACTCATTTAGCACCTTTTGTTGATGTAAGTAGACAAAAGTTTAGACGTGAGACTAAAAAAGAGTTTGAAGAGTTGGGTGTAGAAATCACTGAAGAACAACTTAATGCTATTGTAGAAAGTCAAGTAAGGAAAGAAGTTAATAAGGGTATCCAAACTATTCAATATCAAGTAGTTACTCTTATGACCACCAACGGACAAGCCCCATTTATAACAGTGTTTATGTATTTAGGTGAAGCCCGTAACGAACAAGAAAAGAAAGACCTTGCTATGATGATAGAAGAAACCCTTAATCAACGTATTACTGGTGTTAAAAACCAAAAGGGTATATACATAACTCCTGCTTTCCCAAAACTTATCTATGTACTAGAAGAACAAAATATACATGAAGATAGTCCTTACTGGTATTTAACCGAGTTGGCAGCCAAATGTACAGCAAAACGTATGGTTCCTGACTATATTTCTGAAAAGAAAATGTTGGAACTTAAAAAAGATAAAAATGGCGAAGGACACTGTTATACTTGTATGGGCTGTCGTAGTTTCTTAACTCCATATGTTGATGAAAACGGTAAACCAAAATACTATGGTAGATTTAATCAAGGCGTAGTTACTGTTAACCTAGTTGATATAGCATTAACTGCTAATAAAGATATGGACAAGTTCTGGAAAATATTTGACGAACGTATGGAATTATGCCATAAAGCATTACAATGTCGTCATAACAGATTAAAGGGTACTTTGTCTGATGTTTCGCCTATACTATGGCAATATGGTGCATTAAGTAGGCTTGCACCGGGAGAAAAAATTGATAAGTTGCTTTATGGTGGATATTCTACAATTTCTTTAGGATATGCAGGGTTGTGGGAAACCGTTTATGCATTAATTGGCGAAAAATTAACTAGTCCAAAAGGTAAAGAACTAGGATTAGAAATTATGAGCAAACTTAATGAGTATACTAAAAAATGGAAAGAAGCCGAGAATATAGATTACTCATTGTATGGTACACCACTAGAAAGTACTACATATAAGTTTTCAAAATGTTTACAACGTAAATTTGGAGTGATAGAAGGTGTTACTGATAAGAGTTATATTACCAACTCATATCATGTTCACGTAACCGAACCTATTGATGCATTTTCAAAACTTAAATTTGAAAGTGAATTCCAAGCATTAAGTCCAGGTGGAGCAATAAGTTATGTAGAAGTTCCTAATATGCAGAACAATATTCCTGCCGTATTAGAAGTGATGAAATTTATCTATGACAACATTATGTATGCCGAACTTAATACTAAAAGCGATTATTGTCAAGTATGCGGATATGATGGCGAAATTAAAATTGTAGAACAAGACGGTAAATTGGTTTGGGAATGTCCAAATTGTAAAAATAGAGACCAATCAAAAATGAATGTTGCTAGACGTACATGCGGTTATATCGGTTCACAATATTGGAATCAAGGCCGTACACAAGAAATTAAAGATAGAGTATTACACTTATAATCAAAAAAATAGTGAGTTATTATGAATTATGCAGTAATAAAAAATTGTGATATAGCCAATGGTTTTGGTGTGAGAGTGAGTTTGTTTGTAAGTGGTTGTACCCATCATTGCAAAGATTGTTTCAATCCAGAAACTTGGAATTTTAATTATGGTACACCATATACAAAAGAAACAGAAGATTATATAATTCAACTTCTTAAGGCTGACTATATAAAAGGTATAACCTTATTGGGTGGAGAGCCTATGGAAGAAGTTAACCAAAAAGAACTTGTTAATCTATTAAGAAGAATAAAAACCGAATTGCCTAATAAAGATATATGGTGTTATACAGGTTATACTTATGACACCGACCTTAAACAGGGTGGTAAAGCATACTATCAATACACTGATGAAATTTTGTCGTATCTTGATGTCTTGGTAGACGGCGAGTTTAAGACTGATTTAAAAAATTTAAGTCTAAAATTTAGGGGAAGTAGCAACCAAAGAGTGATTGATGTAAAGAAATCATTAAAAGAAAATAAGGTTGTGTTGTACCTAGAATAATTGATAAATAAAAGAATGATAGCATAATTGCTATCATTCTTTTTTTACTATTAAATTTATTTAAACTTAAAAACTACATTAAGCAATTCTGACTATAGTCAATGTTGCACTATAACCACCAGTAGCATTAATTGTAGTGCTATCAGTAATTGTAGGAATCAATGTTATAGTATCGTCACTAGTTAAATTTAATACAAATGTCCCACCAGTTGCTTCAGTGTTAGATAAAGAAACTTGAGTAGGTGTATTAATAGTATCATTAACTCCTATAGCGATTAGTTCTGTGCCAGAAACATCAGTGGCATCGCCCACTTGATATGACACAATATAAGTCCCAGTCGCAGGTATGGTTATGGCATTGTTGGCTACAGCCATACCATTGTTAGTAAGTGTAGTGTTAAGCACTACAGGTGTATTATTAGTAAGTGCTTGTGAAGCAGGATTGTATATTGTAGCATTTTGATTAAGTGCTGGACCAGTAGCCCCAGTTGGACCAGTTGGACCTGTAGGACCTGTAGCACCAGCCACACCTTGGATACCTTGTACGCCTTGAGCCCCAGTAGGACCGGTCGCTCCGGCAGGGCCTGTTGCTCCCGTAGGGCCAGTAGCACCAGTTGCGCCAGTAATACCTTGTATTCCTTGTGGTCCGGTAGCCCCAGTTGGTCCTGTTGCTCCGGTTATTCCAGTGCCAGTTGCACCAGTAGGACCTGTAGGACCAATTGAACCTTGAACACCTTGGATACCCTGTACACCTTGTGCACCAGTAGGACCGGTAGGTCCGGTTGGACCCATAGGACCGATTACTCCTTGTAAACCCTGAACGCCTTGTATTCCTTGAGCACCTGTTGGACCGGTTGGACCAGTAGGACCAGTCGCACCTGTAGGGCCGGTTACACCAGTTGTGGGACCCGTAGGGCCAGTTGGACCTGTAGGTCCGGGTATACCTATATTTCTAACAATCACTTGCGTATTGTTGTTTCTGTTACAACGATTATTGCAAAAACAATTTGAATTAAAACAACTCATTAGTTGACCTCCTTGCATTATCGCTACTGCATAATATGATTGCTTATGTTATTTTGTTACTTTCTATATATAGTTACAATAAAAAAGTTTACATATATTTTATGTAAACTCTGTAATATTAATTTAATTATTCTATGCTGATTGACTCACTATGTTTGTAAATTAAGTTGCTATCGCAACAACCATTGTTACATAATGTCCACTTAAATTTGATTCATCGTCAGTTGATATTTAATGCCATTGCGTGTCGCTTGTATAAACTTCCTTAAGTGTTACAATTTCTTTAGCATGATATAATATTCTACTATTAATTCGGTATCATCTTTATTAGTTTTGCTTAAAGATTTTTCTGCGTTTTGTTTTCCTATGCTACTAAAAAATGGCTGACTAGATAAATATACAAAATCTGATTTCTTTACACCTTTTTGGTATTCGCAAAGTTTGGTTAGACCGGATTTTAAAAGACTATTATAACTTGCGATATTATCTTTGTGAACTTTTGACATACACCATTCGTAACCATCGGATTTAAGTTTTTCGATTAAATACTTAATCATTTCTGACATTAGACCATTTCCACGATATTGACTTGATACCATATTAAATGCCAATTCGACCATACTATCGGTATTACATTTAGTACCAAAATCTATTTTACCTATTAACTTTCCGCATTTATAGTCTAGTGAACTGACACCAACTAGGTTGTTTTTGTCAAAAAGTCCTATTATATAAAATCTTGGATTAGTAATCATTCCGAGTACGTTATCATAATCATATGGCATAGGTGTAAACCATTCTAGGTTATCTAGGTGGGAATACATATCTACGATAAGATTAATAAAGTCTTCTGTGTCGTCCGGTACTAATTGACGTATAATGTAATCTTTGTTATTTTTATTGAATTTGTATAGAGTTAAATTGTCTTTCATTTTTATACTTCCCAATTATTTTATTGTCTTAATTGTAACATATTTAATCGTTATATCAAAGTTATTATTGGCAGTATAGAGTTTTAGTCTGGTTCGTGTAAAGATAAAACTTTACAAGTCGTTATTAGTTGTAATTACTAGATTAAATACTTGTTAGTATCTTAATAATTATTGTATAATACTATAGTCATTATGATGATTTTAGGAGTGTGAATATGACACTAGAAGTAATTGAATATATTAAGAATAATCCAGATTGGAAAATAACATTATCTAAAGAACCATACTGTATCACAATATATGAAGATGATAACTATTACTTACTTAAGTACAGCCAACTATTTTCTGATTTTCGAATTGATATGGTAAAGGAATGTCGTGGTTTGATTATTGATAAAGAGACATATAAACCACTTGCTTTGTCTTTTACAAAGTTTTTTAATGTGTTTGAAGAATTTGCTGCAAAAGTGAATTGGAAACATTGTGCTGTTCAAGAAAAAGTTGATGGTTCAAAGATGTTGGTATGGTATGATAGAGATAGTTGGCATGTATCTACATCGGGTACAATTGATGCATACAAGGCTATAAAAACTGGTACTGACTATTCTTTTGGTCAATTATTTGATGAAGCAATTGATAATTTAAATATTACCAAACAACAATTTTTTGATTTACTTAAACCAAAATATTGTTATACTTTCGAACTTATTTCTCCAAAGGCTAGAGTGGTTGTTCCATATCAGAACACTGAAATTAGATACATAGGATTAAGAGATGTAGAAACTTTTGAAGAAGTTGATCCCGACATAGAGACTCAATTAACTAGTGTAGTCCAACGTCCAAAACAATACAATTTAACATCTTTAAAGGAATGTCTTAAGGCTACAGAAATAATGGGATATGATGAAGAAGGTTTTGTAGTTGTTGACGATAAATGGAATAGAGTTAAGATTAAATCTCCAGCATATGTTGCTGCTCACTATTTGAAAAATAACGGAGTAGAGAATAATGCGAAAATACTAGAGATGATAGATAAGGGCGAAGAGAGCGAATTTTTATCATATTTCCCAGAGATGAAAGATGGCATTATTAATGTTAAGACCAAAAAAGAAAAATATATTACTGATGCAAAAGAAGCAATTATTGATATGCAATCCCACAATTTTACAGATAGAAAAGAAATTGCCCAATTTATCAATTCTCGTTATCCACAATATAGAAATCTTATGTTTAGATATTTAGGTACAGATTTAATCGCTATGTATATTAATAATTGTTGGAATGAGATGAGTATCGATAAAAAACTAGAAAGCATAGGTTTAAGACGATTGGAAAATGATACTGACAAAATAGACGTGGAAGAATAAAGAATTGTATATTTTAGAATATTAATTATTGAGAAATATAATATTAAAATAAATTTCTATTTAGTTAGATAAAAAACACCGAAATAAAATCGGTGTTTTTTGTTAACGATATATGAGTTTGTGTTTTTATTATCTATAATCTCTATAGTGTATATATATTATTATTTGGTTTTTTAGTGGCGATTTGATATAATGAATATAGCAAGGAGTCACATATGATAAAAGAGTTTTTTCGTAAACATAAAACTTTGGCAGAAATAGCAAGATTTGTGATTGTGGGCGGAGTCGCTACAATTATAGACTTCTTATGTATGAGTTTATTTATTTATGTTTTTAATTTAAAGGCTTATAATTACAATCTTATTAATGTTTTCTTTTCAAAAGGTAATGCTAGTGCATGGAGTGTAGTGGTAGGTACTGGTGTAGGGTTTACTATTAGTTTAGGGTTTAATTACTTATTAAGTATTTTGTTTGTATTCCAGAACAACAATAAGTTTGCCCGTACTGCAAAAGGTGCAGTTGCGTTTACCGTGTTGGCATTGGTAGGTTTGGGTATACATACCTTGTTTATGTATATTGGATATGATTTACTTCATATTAACGAGTGGATAGTAAAGATATTTTTAACTATCGTGGTTATGGTATTTAATTATATAACTAGAAAAAAATTGATATTTAAGGAACATACTAATACTATAACAACCAATGTATCTAGTGACGAAGTAGACAATAAAAATGTTGATAGTGATAATACTAGACTAAAAGATAATGAAGTAGAAATAATAGCACCTGATGATAGCCAAAGTGCTTAATGTGTTAATAATAGAGTAAATTTCAAAGGAAGAAAGATATGGATAAAAAAATCGATGTAAGTGTTGTTATACCGGTATATAACGAAGAAGAAAGTATCAATAGATGTTTTAACGAAGTGGACAATGAATGTAAAAAACTTGGACGTACATATGAAATAATTTATGTTAATGATGGTTCAAAAGATAATAGTCTTAATATACTTAAGGAATTAGCAGAAAAATATCCACAAGTTAAGGTTATTAACTTTAGCCGTAATTTTGGACAAAATCCAGCATTGATGGCGGGATTCAAGATGTCAAGTGGGGAAGCAATTATTAATATAGATTGTGACCTTCAAGACCCTGTACATTTAATAACAGACTTTGTTAATAAATGGAGTGAAGGTTATGATGTAGTACTAGCAAAAAGAAAAAAACGTGCTGGCGAAAGTATATTTAAAAAGGTTACATCAAAGATATTCTATAAAGTGTTTAAGTGGTTATCAAAAACCAATACTCCACAAGACTGTGGCATATCAAGATTGTTGTCTAGACGTGTTCTTAATGATATATTACAACTTAACGAACATAATATTTATCTTGCCGGTATGACCGAATATGTGGGGTATAAACAAACTATAGTTGAATTTGATAGAGAACCTAGACGTGAAGGCAAGACTAAATATAGTGTAAAGAAACTTGTTAAGTTGGCAATTTCTAATACATTGCCATATTCTTCTACACCTATAGCATTTATTTTTGGTGGTGGTATAACAATGTCGTTAATGGGGACTTTAGGCTTAATTGCATTATTAGTATTAAGTCTAGTTAAAGTTGCATTCCCTAGTTTGTTATGGATAATAGGGACTATAGTATTGTGTACTGGAATAATAATGGCAAGCCTAGGTGTAATAGGTGCATACATTATGATGTCTTATACTGAAGTTCTTAACAGACCTAGATATATTATTGCTGATAAATATAATTTTGGAGATAAAGATGAATAGAATTAAGTCTCATTTTCGTGATAAGAAAAATTATTATATTCTAGCATCTGTCATTACTGTACTTTTTTTAATTATTTATGCTTGCTATGGTGCATTCCCATTTGGGACAAAAACAATAGCACACTATGATATGTATCATCAAGTATTGCCATTTGTGGGATTAATTTTTGATATGTTTAGTGGAAAAATCTCGCCAGTGTTTACCAATTACTTGGCGGGTGGTGCTAATATAGTTGGATTTGTATGTTATATGATATTTAATCCATTCTATTTACTTTTGTTACCTTTTGGAAAGGCTAATTTGCTTTATAGTATTAATATTGTATTTATTATTCAAATCATTGCTATAGCATTAACATTTTTATGGTTTATACGTAAATATTTTCGACTTAACGATATTTTGCAGATTACATTTGCTTTTGCATATGCTATAAGTCCTTATGTTCTATTCAATTATACTTGGTTTACATGGTTATTCTTATATATGCTTATGCCTATTTTAGCCCATTATTTTATTAAGATGTTAAAAACTGGTAAAATATGGGGCTTTACATTAACTGTGACTGCCATGATATACAACTGCTATGGTATAGGACTTACAGGGCAGGCTATAATATTTATAATTGCTACTGTGTTTATATTTTCTATGATTAAAGATAATCAACATAGAAAAACAAGTATGTTCAAGATGCTTATAAGTTATGGTATAGCAGTATGCTTTGCTTTGCCATTACTTGGTGTTAATGTTATGCAATTAACCGAAGGTTCTAGAATTGGAAGTTTATTTGACAACTTTATTTACGGACAATTGTTTGGCGGGATTAGTTATAATATTAACTATTTAGTTACTGATAGTATTGCACTTGTATTTACAGTATTGTTTGTGATTAAATGTAACAAACATAATAAATTTAATCAATTTTTATTTATTTCATTATTGCTTTGTGCTATTCCATTGCTTATTGATGGTATTCAATTAGTGTTGTGCTTGGGTAGTTATTATGGTTATAATATGCGTTTAAGTTATGTTTTAACTTTTTTAATGATGATTACTTCTATGCTTTACACTAAAAACATAATGAGACGACATAATAATATAGCAGAAGAAAAAATAGAAAAATATACTGAAAGAAGTATTTCAATTATATTCTGTGTAGTTATATTATTAGTTACTTTGTGTTTAAGTATATGGCATGAATTTTTAAGTTCAAGTTTATCCAATGCTTGTTCGGGCGGATTAGTATTATTGGTGTATTCAATTATGCCAGTTGGTTTTATTGCTATTATGGTGTGGTTGTTATACAACTATCTTAAAGGGAAAGTTAGAGTCAAAGTATTCTATGTGATAATGTCTATCTTGTTCGTTTTTCAAAGTTTATCTAATATGTTTATTTTTACCGAACAAGGTTTTTCAAGCACAAAGGGAGTTAAGTTTTTACAAAACCAAAGTATAGAAAGGAATATTAATTATACTGATAGATTAAAAGATTTTTCTGATGATTTAGGTTGTGACACTCATATTTTAACCAATTTTTCAAGTTTTGCGTGCTTCGCATCTCAAATCAATAAAGTGCCAGTAGAGTTTTCAAGAAAGTTGGGATACAATGTATCTAATAATGCGTTATCATCTTTTGGTGGGACTGTGTTGTCTGATGCTTTGTTTAACTATAAATATTATTATTCTACAAGCGAAATTAATTATCCACATTTAAATCTTGTTGCTAGCGAAAAACACAAAGAAAAAACATATTATTTGTATGAAAATATGTTGACCATTAACAATGCTATTCTGTTGCCAAGTTCTTCAAACTTACAATTGGGCAAAAATATTAGTGATAATATCCAAGCCTTGTACGAATATATGGGTGGCGAAGGTACGGTTATTAAATCTACTACTTTAGACTTAATAATTTCTGACCCTAATAACGATATAGGACAGGGAACTCTAGTTGATGATGAAACCAAACATCAAACTGTTAATATTATGTTTAAGTCAAGAGACTATAATAGAATAATGTATTCGTCACTTGATGTATTTCAAGAATATTGTGTTCTAATACCTAATTCAAGTGCATTAGAATTGAATACAGAAAGTAATTCACTTGAATCACTTGGATATGTAGAAAAGAATAAGTCTGATTATGAAGTAGGTATTCAAATTGTCGAACCATACAATAAAAAAGATAAATACGAAGCCAAGGATATAACAATATACGAAATTAATTATGATAAAGTGGCACAATTAATTCAATCACTTAATAACCAAAATGTTGACTTTCAATATACCAAGAATGGTTTTAAAGTTACTGCTAATAGTAATAACCAAAAAATTGTTATTTCTAATGCCAATATTAATGGCAACTCTATTACCATTAACGGAGTTAAAACCGAACCTAATAGTTTAGGACTTATCGAACTTGATCTAAATGATGGTGAGAATCTGATCGTAAGTGAATTTAAGTTCCCATATACAAAAGTATTATTAATTGCTTTAGTAGTTGGCGGATTAGGCTTGACTATATTGTAAAATTTTTATTTAAAATATAAAACTATTAAAAATATAGTATATTATGTATCTTTAGGTATATTTGGGGTATTCTTGACCATAGTATATTTTGTACCTAGTGTAATATTTATGGTTAGAATATTTATGTTTAAATTTTAAGGAATAAAAATGGAAGCAATACAAGAGTTTTTTGTTAATATATTTAATGATAATGTATGGCTAGCAATATTGTTGTTTGCCATGCTACCTATTACTGAAGCCAGAATTGCTATTCCTTTTGGCTTAAGTGCTTCCTTTTGGGGTGCAAAAACTTTAACTCCTATACAAGCATTTTTGTGTGGTAGTATAGGTAGTTTTATTCCTAGTTTAATTATAATTCCTTTACTAGTTCCTATTTTAAAGTATTTAAAGAAAACACGACTTTTTAGTCCACTTGCAGAAAAATTGGAAAGACTGGCCAATAAGAAATCGCAAAAAATAAGTGAGACAAAAAATAGTGCCAAAAGGTATATCTTGTTGTCGCTTTTTGTAGCAGTACCATTGCCACTTACAGGGGTATGGACAGGGTCACTTATAGCATCAATTCTTAATATGTCCGTTCCTTATAGTCTAATTGCTATACTAGTGGGCAATTTAATTGCAGGTGGTATTATTACTATTATTTCAGTATTGTTTGATGGTAAAAGCGATATATTTATGCTTATACTTTTAGGTATAATATTTGCATATGTACTATTCTTGGTTGTTAAATCTTTGATTAAATATATAAAGAATAAACAAACACAAAAATGGACTATGTAAAATACGTTATTAGTAAACGGTAATAATTATTTATTGATATTAACTTTAAACAGCCACGGGAATATCTCGTGGCTTTTTAAAAAAGAGAAGAATATTAAGTGTGTATTCTTCTCTTTTTTTATTGTCTATAATTAATTTATTGTAAACATAACAATAATGTAATTAACATTGTAAGTTATTAAATATAATTACGTTGTTTACGATTAATCTGTTTAAGTTTATCTTTGTGATATATGGTTTCTATAATTTCTTTAATAATGCTAGTTAATTCACTATTTTCACTATAATCAGCCTTTGCTATGTAATCTACACGATCATGATTGATTAATGCTTTGTAGTAATCAGGCAAATTGTCATCATTGTACACACCTATTGCGTATCCTTTTTTTGCTCTAATTAATTTCATTGAAGGTATGTCGGTTTCGCTGTCGCCAATGTAAATAATGTTTTCAAAAGATATACGTCTTTCATCATATGGCATATAACTATTAACACGTGGGTCGTTAGGGGATAGTATACCTTTATTGATACGATATAAATATTGTGTTTTGCTGGTATAGTTAATGTCGATTGCAGGCCAAAATGCTTCACCTTTTTCATCATAGCAATATGTGCAAGCATAAATTTCTTTAAAATGTTTTGCTATAGCAGAGCCTTCTATCATTTCTTTCACACCAGAAGATATAATATAATGTTCTAGTTCAACACCTTTAGATTCTGCAAAAGCATTAATACGATCAAACCATGTCAAAATCCCATCAAAATATTCAATGTCTTTACCGCATGATTGAAAAAATTCTCTAGTAGGTTTGATACCACGTTCTTTGCATTTTTTTAATCCCATATATAGATATGCCATAATATTGTTAGCACCATGTTCTGTAGAAAATTGGGCACACTCTTTCCAGAACTCATTTATGTCCATATTTAATGATTTAATGAATGAGTAATTTTGCATATCATTTTGCGATAGTGTTTTGTCGAAGTCATAACAAATTGCTATTCTTATTTTTTCCATATAGTCACCTATTGATATTTATTGTAAAAATATATTAACCTAAAAATCAATTATTGTCAATATATAATCCATTTTAGCCGTAAATAAAGCCAAATTTTTAATATTTCTGAAGCATTAACAAAAATATTTAAACATTTTTATTAAATTTTAATTAGTGTAATTAAGGTTAAGTATTATTGGATTGTGGCATATTATATATGATAATGGCTTGCTTATTTTATATGTAAAACTGCAGTTAACTTCCGGTGATATATTACAACAATAATGTTTTGCTCACTGCATTCGCAAAACTATTTTGCTGACGCAAAATCTACGATAAATCGTAGTATTATTGAATTGATCACCATCAGTCATAAGAAAATAATGTATTACATTGCTTTCTTCTGACTTCCGGTGATATAATATATTGACTTCTAATATAGAAGGACAAATAAAATAATTTATATAGGAGAATATTATGAAAGAATTTATGAAAAAGGTTAAATGGGATAGTGTTATAATTGCTATACTTACCATAGTTACTGGTATACTTTGTGTGGTTATGCCTAATCAAGTAGCAGATGTGTTGTGTATAGTTTATGGTGCTTCACTTATGGCTATGGGTGTTGCATTATTCGTAAGATATTTTTGGTTTGGAACATTGCTTAATGGCTATCTATTAATGGTTGCTACATTATTGTTTACTTTAGGACTATTATGTATTTTGTATCCTAACGCACTTCAAAGTATTATGACTATATTGTTTGGTTTGTTTATTGTTGCTGACTCTATGTCTACAATAGTAGATAGTATATATTGTAGTAGACTTCATGTAAGTGGTTGGTTAATTATGATGATATTGTCTATTATTACTGCAGTACTAGGTGTTGTGGTTATGTTCTCTACATTTGATACTGTTATGATATTCGCAGGTTGCTCATTGATTATTGAAGGTGTTAGAAGATTAGTATTAACTATAATATATAGTAGAAAAATTAAGATGGCTAAAAAACAATTATTAGATTCTAATAAAGAGATTATTATAGAAGAGTAGTCTATTTTACTTAAAATAATTACCTTTATATATAAGATGTAATTTTGATTTGATTAATAATGATTTAATAATTAATATTGGCTTATGGATTTAACAGAGTCAAAGTTTAATGACTTAAATATATAATATACCACTTAATTTAATTAAGATAAAAAACAATTTAATTAACATTAAAAAAACTCTATGCTTGTTTGCATAGAGTTTTTTATTATAGACTCATACCTTTATCTTCATCGTGAGTATTATTATTTGTATTATTTTCTTCTTTCGCTTCTGCTTTAGTATTTAAAGTTTCTTTAGTATTATTGTTTTTCTTTTCTTTAATATCTTTCTTTATTGTTTCTGCTTCTGCTTGTTTTTTCTTTAATAATTCGTTAAGTTTGTATGCTTTCAATAAAGTATCTTTAACTTCAGCAGGATATGATTGAAAGATTTCTTCAATTCTGTTGTGAGAAAGTTCGGTAGAAACCATTGCATTTTGTCTACTAAATCTCCAATCTTTACGGATAAACTTCAAAATATGATTAAAGTTTGGTTCGCAGTATACTTTAGTTTTCTTTGTTAAGAAAGATGCAATTCTAGTCATATAATATATGTCCATAAAATCTACAGTTTCTTTAATCCTTAAAGTATTTTTAATGCGATTTACAAGACCTTTATTTTCAAGTTTAGGTTGATAAAAATAGAATGCAGAAATAACCAACATTTCCGAATTTATTATTTTAATTTTGTTATTGTTTTGATTTTCCATTATTAACCTCTTTTTTTCTCTAATCATATATAATCAAAATATATGATTAATTGTTTTGATAGCGATAAAAATTAATTAATATTATCTATCGTTATTCAAGACATATTTTTTAATTGCATATATAGTATATCAAATCTAAATGCCAATTTCAATACCCATCTTTATTAATATACCCAATATTTTTTATATTTTTGCCCAATTTCTTTCTGTAGACGATTTTTGTAGCAAATTAATATTGTTTATATAATATATATAATATATGTATAGTAAACATATAACATTATACATATGGGAGAGACTATGAAATATAATGATTATCCATTACCCGATGAAAAATTAATCAAAATACTTAATAATGAGTATCGGCTTAAACATAAAAGTACCAGTTTAAGCATAAATGATGTCGAATTGCTTGAACAAAAGAACAAACTAGATTATCTGTACCAGAATATAAGTAAAGAAAAAATACATCTTAATAGACTATTTAAAAATAAAGAAGTAATTAATGCCTGCCTAGATAATCAATTAAAAATACTAGCCGATATGGGAGTAAATACAACCATTAGTCAAAATGTGCCTACCAGAAGTATGTTTGTGGATTATTTAAGATGTGAAAGTGAGATCTTAAAAGCACTACTTTTTTTAATGCTTTTGGATAATTTAAGGTATGATAAGGTTAGACTTAATCAGATACTTTTAGAGCAAGTTGATATGTTTGGCTGTATACTTGATATGCAAAAAAGGTAAAAATTAAACACTAATTAAGTCAAAATGCAAAACACGTGGATATGTGTAGGAAGAATAGATAAAAAAAGATAAAAAA
>ERZ808286.331-NODE-331-length-33640-cov-6.158523_pt1 | contig 33640 bp, 60 predicted proteins | sample MGYA00521276_ERZ808286 | MGnify/ENA primary metagenome ERZ808286 (study PRJEB31516, sample SAMN03275607) | gut metagenome | biome: mammalia-associated habitat; material: feces | host: Papio cynocephalus | place: Kenya | collected 2012-08-01 ... | reverse complement strand
AGAAATGACAATGATGAGGCTGATCCTATACTTAACCCAGTAGGAGCAAGCAGACTAAATAATAGTATATCAGAGACTACTGATTATGATAATACTAAAGCATTAAAAATAAAAATTAATTATACCAATAACACTAATTATATAATTCAATTAAAAGAAAATCAAGTTGATAAGATTAGTGACACAAGTTATATGTATGACTTTGATATATATGTATCAAAAAGTATAACAAACATTCAAATAATAAGCAACGATGAAACGACAATTTATCAGACTATAACTTCAACATTTGAAGTAGGTAAATTCTACAATATCACTCAAATGGTGGAGATAGTATAAAGGAGGGAGATAATATGGCTAAAATAACATATGAAGACAAAGTAGCATTAAATGTTAATTCTGATATAGCAGATGTAAATAAGTGTAATGCCACAGATTTAAATGAAATAAAAGAAGTAGTTAATACAAATGATGATAACACTACTAACAATTCAAATGCAATAGGAAATTTATCTAATTTAAATACTACTAATAAAAATAATTTAGTAAATGCAATAAATGAAGTTAATAATAATGATGTATTAAAAGGAACATATTCTACTAATGAAATTGTTATTGGAAAATGGACAGATGGTAAACCAATATACAGAAAAACCTTTAGTTTTAATCTTGGTAGTTCTATAAATACATGGTCTACTATTGGAACCATTGACAACATAAAACAGCCTATTAAAATGTATGGTATGTTTTGGAATGTATCTACAACATTCAGCATACCTCATGCTTATTCTGATGAAGATGTAACTCTTTATTGTGATACATCATCTAAATTGTTTAGAGAGCAACACAATTATACATATGCAAATGGGTTACCTGCTTTTGCAGTAATAGAATACACAAAGACAACTGATTAAATGTAAAATATGTCAATCACCTACCCTATCAAAAAAATAATGTCAAATAAACATCAAATAGTCAAAACTCCTAAGAAATAAGGCTTAATATAGTAGGGTAGGGGAGTGATTGACATATAATTATCAAATAAAAAGGAGGAAATATGAACGACACTATAATAGTAGCACTAATATCATTTGCTGGTACTTGTATAGGTTCTTTTGCTGGAATGAATTTAATTAAGTATAGAATTAATCAATTAGAAAAGAAAGTAGAAAAACATAATTCAGTAGTAGAAAGAACCTATCATTTAGAAGATGATATTAAATATATAAAAGAAGATATAAAAGAATTGAAAGAGAGGTGTTAAAATGGAAAAATTAAAAAAGATAAGTAAATATGTGCTTAATATATTAACTATAATTAATGCTCTAATTATAGGAATTGCTCCTATATGGAATATTAATGCAGATAAGATAACTAATACTATAGCAGTAGTTATAGCAGTAATATCAACATATTTATTAGGAAATAAAGCAGTAAATAAAATAAAAGGAGAGTAGATAATATGGTAAATATAATAAAAAGAATAGTTCCAGAAAGCAAATGGGGAATAAAATGCCCTTATGAAATGACACCTACTAGAATAGTAGTACATAATACTGCTAACGATGCGAGTGCTAGAAATGAAATAGCATATATGACAAATAATGACTATGAAACATCATTTCATTATGCTGTTGATGACAAAGAAATAGTTCAAGGAATAGAAGAAAATAGGAATGGCTGGCACGCTTCGGATGGCAATGGCAAAGGAAATAGAGAGGGAATAGCAATTGAAATATGTTATTCAAAATCTGGTGGAGACCGCTTTATTAAAGCAGAGCAGAATGCTGTAGACCTAATCGTAGACATATTAAAAAGATATGGTTGGGGAATTGATAGAGTAACAAAACACCAAGATTATGGAAATCATAAATATTGCCCTCATAGAACATTAGATATGGGTTGGGATAGGTTCTTAAATATGATAAAGGCTAAATTAGAAGATAAACCTATTTCAAATGAAGTCAATGTTTATTATAGAGTTAAAACTCAAAAGCATGGCTGGCTTTCAGAAGTTAAAAATTTAGATGATTATGCTGGTTGGGAAAACAGTCCTATAATTGGACTTGCTATAAGAGTAGATAAAGGTTCTATTAGATACAGAGTACATCTTAAAGGAAAAGGATGGTTGCCATTTGTTACTGGTTATGATATTAATGATTTTAACAATGGTTTTGCTGGTGATGGAGTAAATGCTATTGACTGTGTAGAAGTTTACTACTATACACCCAATGATATAAGACCATATCAATATGCTTACTATAAAGTAAATAACTACCCTTACCAAAAAGATAATATAAAAAGTAGTGACTATGATGGTTATGCTGGAGTATATGGAGTAAATGCTACTAAATTTCAAATAACAATTGAATAAATTGGTAAAATATTAAAGAGAGTTAAAAAAATTAACTCTTTTTTCTTTATTTTATAAGGGTTTGCGAAAAGAAAATAAAAAAATTAAAAAAAATTGTTAAAATGTGTTGACAAATGTAAATACATTATGCTATAATTATATTGTCAATAAGACAAGGAGGACAAAAAAATGAAAAGAGAAATTAAGAAAGTTGAAAAATTATTAAATAAGAAAGGTTATATACCAGTATTAAGTGGTAATGAAATAGTATTCGTTATTAATAAGATAACTGGTAAAGAATATACACCTAAATATAGTTTAATGATGGGAGGTGAGTTATAATGAAAACACTAAAAGAAATTAAAGAATATTTAAAGAATACAGAGACTGAAGAAATTACAAGCAGTAGGGGAAATAAATATCAAGTAGTAAAAATAAATTCAAAAATGCTTAATAGAATATTTGATTTTAGAACTTTATCAAAATCAGCTCACTTCATAGGTAATCAATATATTTACCCAGTTGTATGGTTTGAAAAAGGCAAAAGAATAGAAGTAATAGTAATGGAGGATAAATAATGAAAAAGATAATTAAATGGCTAAGAGAAAATTTAGACATAGACTTATACGAATATTATGGAATTAAGAAAGGAGAGAGAATATAATGAAAAAGATAGTTGTATTAGGAAATGCTTTAGGACTATTTGCAAGTGTTGGAGTGATACTTAAATATATGTATATGTTAGTAATATATCCATTTATAAGTAAGCAAACAACAAGTATGACAATATTCGGAATATTTGTTTTAGTACTAGCAATTGGAACATTCGCAGTAAATTATGATTACTTTAAAGAAAGATTAAAATAAAAAGAAAGAAAAGGAGAATAAAATGAAAAAGAATAAAGGGGTAATGACTAGAAAAAGTTATAAAAGAAAAAAAGAAATAAATAAGGTTTGGGTTAAGGTTAAAAAAGTTTTGATAATATTTTTCATAGGTTTTATGTGTGGGCTTGTATATAGTAATTTATTTATAGGTTCAGACTTAATTGCAAAAGCAGAGACAAACGAAAGTAAAGAAGTAATACAAATAGACCAAGAAGAAGAAAAGTCTCTTAAATCGCAAAAAAATGCCGAATTAGAGAGTTTAGAAGAAATAGAAGAATTATCAAATAAGTGTACTTTGGATGAAGTATCTTGCAAAATTAAGGAAGTTGCTGAAATTTATGGTATTGACTGGAGATTAGCAGTTGCTATATCAATTCACGAAACTGGAAGATACACATCAGTAGCATTTAATGAAAAGAATAATGTTGGTGGTAACTTTAGAAATGGCTCATTAATGGTATTTGAAGATTTAGATAAAGGAATAGACTTCTTTATCAGCAATTTAAAGAATAACTATATTGATATGGGGCTTAATACTATTGAAACAATACAACCGAAATATGCTCCAGTTGGTGCTACTAATGACCCCGATAATTTAAATAGTCGCTGGGTAAATGGAGTATATAAATATTATAAAGAATTAGGAGGGAAATAATGGAAGAGTTTAAATTACAGTTTTACTTCAATTTGTATAAAAATACTGCAATGGAAAGTAGAAACGAATTTAGAGCAAAATTTCATAAGAGACATGGGGAGTTTAGTTATTTGAATGAATTAATAAAGATGATAGAAGATTATCAAATTAAAACATTTGGTTGTACTTTACATGAGGGTGATAATAGCAGATTAAAACAGCAGACAAATGCTTATCTAAGAGGAAGAGAGAGAAAGAAAACAAATGGAAGGAGATGGAGATATTATGAATAATGTTTATATCAATTTAAAAGATATTAATAGTGGTGTATTAAATTATATATTTAAAAATCAAGATTTAGTATCTATTGAGGAATTAGTTGATAAATTAGAAGATTATTATGCAGAAATAGAAAAAAAACAAGAAGAAATTGATGATTTAAAAGAATATAAAAATCAATATTGTGAATTATATGATAAATATTGTAGATAGGAGATAATATGAGAAAGAAAACAAAAACAAAGGTATTAAATATTAGACTTTCTGAATGGGAGTTTAATGAATTAGAAAAAGCAACAAAATTAACAGGTCAAAGTAAGACATCATTCTTAGTAATGGCTATGCTTGAAAAAGTACAAAGAATAGGAGGAAAATAATGAAAATATTTAGATTTATGTCAAAAAAAGAATTCAATAAATATTTAAAAGGCGAAGAATTAATCAATAAGACAGAACATAAGGGCAACACTAATTCTAAAGGCTTCTGTTTTATGAATTGTAAAGATTATGAACCCGAATATGCTTACCAATTTCTAAGTGGAGTTGTAAGTACTGGAGTATGCGTAGTTTTTGAAACAAATAAGAAATTAACAAAAACTTATGGCAGATACGCTGAACCTTATGGCAGTTTCTTTGATAGTTTTGTATCAGATGAATATTGTACAGAAGAGTATAACAAAAATGATTTTAAATTAATTAAATATTGCTATGATTTTGATAAAAAATGGTGCCAAGATAAAGAATGGAAGTGGCATTATGAAGTATAATATTAAATTAAGCAAAGGCAAGATAAATATAAATGGCAAAGATTATGATATACCAGATGAAGTAGCAGAGTTTATCATTTATGAAACAAGCACTAGAGATGATATAATACAAACAAGAGATGTATATGAAAGAACTATAGATAAAGCAATAGAATATATGAATAATCATGCTTTGACTTGTAATGAAAATTGGTTAGTACAATATGAAAAAGAATTATTAGATATATTAAAGGTGGTATCGAAATGATAGAAAAAATATGTGATGAAATTGGCATTACATCTAACGAACTTATAATAAAATTATTACAAGAAGAAAATCAAAAATTAAAGAAACAACAAAAAGAGTTTATAGAGTGGTTGGAAGATAAAATATATAGTATTGAACCTAAAGGAACAGGTATTAATTATAATTGCGAATATGATAGCGAAGAAGATTATGTAATGGCTATGCAAGAACAATCAAGATTAAATACTTTAAAAGAGATTTTACAAAAATATAAAGAAATAATAGGAGATGATAAATAATGGAAGAAAAATTATTCTTATTCAATCCCTTTAACATAAAAAGTATAAATGAAAAAGAACTTGCTAGTATGTATCAAGAAGTATTTAAAAAAATTATAGATGAACCTAATTCAATGTATCAATATGCACAAAATGTAGAAGTATATTCTAATCTTAATTACATAATAGGAGAAGTGATAGCAAGATTAACTAAAGACATAATAGAATTAAAAACACAAATAGAAATAGATAGAGCAATAAAAACAACAGAAGAGCGAAAGAATTGGAATACTGAAAGAGATGGTAAAGCACCCGCTATGGCTTATTTTGAGGCTCTTGGAACTCGTTTCTGCGAAGATAGTATAAATAGACTAGCAGATAAAGAATGCTCATTAAAAAGATTTAAAAATGCTTATACAAGTACAGAAAATAAAATTAATGCTCTAAAAAAGAAAATGGAAAGTATAAAGTTTGAAGAATTTTAATTAAGGAGATATTATGATACAAGGGCAAACAACAATATTTGATTTTCTTTATCCTAAATACAAAATTAAAAAGCCTATAAGACTTATAGAATTATTTGCAGGCTATGGTAGTCAGTATTTAGCATTAAAATATTTAGGAACAAATGTTGAACACTATAAAATATGTGAGTGGGCAATAAAAAGTATTCAAGCATACAATGACTTGCATATACAAGACTATTTTGATTATTCTGGAGATTTAAGTAATGATAATATTTTAAAAGTTTTGATAGAGTTAGGAGTTAGCATTAATCACAATGAACCGGCAACTAGAGAGCAATTAAAAAGACAAGATTTTAGAAAAATATATAATAACATAATTGCAACAAACAATTTAGTTAATATTCAAAATGCAAAAGGTAAAGATTTCAAAATAGTTGACAAAAACCAATATGATTACATTATGACTTATTCATTTCCTTGTCAAGATTTGAGTTTGGCAGGCAAAGGTAAAGGCATGGCTGATACTTCAACTAGAAGTGGTATGTTATGGGAAGTTGAAAGAATATTAAATGAATTAAAGAAATTAGACCAATTGCCACAAGTGTTATTAATGGAAAATGTTCCACAAGTACATGGGATAGATAATGTTGAGCATTTTAATAAATGGCAATTGGCATTGGAAGAATTAGGATATAAAAATTATTTTCAAGATTTAATAGCCACAGATTATGGTATACCACAAACACGAAACAGATGTTTTATGATTAGCATTTTAGGTGATTATTCATATACTTTTCCCAAACCAATACCATTAAAATTAAAACTTAAAAATTTATTAGAAGATGAAGTTAATGAAAAATATTATTTAAGTGATAAGATGATTAATTGCTTAATGAGTGAAAGTGAAAATAGCAAATATCCTAGAAAAGAGAGATTTTTACAAACATTAAAAAATACTAATGAAAATGGTATTGCAGCAACTCTATGTACAACGAGTGGAAGCAGAGCAACAGATAATTTTATAAAAATCAAAAATGCAACTAAAAAGGGTTATTTAGAAGCAACTGATGGTGATGGTATAAACTTATCCAATAGAATGGAACATCAAAGAGGAAATGTTCAAAAAGATAAGATACAGACTTTAACTACTAGTGGCGGAAATGATAGAGGTGTTTGTGTTGGAACATATCAATATTCAAAAAGTGATAAATTTATGAATGGCAAAGATAGATTGCAATTAGGGAAAGAAATTAGTGATACTTTACAAACTACACCAAAAGAAGGAGTTTGTTATAATGATTTAAAAATAAGAAAATTAACGCCATTAGAATGCTTCAGACTTATGGGAGTTAAAGATGAAGATTATTATAAAATCGCTAAAAATCAAAGTAATTCAAGTTTATATCATTTAGCTGGAGATAGTATAGTAGTTGATGTTCTTATGGCAATATTTAAAGAGATGATAGAACAAAAATAATATGAAGATAGGGGGAGATATTAAAAAGATAATATTTCTTCTTTTTATATATTGACAAGTACCTTTAAAGGTGGTACAATTGATTTAGATAAGAAAGGTAGGTGAGAAAATGAAACTATTATTTAGATTTATGAAAAAAGCAGATAAGACCAAAAATAGAATTATAATACCACAATTTCTAATTAATAAATATGGTAGTGAATTCTATTTAGAGTTCTATGATGATGAAACTATTAAATTAATACCAGTTAAAAAGGAGGAAAAATAAAAATGCAACATTCATTTCATATAGAATTAGCAAAAGAATATGGTATATTAGAAGCGATAATAATTAACAATTTATTCTTTTGGATAGAAAAAAATAAAGCAAACAATGTAAGTTATTATGATGGCACTTATTGGACTTATAATAGTATAAAAGCATTAAATGAATTATTCCCTTATGCAAGTGAAAGAAAGATTAGTTATGCTTTGAAGCATTTGGAAGAAGAGGGAATAATAAAAACAGGAAATTACAATAAATTAGCATATGATAGAACTTTGTGGTATGCATTTACTAAAAAAGGGATTTCCATTTTACAAAATTGTTGTTTCCATTTTACAAAATCGACAAATGGAATTTACAAAAGTGATGAACCTATACCAGATATAAACGCAGATATAAACATAGATAATAATAGTAGTATAGAGAAACACGATACGATTTATGACTTCTTAGAACAAAATTTTGGAAGAACATTAAATAGTATTGAAATTGAAATGATAAGAGAATGGAACGATAATGAATTAACTAGATATGCAATTAAACAAGCAGTATTAAATGGTAAATATAATGTTAAATATATAAATACGATATTAGTTAATTATAGAAATAATTCCATAACAACAGTGCAACAAGCACAAGAAGAAGAAAAAAAGTTTAAAAACAAAAAAGAAATTAAAAAATCAAGAACATCTGCAATGGATGAAACAATTAAGGAGATATATAATGGAACAATCAAACTTTAGTAAAATAGTTAATGTATTAAGAATAGCCTATCCATATTATTTTAAAGATATGGAAAAAGAAAACACAATTATGTTTAATCAACTATATTATAGTAAATTAAAAAAATATGATTATGTAGTTGTATCAAGTGCTATAAATAAGATTATTGAAAAAAGTGAATTCATGCCTACTATAGCAGAGATATTAACAGAATGTGATAAAGAGACAAGAAGATTATACAAAATAAAAATAGATAAAATGTATGCAAATGGTTTCTTTAAGACAGACCAAGAATATGGAAAAGCCTTACAATGGCTTTTTGAGGACAAGCCTATCGTACCTAGTTGGTTGTTAGAAGAAATTAATGGATATGAAGAAAAATTATTAATATCAAAAAAATAAATAAAAATAAAATAAATAAAAATGTAAAATATAGTTGACAAAAATTAAAATAGGGTGTACAATTAAGAAGAAAATGAAAGGAGAACAAAGAAAATGAAAGAAGAAGAAATTAAAAAAATGAACATCTATGAAAAGATGTCATTAATAACCGAAGAAATCGGAGTTATTGAAAAAGGGCTAACTGTATCAATAAGCAAAACTAATAGTTATAAAGCAGTATCTGAAAGAGATGTATTAGATGGTGTGAAACCTATAGAAAAGAAATATAGAGTTTATAGTTATCCAGCAAAAAGAGAAGTAATCGATAGAGATACTTTAGTAAAAGAAAGTGAATATAATGGAAATATAACTAAAACTAATACATTATTCATGAGAATAGAGACTACTTATAGATTTGTTAATATAGACAATACTAGTGAATTTATTGAAACAACAGTCTATGGAGATGGCTTAGACACAGGCGATAAAGCACCAGGAAAAGCAATGACATACGCAGACAAATATGCACTTATGAAAGCATATAAATTAAGTACTGGAGATGACCCTGATAAGGAGGCAAGCCCAGAAAATGGTTACAAGAAAGCAACTAAACAAGTAGGCAATGCAAAGATAAGTCCTAAACAAATGGAACTTATACAAAAATATTATCAAGGCGAAAACTTAACAAAATTATTAGAAGTAAATAACATTGAAAAGTTAGAAGATATGTCTATTAATAAAGCAAGTGAAATATTAAGTAAATTATTTGCAAAAAAGGAGGACAAGTAAAATGCAAGAAAAAAGAACATTATCAGGATGGGCTAATATGCAACAAATAAGATTATTAGATTTAAAATATTATGATGATAATAATTTATATAATTATGAAGAATATAGGCAAATAGTACCAAGAAATGTAGAAGTACCTATGCCAAAACCAGAAATACCTGGAACTAATGTAATTGATATAAATAATTTTATAGTAAAAAAAGAAGATAACTATCAATTAGCAGATATAATTACATCAGAATTAAGAATGATAGATGAAGAAAAAAAAGAATTAAAAAGAAAAGAAGATGCAATAAGAGAAACCTTATTAAAAGAGATGGAAGATAAAGGCATTATAAAATTATCAGATGAAAATATCAATATTACTTACAAAGCACCAACTGAGAAAGAAACATTTAGAACAAAAGATTTTAAAAAAGATTTACCTGATTTATATGATACTTATGTAGAATTTACACCAGTTAAAAGTTCGTTATTAATCAAGATTAAATAATGCAAACTTGGACTATAGGTAATTATGTTATAGAATATTGGGAAGATAGTCATACATATTTAGTTAATGGAATTATTCTTCCTTCTATAACAACAATATTAAAAAAGAAATTTGGAAATAAGTATCAAGGAGTAGATGAAAGAATACTTGAAATAGCAAGTCAAAAAGGTACCAAAATGCATCAAGCAATTCAAGATTATGAAGAAGATGGTATAAACGATCTTAATAATAGGGAACTTCAAAATTACATATTCTTAAAGAAACATTATAGATGGCAAGTAATGGCCTCAGAAATACCAGTAATATTATTTCTAGATGATGTTCCAGTAGCAGTAGGTAGATTAGACCAGATAATAGAAATGAATGGCGAAAGAGGAGTAAATGACTTTAAAAGAACAACCACATTCGATAAAGAATATGTGGCATATCAGACTAATCTTTATAAGATAGCCTATGAGCAAACTTACCATATACCATTATCATTTGTAAGTGGTACACATTTAAGAGAAGAAAAAAGAAAATTTTATAAATTGCCAGTAAATGAAGAAATAGCAATGAAATTAGTAAAAAAATATTTGGAGGAAGAAGAAGATGTATAGATTTAAAAAAGAAAAGTTTGATAAAATAAAATTAAATCAAGCAAAAATAGCAGAAGAAGTTGGAATAACTAGACAATATATGAATAGTATATATAATCAAGCAACATTATGCAAAAAAACAACTGCATACGCTATAACAAAAAGCATAGATAATAATGCTGAAATAAAAGACTTTTTTGAAGAGGCAAGATAATGAGTATTAGAAGCAAATTTTGTGAGTTTGATAAAGAAACAAGAAAGTATATAAAAAAAAGAGATAATAATAGGTGTGTCTTTTGTGGAAATAATGGAGCATTACAAATAGCACATATATTCTTATCAAGGGCAAAAGGTGGCAAAGGTTGTAAAGAGAATGGCGTTATGTTATGTATTAAATGTCATCAAGCATTAGATAACGGTAGAGATACATCATTAAGAGACCAAATAAGCCAATTTTGTAGGTCATATTTAACCGAAAAAGAAAACATAATAGATTTATCTAGTTTGATGAAAACACTTAAATATGATAAAAAAAATAGTCTTAGAGAAAGAATTATAATATCAGAAGAGAAAAAAGAAATAAAAGATAGATGTAAAAATTGCAGATTATTAGAAAAAAGGCAAGTAAAAGGTAATTCAATACCTGCATATTATTGCAGATATAGGAAAATAAGAATAACAAAAAATACAGAGGCTTGTAAAGATTTTAGGAGGATAAAATGAAACCAGAAAAAATAAGTTTCTTTCAAATGAAGAAATTAAGAAAAGAATTCCCTATGAGTAAAACTGAAAGAGAACAATTAAAAATATTAAAAAAAGAGAAACAAGAAGATATAAAAGCATATTTAATTATAATTAACTTATCGATTTTAGTAGCAATATTAAGTTATGTATTATATCTGATGTGGATTTATAAGTGGTAAGGAGGAAAAAATGCTAAAAATTAAAGATAATGTAGATTTAAAAGAATTAGAAAAGTATGGCTTTAAGTATGATAAATATGGAGATTTATGTAAAGAGTTAAAAATTAAAGAACAATTTGATGAAGTAACAATTTTATCTATATGTATTGATTTAACCGATAAAAGGCATTTGAGAAGAGTTGGTTTAATTACAAATGGTGTTTATTGTTTCGATTATGAATTAGATATATTATATGACTTAATAAAAGTAGATTTAGTAGAAAAGGTAGATGATTAAATGATATTATATATACCATTAATATTCTGGGGGTTAATTGGTATAGGAGCAATTATAGGATTGATTATGATGATAAAGGGGTGGAAAGATGAATAAGATTGATTTAAACACGATTACTTATGAACAAATAGTAAAAATATTAGCGATATTTAACAAAATGTTAGAAAGTGGTATTTTACAAGTAGATTTAGAAAAATCAACAGCATATTTAAATATAGATGATTGTTCAGCATATTTAGAGCAACAAATTAAGAAATTAAAACAAGAAAACGAGAAATTAAAGAAACAATATTGCGAAAGAACAGACTGTAGTGGAAGAATTGGGAATAGTAAAAAAATAGAAGAATTGCAACAAGAAAATAGAAAATTAAAAGAAAGAATGGCTTACCTAGAGAGAAGTAATGATAGAAGGGAAGATACCATATTAGAATTGAGAGATGATCTTACTGTAATAGATGAATATGAAAGTCAACGAAAAAAGTTTATAAAATATTTAGAAGATATGTTAGAAGATGAAAATGATATATTTTCAGTAGTTAGAGTTAAAGATGTTTTATCAAAATATAAAGAAATAATGGGAGGATCAGATGAAAAAATCGATTAAAGATTGTGAAGAATTATCAAAGAACCCAACAAAGGCAACAAAATATCTAAAACTTGTTACATCAGAAGAGCATCATGCTATGGTTAAAGAAAATTCGGAAATAAAACATATTAACATTACAAATGCTAGTATTATCAAAAGTATGAGCGATGAACAAAAACATAATTTCGCTAATTATTGCATTGCAAATGGAATAGAACCAGAAAAGGTTATTGAACCTATAAAAAAAATAGCAAATATAACAATCAATAGTGCTATAGATTTGTGTAATAAATATTTTGAGACTCCAGCTGGTAAGGAATATCTAAATATGAGAAAAAGAATCGATAGAATAGGAAAATAAGTATGAAAATAATAAATAATACTAATTTAACTTATTCAACTATTGGCTCAATAATAGATAATATAATGTCAAACACTAAAGGAACTACCCATTATGTAGGACAAGTTGAATGGACTATATTAGAAATTAATGGTCATAAAATAACAGTAACAATAAGATATTTAAAAAAATATGTAGAATGGAGATTTGATGAAAAATGAATATAAATATTTATTCAAAATATAAAGTTAAATATAATTGTTATGGTGGAAAAATAGATGAAGAAAATAGTACACCTGATGATATAACATTTAAAAAATTTAATTATGAAAATAGCACTGTTGAAAGTGGTGGAATATTAGCAGAAAGAATAGCAGGATGCATTTATCAACCTGATTTTCAAGAAATAACAATAAATGATAATTTAATCACAATAGAGTTCTTTAACCCAAACAATGGGGAAGCAAGCACTCTTAACATAATAATAGAAAAGGAAGAGGTGAAATAATGTTTGATTCAAGAGAATTAACAAAGAGAAGTTTAGAAAGAGAGTTAAATAAAGTACTAGAAAATTATATGATAATATATGATGAATACTATGAAACAAGGAGTAGAGATAGTGCTTTTCTAAAAGATTTAGCAGATGCTATCTTGGGAATAAGTGCTTGCCTTGAGGTTTATGCCAGAGATAAGTATATACATCCAAGTTATGTTATGGAAAAATTGGAAAACAGCAAGCACTATATAGATGCTTGTATAAAATATTACGATAATAAGTAGGAGGAATTATGAAAGATATAAATATAAATTATGAGGGTTTGAACTTTGAAGAAAAGATATCATTAAAAATAAATTATTTATTAAGTTTACCAGCAAGTGAAGCCGTAAAGAGTGCCTTACTTAACTTGAAGTGGGTGCTAGAGATATATCAAGAAGAAAAAATGAAAGGAAGAAGAAGATAATGGGAAAAGAAAGATTAAATGGTGAGCAAATAAAAGAAATTTGCAAAGTACAGCATAAATTATTAATTGCAAAAATATTGATAAGCAAAATGCCAATGGCATATACAAATAATAATGTATATCAATTAGAAAAAGATATGAAAATAAGAGATATTGCTGATAATTGTGAAAATGAAATGAAAGAATTATTACTTAAATACGGAAGTGAAATTATTATAAATACATTTAGTGATAAAGAATATCTCCAAAGACCTGAAAATAGATTCACATTCGAGAATCAAAAACAGGCAACAAAAGAAGTCACTGGTGAGGAATTAACATTAGAAGAGTTTATGGAAAAGGTGGATAAATAATGAAAACAATAAAATCAAGATTAGGAAAAGCAATAGCAGTATTTAAAAACGAAAATAAGTTTAAGTATGGCTATAGAGTAAAAGTTGTTAAAAACAATGGATTAAAAAAATATGATAAATACATAGGCAAAGTAGGTATTTATGATGGATTAGAATATTGGAATAAAGAAAAACCATTTAGAGTAGATTTTTTAGATGGAACATGTCTATGCTTTAGTGAAGATGAACTAGAAAAGGTAGATAAATAGTGGAACCACATAGAAGAAGAGAACTGATAAAGATAAGGAAGTCTTTTCTAGAAAGATATAAACTTGCCAAGCAATTTGGAGATAGTTTTTACACTAGTTATTTTGCTAAACAAATAAGAGATATAGATGAGGAATTAAAATGTTAACTAAAGAAAAATTAGTATTAGACAATATAAATTTAATATATCTGGTTCTAAAAGATATAATTTATATAATCAATTAGATGAATATTATGATATAGGAATGATAGGACTAGTTAAAGGTGCTAATAGTTTTGATGAAAGCAAAGGTTATAAACCATCAACATATTTAACGACTTGCATAATAAATGAAGTGTTATATTACAAAAGAAAAAAACTTATGCAAAAAAGAGGTAGTGGGATGCAAGACATATCAATTTATACTCAAATAAATAATAATGGCAAAGAGTTATATTTATTAGATGTTATTCCTACCGAAGAAAGTATAGAAGAAAATATTATTAAAAAAGAAAAAATAGAATTAATCTATAAAGAAATATTCAAATTAAATGATAGAGATAAATTTATTATATGTTCTAACTATGGTTTGTTAGGTTATAAAGAACTAACTCAAGACCAAATGTCAGAAAAAATAAATATTTCTCGATGCCAGTTTAGCAGAATAATAAGAAAATTTGCAGAAAAATGTAAAAAAATATATAATAGAGGTGATAAAAATGAGTCAAAATAGTGAAAGAAAAATATTAAGAGAAAGAGAAAAAGAAAAATTAAAAGAGATACACCAAACATACAATAAAAAGCCAAGAGAAATATGCCCTAAGTGTCATAAAAAAAGTTTATTTATGACTAATAGCAAAAATGAAGTATATTGTATTAGATGTGATAAACTAGTTGCAATAAAGAAATAATTGTGCTATAATAGGAAGTGGAAAAGTAGGAGAACAAATGAAAAACTAAAATTGTTATTTTCTTTTTAGACATCACATCCTTTCACGATTGATAAATGTTTGTTCTCCAATAAATAATCTTTTGAAGTTATGAGTTTGCATTTAGTGAGTTTGATAACTTCTAACTTTTTAGAATGGAGAATAAAATGAAATATGAATTTATTAAAATTGACTTAGATACTTATAAATTAGTTTATACTAATAAAGAAAAAAAAGAAGTATCTATTGAATTCAAAAGAACAATTGAAATGGCTGAAAAGTTACAAGGTATAGTAGCAACAGCAAGACTTAATATGTATAAAGAATTAAGTAAACAAGGAATAACAAAAAATGACCTTATAATCAAAAAAGATGATGGAAAAGGTCATATAACTTACGATGAAACTAACTACCAAGAATATGAAAAGTTCTATATTCAATTAGAAGAGGCTATCATATTAAATGAAATGATAGAAAAATTATTTGGTAAAAACATAAAAGATTTATTTGATGATATGGGTATTGATAACATACCAGAAGCAGAACAACCCATGCAATTACAATTATTTAGTTCTAAGTTAGGACAGATTATTAATAAAGGATTAGATGATACTCCCAGTGAGGGAAATAAAGAATAATTATAGCAAAAAAACAAGCAATAAAACAATATTTTGCTTTGCATATCAAGAGGACTTAGACCAAGCCTATGCCTTTTATTGTAGTAGATATGAAAATATCTCATATAAAGATTTTATGCAATTAGGTTTATTTGAGTTTAAAAAGAAATTAGGAAGTATACCCAAGACTGAACCTTTATACGATATAATAAAATCAAGAACAATAAACATAGCAAGCATAAAAGATAAGGAAGAGCGAAAGTATTGGAGAGAATTAAGAAGAATTAATCAGATACCTCAGATATTTATACCAACAAAAGAAGTATTTGATAATTTAAAAGGAAGATTAAAAGAAACAAGTCAATTAGGAGGAAAATAAAAATGGAAAGAGATTTAATTAAGTTTAATGAAAGAGTAACAAAACTAACGAAAGAAATAGCAAAATATGTTGACGAAAAAGGAAATTACATGTTAATACCTACAGGTCAATTATTGTGTAATGTAGAATATATGGAGTTAGATGATATTAGTTATAAAAAAGCATTATTTGAAATGATAATTGATAAAGATGTTGAATATAATAAAATTATAATTACTAAACCTGTTGATAAATATACAAAAACTAAAAATGAAAAGGATAAAGGCACTATAATCGATGCTGAAGTAGAAGTAAGTCAAGTATGGGTAGTTAAGAATGGAATTGGTTTAACAAAAGCATTTGATGAAAAAGAAGAAGCATTAAAATTAGTTGAAGGATTAAATAATAAATATTTAGAAATGGCGGAATTAAAATAATGAGAGAAGAAGTTAAAAAATTTTTAGAAGAATATGAAAAACTTTGCCAAAAATATGAAATGGGACTTGTTGGATGTGGTTGTTGTGGTAGTCCATCATTAGTAGATAAAAAAGGATTTACTATATATAATGATGTAAATTATGAAAACAATCAAATTAATATAGTTTATAAACATTGGAAAGAGGAAATAAAAGATATAATAAAGTAGGTGATACTATGGCTAATGAAAATAATTTAATACCATTCAACAAGCAAACAGAGGAAGAACAGAGAGAAATAGCATCAATGGGTGGTAAGCGTAGTGGAGAAGTAAGAGCGTTAAAGAAAACTTTTAAAATGGCTCTTAAAGAACTACTACAAGAAGAAGTAAAAGATAAAAAAGGCAATCCATCTGGAAAAACTTATCAAGACTTAGTTAACATAGGACTTGTCAAAGGTGCTATGAAAGGGAATGCTATTAATTATAAAACTATCCTTGAAACAATAGGAGAATTAGAGCCAGAAAAAACCGAAGTATCAGTTCCAACAATCAAATTAGAAGTAGTAGATAATAGTAAATTGGAGAGTGTATTGTATGAAGATAAGAAGTAAGGCATGGAAAGAAATATGCCAAAGGGAAGAAGATTACATTAAAAAAACAAGTGGTTTAAGTCCTAGTGCTACAAAATACCGCAATAAAAAAGTTATCTACAATGGAATAAAGTTCGATAGTATTTACAAAAATAAAGAAAGATGATATAATTAATTTGTCGAGGTAGTAAAAGAGCATTTAATGATGTCTAGGGACTATCTCGACAATAATCCTAGATGTCATTAAGTGCTTTTTTTACCTCATAGGAGGAAAAAATGGAAACAATAATTTGTGATAATTGTAAAAAAGAATTTAAAATTTATAAATGCTATTTAAAAAGAAAGAGAAAAAATAGATTTTGTTCAAAAAAATGTGAAAGTGAATTTAAAAATTATAATAATACAATAGAAAGTTGGCAAGGTGGACATATATCAAAAAGCACAGGATACAAATATATTGAATATAATGGTAAACAAATAGAAGAACATAGGCTTGTAATGATGAAGTATTTAGGTAGAGAATTAAAGACTAATGAACATGTTCATCATATAAATGAAAATAAATTAGATAATAGAATAGAAAATTTGATGTTATTAACTCCTTCTGAACATAAAAGATTACATAATTTAAAAAATAATCATATGTTTATTTTTTAAATTATGTGGTGAAGAAAAAGAAAATAAAGGTAGAAACCTTTGTAAAAATTGTTATGCAAAAGAATTAAGGAAAGGGAATTTGTTTAAATATGAAAGAATATACAAGAAAAAATAAGTACAAAAACGAAATAACATATTATAAAGATATAAGATTTTCAAGCAAAAAAGAAATGCAGAGATATAAAGACCTTGAATTACTAGAAAGTACTGATTATATATGTAATCTAGAACTACAAAAAAAGTTCTTACTTCAAGAGGGCTACACAAATGCTAAAGGTAAAAAGATAAGACCTATATACTATATAGCAGACTTTTACTACTATGATTATATTGACCAAAGATGGGTAGTAGAAGATACTAAGGGAATTAGGACAGAAGTTTACAAATTAAAGAAGAAATTATTTGAATATAAATATAATTTGACTATTGATGAATTATAGTACTACCTTATAGGTAGTATACTGATGATATATTAATTTAAGTAGCAGATATTGAGGAATAAAACTAGTCAATAATGAAAATGAAGTACAAATTTTTTAGATTAGTGTAGAAATTGAAAACGGCTCAATGGTACAAGTGCAAAACTTGTATATATCATTAGTATAGTACTTATAAGAAATATATAAAAAAACGTACGAGTTTTAACATATTAAGTTATGGTTTAAAAAGCCTAGTGTACAAAGTACAAGAAAAAACTAAGACATGGGGATGCAGACCCTTTATATTAATTATAAGTACTATCACATCTTAATTTTATTAAAATGCTATCTTTATAGGTAGCATAGAGCAGATAGAAATAATGGAGCAAATGGTTATAGAAAGTATCGCTGATGCTGGAGTACTTCAACGAAAATAGACGAACTGACGAGTTTGTTAAAGCCTTATCTGTTCTATGGTGCTTATAAAAGCACTACTAAACTAAAACCCTTTATAGTACTGCTATTAAGCAGTACACTGATAATATGCAAGTGTAGGTTAGGTTCGCCAATGTGGCACTATATTTCTAACAGGCTAACTACTTTAGAAAACTAGACATATTATTAGTGTAGTGTTTAATAACACTGGAAAGAAAAAGGAGGTATCAGAAATGGCAAAAAAAAGTAACACTGGAAAGAAAAAGGTTGATATTATCAGTTTAGATAATAAGCCAGTTAATTCAGAAGTACAAAAAGAAAAAGTAGAAGTACCAGCAAAATTTGTTAATGTTGCACCTACTACTCCAAAAGTAGCAGAAAGTAAAATCAAGTTAAATAATGGAAAAGTGTATAAAGACCTAGGAAATGGCTATGGTATGTATTCTGATAATGGACAAGTATTTAGACTTAAATAGGAGGTAAATATGGAGTTTATTAAGTTAAGAGAAGATAGATACTTAATCAAAGATAGCAATGGTTTGATAGTATCTAATGAAGAGAAACTAAAACTAGAAAAGAAAGAATTAATCATTAAAGATATAGAAAGTAATGAGTGTCAAGGAAAGACTACTCAAAGAATTGAAGAAATAGATAGGGAGTTGGAAAATGGAAACAAGTCTAAATCTAACACTATCAAAAAAGCAAAGTCAACTACTAAATGATATAATTAGCCCTAATCTAAATGAAATATATGTATTAGGAAGTACTCAGAGTGGTAAAACTTATGACATATGCTTAGGGTGTATCTTGTATGCACAAGCCTTGTATAACTATAACTCAAAAGAAACTTACTTCGGCTCAATAACTGGTTGGAGTTTAGAAACATTAAAAGGCAATATACTAGAGCCTTTAAAAAAGTTCTTAGATGATATGAAACTAGAAAAAGGAAGAGATTATATATTAAGGTGGCAGACTGATGAAAAGTATCTAGAGATATATAATATTAGATACTATTTCTTTGGTTTTAATAATGTATTAGCATTTAATAAAATACTAGGTAAACCTTTAATATTCGAGTGGATAGATGAAAGTGCTAGAATATACTCACAAGATAATTTAAGAGACCCTTTTAATGAGTTCCCTGGTAGACAAGTATCTTATGCAGACCACCCTTATTTAAAGACTATACATTCGTTTAATGTGGAAGGTGGAGAAAATCACCCATATAAGATTGACTACATAGATAAGAAGCCTTATGCTAAGCATTATTCTTTCTTCCCTTATGACAATCCTAAGATAAAAACAGAAGAAGCAATGCGAAAGGTATTAGAAATGTTCCCGCCTGGAAATCTAAGAGAACAAAAGATATTTAATAGATGGATACTTGCTAATGGTAGAGTATTCAATACTATAAACACTATAGACAATTTAGACAATTATGCTTTTAGAGAAATAGGAATAGGAATAGACTATGGTTCAGTCCATGCAACTGCTTTTGTGCCTATTGCTCTTGCTTATGATAAAGTAAATAAGAAATGGGTATTAATTAGGTTAGAGTACTACTACCATAATGCTAAAGAAGAACAAGATAACCCTACAACTGAATATTTTAGTAAGCAACTAAGGTTATTCTTATTATATCTAAAGAATGAATATGGGCAAGTGCCTATTACTACAATGGTATTAGATAGTGCTGCCGCTCACTTCCACAATAGATTAATTGCTGATAATATACAACATACATTAATAAATAAAAGTATAGATAATGTAGTTGAGGGAGTTCAATATATGCAGTCTTTATTCTACAAAGAATATTTACTCATATACAAACAAAAGGCAATAAAGCATATAACTGATAGTGGCGAATTAATATATAGTGGCAAAGATGATGGAATGCTTGAATTAGAGAGTTATCGATATGATTTAAAGGCAAGTTCAAAAAGTGGTAAAGAAGCCTATGTAAAAGAGTTTGATGACCATATAGATGCCTTAAGGTATATCATAATAGAATTTAAAGAAACTGATAGAGCACCAGTAGTATAAAAGGAGTTGAATATATGGAGATTAGATGTAAGTCTACAAAAAGATATTTGTTTAAGATAGAAATTGAAGAATATTATAAAAATCTAAAGAAAATGGGCATAGAAGTAGAAACTCCTTTGGTAATAGAATACCCTTGCCCTAAGTGTAAGATGATAGAAGTATATGAAATATACCCTACTCACTACATACATATAAGAAGTTATAAAAGAGATGTTGACAATAATAAATAATTATGCTATAATTTAAGAGATAGAAAAGTGCGAAAAAGTGTGTCGTAAACATGAGAAGCATATAGTTAAAGAGATAACTATATGTTTTTTATTATTTATACACATAGAAAGGAGTTAAAAATGAGAACTCTAATAGAAAAAATAAGTGCCGTTTTTACTGTTATTATTGACAAAATTGTGGAAAAATCACAAAAATTGAAAAAATATCTAATAAATAATAAGAAATGGACTTTGTATTTATATTTAAATGGTCAATGCATAGACAAAAGAAAGATAGACAAAGACTTTGCTCCTATGGGTAAATTTTATATAGTAAAAGTCAGAGGTATGAAACACTTGCTAGGTACTAATAGAAAAGTACAAATAGTAGTTCAAAGTTATAAATATAAATTGACTGATGAGAAAAAAAGAGAGGCTCATATTGAAACTCTAATATATGAGGGAGTTGATATTAAATGAATAATCAAGTAAGATTGAAATCAGCATACAACTATTTAGAGGCTCCATATATAAGAGTAGAGGCAACAGTAACTCAACCTGGTATAACTAATGGCAAGCCTAATATTTATAAAAAGCATGACTATATAATTGCTCCTAGTGGTAAAAAGGTTGCTACATATATAGTTAATCAAATATTTGGCTCAGATTTAGTAACACAGACAGAGGGATTATCAATAAATTGGCTAATGCCTACACTTAAAGAGAGCCTAGAATTAGCGGTATATGAAGAAGAAAGTTTCATATTAATAAATAAGTTTGATAATAAGATATATCTAGAGTGTATCAAGAAATCAGATATACATGATTTAGTACAAAAATATGATAAAGTAATAAGTGGTACTATCATACAAGAATTTGTTACTAAAGAAGATATATATGAACTTCATAGAAATATTAAGTTAGAGAATGGTATTACTTATATGACTATGGAGGTATTTAAAGAAGATAAAGGCGGTAAATTAATACCTGTTGATTTAGGCACATTTAATTTAAGAACTGGCAACGAATATATTGCTAAGTACATATTACCTTATGAAAATCTAATCAATATAGACATAGGGCAAAACTTCTTTAAAGATAGCAAAAAGTTCTTAAATGAAGAAATGGAAATATTCAATACCTTTGTTGATGAAATAGAAAAGACCAAAACTAAGATAGTAACAAGTCAACATTATCAAAGTGGAGATATAGTAACTAATTGGCAGCCTGCTTCTAATCATTATAAGGTAGATACATTATCAGTTGGTAAATTAGCAGATTACTTTACTTTATTACCAGGAGATAAAGACCACCAATTATTTGAATTTTTACAAGGTAATATTAGATTTAATGAATATATTAGTTCGTTTAAATTTTGTGATTATCAAGTAATTCAAATGGCTGGACTAAGTCCTGCAACATTTGGTTATGAAAAAGATGCTTATCAGAATGTTGATAGTATAGATTTAAGTAAGAATAATTCTGATATGACTATTGAGGCAATAAAAACACAAATAGAACCTCAAATAAATCATTTACTTGAAAATGTTGTTAAAGCACAACAAGCAAATAACATACAAGTTAATCTAATACCTACTGAGTTAAATTGGGATTATGGAGCAAATGAAAAATTCAACGACATGAAAAAACTTCAAGTATTAGGAAGAATTCAAAGTGTTGGAAGTGTTCCATATAGTGTAAAGGCTAAAATAATAATGCCTATACTTAATAAGTTAATTGATGATGACTATGTAGGAAAGAATAGTAAATTAATAGAAGAATTAATTAATGCTAATAAAGAGGAAGAAGAAGAAATACAAGTTAAGTTTGGAGAAGTATAATGAAGAAAGACCCATTTAGTTTATTTATAGAAGATAGTGCTTACTATTCAAAAAATGAATATTATAAACTAATGTATGAAACTAAACGAGTATTCTTCGACTACCTATATAAGAATAAAACACTAGCAGAGTTCAAAAAAGAAACAGCAAAGATATGGGAAAAGGTAGACCATAAATATATGGCTGAGAGAATAAAAGAACTTGAAGATATGATAGAGGCTAGAGATTTAGAGGGTAATAAGATACTTAATCCTGATGCCGAGTATAAGCAAATATATGAATTAGCAAGTGAAAAAGTATTCCAAAATGTAGAGAAGAAATATAAATATAATATTGATGAGTATTATAAAGGCAGAAGAAAGACTGCAAACAAAAGTTATATAGACAGAGAAAGTTATATATCTAAGTTAGTCAAGAAATATGATGAAATACAAGCCACTATACCATACCATAATAAGGATGGAAGTGTAAGAAGTTGGCATAACATAGCCGATTATAATTCAATGTTATATAACACTAACCTTAATCATGCAGGTTGGAATAGAACAATGTACGATGCTAATTTATTAGAAAAAGAACTTTTATATCTACCAGCCCATACATTTGCTTGTCCTTTATGTATGCCTTATCAAGGTAAGGTATATGACAAAAATGGAGGAAGTGGATATACTTCTGATGGAGTTAGATATTATCCTCAAGAAGATGCTATAAGTGGTGGTGTAGGACATCCCAATTGCAGGCATCAATGGACTATATATTGGGATAAAGACCAAATACAAGAAAATGATTATAATTCTGATAAGTGGCAAGAAGACTATGAAAAAAAGCAAAAGATACAAGCCCTACAACTAAAAAGAACTAAATTAAAGAATGATAAAAAGATATATGAGAATTTAGGAAATGGAAGTGAGGTAGATAAAACAAATGCTAAAATAAAAAAGATAAATGCTACTATAAAAGAATTAAATAAATAGACCAATTGCTATTAAGTCTATAAAAGGTTAGCAGTCGCGACACACTTTTATCACTTCTAAAAAAAGGAGAATGATAAATATGAATTTTGATATTACTAAATATCTAAAAAACAAAGATATTACTATAAGTAATGATGACCTAGATGTTTCTGCAATGGAAAAAGATTTCACACAAGGATATACCAAAAATAGTGAAATTAAAAAGCCTGATTATTCGGGATATGTTAAGAAAGAAGATTATACTAAACTTCAAGGGGACTATACAAGTCTAGAAACTAACTACAACAACACTGTTAAAACTCTAAGTGAAACAAATGACAAGATGACTAGATTAAGTCTAGAGAATAAACTTGTTAAAAAAGGTTTTAAAGAAGAAAACTTTGATGAAGTAGTTAAGTTAAGAAATAGTCTTTATGCTGATGAAAAAGATGATGATAAGGCTATTGAGGGAATAGTAACTAGATTTAAAAATACATATTTCCCAGAAGCAGAAAAGAAACCTAGTATACCATTTACACAAGCACCAAATGAGGGTGGAGTAAATGGAAATAATGCTAATACTGGTAAAGATATAAAGATAACAAGAGGTACTAGTATTAAAGATTTAATGATACCTGTAACTAAATAATTTTAGTTAAATATAGAGGAAAGAAAAGGAGGAAGAAATTATGAATTTTACAGGAGTAAATCTAGACTTACAAGGTCTAATGAAAAGAACTTATGCTAATTTACTTTACAATTCTCAATTCTATAAAATGCTAGATAGAAGATGGTTTGAAGTCGGAAGAACTGGCACTCCAATTATTGAGATTGTTAAGCAATTAGACACTGCATTAAATGTAAGAAATAATGTAGAAATCGCACAAGGAGGAATTAAAAACGAACTTGCTACTTACAATTCAGTAAAAGTTGACTTAACTGAATTACCTATGGACTATTCATTTAGAGTAAGCCCTATAGTAATGGGTAGCGGTATCGAAAGAGCAATTGAGGGACAAATCGAATTAAAAGAGGCTCAAATCTCTAGACAAATCGATGTATATGGCTTTAATAAATTAAATGCTGATATTACTGGACCTCAAGATGGTTCAATGGCTTATACAGATGGTCAATGTACTAAATGGGCTCCATCTACTGGAACTGAAACTATTGAATTAATCAATGATTTAAAATCTAAATTATTCGATAGAAATATCTATGATGGATACCTATTAGGACTAAGTTCAAATGCATATGCTTACTTTGTATCAAGTTTAACATCTATTCTTAAATATGAAACAAGAGCAGGTGTTGAGGGTGTTGATATGGGACAAGTTGCTAATGCTTATGGTGTTAGTGTATTCCAAATCAATAGTAATGTAATTGAAAAAGATAAAGATGGAAATGCTACAAATGTAGTCGGATACTTTGCTAATGAAGTTGGTGTTGTTGGTGATACATTCTGGAGTTCAATGAATCAATATCCAAATGGTATGCCAGGCTATCCAGGATATTTCTGCGTTGAGGGAAATGTAATGTTTGGAGCAAAAGTAGTTAGACCAGAGGCAGTAATTAAGTTAGTTGAAAGTCTACCTATCGTATCTGCAGGTTCATTTGATGCAGGAACTCATGCACAAGAATATGCTCAAACAACAGCATTTAGTGGTACTGATGTTGATAAGTTCGAAGCAGGTGGTTTACCAGCAGGATTAACACTTAACCCTACAACTGGTGCTATCACAGGTACACCTACTGAAGCAGGTTCATATAATGTATCTGTTTATGGTATTGATAAATATGGTAACTACTCTAATGCTTATAGTGGCACTATAGTAATTGCCTAAACAGAAATGAGGTGGGAAAATGCAATTTTTCACAAAAGAGGAATTCGGGAATAAATATCCCGAATACTCAAATGCTGATATTTCAACTTGGCAGATAGAAGCAGTAAGTGAGATGATTTTCTCACAAATAGGCTTAAGATATAGGGATGCTAGTTGGGATACAATTAGTGTCCCTTTGCCTATTAAAAATGCTTCTATGGAACAAATGAGATTTTTATTAGAACATGATATTCCATTTGTTGATTTTGATAAAGATATAAAGGCTGGCTCAATGAGTTCTCCTTTAAAGACTGATTATTCTACTCTAGCACTAAGAATGCTTGCTAATAATGGATATTTATATAGAGGTACACCAATGTCTAGTAATATGGCTCTTACTATACCTTTTGGAGGCGAATAAAATGTTTCTAGTGAATGGTATGAAAGCAACATTAAGACAGTTTGATCGTGATGAGAATGATGAAGTATTTGATGATACTAATTATAAAGAAATTACAATTAAATGTTGCCCTTATGATTGCGAAAGTGCTATAAGGTTCGGCATTTATACAGTGCCTGAGGCTACTGGCTATTATCAAGTTGGAAGACTTGTTGATGTAAAAGTAGGAGACCAAATAATCTACTTGGGTAAGTATGCTGATAATAAAGTTCATACAGTGTTAAAGGTTCAAGATAGTTGGATATTTAATAGAGTAGAAAATAAAATTATAGTGGTTAAATAATGGCTGATGTTAAAGTAAATTGGTATCCAGGAAAAAAGAAAGAAGTATTAGAGGCTTCTGATAAGATAATGTATGCAATAGCAAGGCAGACGCTTGATAGAAGTTTAATTCATATTCCATTTAAAAGTGGTAAAATGAGGCAGACTTCAATGGCGGCAGGAGTAAGGGGTTCAGATGGGAATTTTTATGTAGGTTCTTATACCGATTATGCTAAATATGTTTGGGTTATGCCTAGGAAAACGCACTGGAGCGAACCTGGTACTTTTGGTAAGTGGTATCAAGAGACATATAAAAAATTTATGAAAAACATAGTCAGTATTTCTATAAAGGAGAATGAATTGAAATGACAAGAGAGTTATTAGAAAAGAAACAATTAATCTTAATTAAATATCTTCAGAATATAATTAGTGGCTATACCACTGACAAATGGAAAATAAAAGCCGAATATTCAACAAATGATAATGATAGTAGAGTAATAGTCGTACAAGAACAAAGCGGACAAAAACAAGTGTTTTATGGCGATATATTACCTATGTATAATTATTATATGGTTGACATATATGGACTTACTATTAAAGAATGTAAAGAATTATCTTTATTAATTGGAAATCTAATAGGAAAATCAGAAAGAATAGAAGTTGAAAATAAAGAAACTAATAAATTGGAAAGGTGGCAAATTATATTTACTCAATATGTTAATCCACAAGCAATTGAATATATGGACATTAGAAGAGTTGGATATAATTCTACTTTGCAATGTATTATAAGTAAGATTTATGAAAAAGATTTATAGAAAGGAAGTGTAAATATGAATGAATTTTATGTAAATAATAGAGAAGTCATTAAAAACTTAGGTTTAAATACTGGTACTAGTTCAGCACCTACATTTACTGCTATGTGTACTACTACCGAAGTTGGTTTGACAACTGATTTTGAACAGCAAGACTGGTATGTATGGTGCGATGCTATTCAAAGAAGTTTAATTACTGGTGCTGCCATCTCTATTGATACCACTGTTAAAATTGATATGAATAATGCCTCAATAGTTAAAATCTTAGGCGATATTCACACATTAATCAAAGATGGTACAGTAGCACAATTCAACAATCAATTAGTACAATTTGAATTATTAACTGGAGTTCAAGAGGGAGCATTAACTTATACTAAATATAAAGTACCTTGTACTCTAAACTTTAGTGATTTAGGTGGTGCTGCCGAAGATAGTGGCGAGTTTGCATTAACTATTGTTGTAACTGGTAAAGGAGAAGTTGTATCAGGATAAACCTATAAGGGTTGGGTTAAAAGCCCAACTCTTTATTTTATAATAAGGAGGTGGAATAAATGAATGGAGGAGAAGTCATCTTCAAGTTTAAGGGAGATGATAAAGACTTAGAGAAAAAGACTAATGGTGTCGCTAGTAAATTGAAAGCAAGTACTGTCGCAATTGGTAACTTGATGTCTAGTGCTATTGAAAAAGTCGGCAGTTCGTTATTAGGACTTGGCAAAGATGCCTTACAAGGAGTTGCTGATTTAGAGCAGAATATAGGCGGTGTAGAGACTTTATTTAAAGACAGTGCTGATACTGTAATAGAGAACTCTAAAAAGGCTTATATGACTGCAGGGATAGATGCTAATAAGTATATGGAGCAAATAACTTCATTTAGTGCTAGTTTGCTTCAAAGTTTAGGTGGTGATACAGAAGAGGCTGCCAAAGTCGGCGATATGGCTATTCAAGATATGGCGGATTAACAAAATAGTCCGAGTTAAACGCATTGAACCTTATCAAGGGTGTGTAGTGTAAACTATGCTAACGGTGAAACTCCTAACGTGAAGTCGAGGACAATGCCGTGGTAAGCCTATGAAAATAGGAAACTGTAACGACTATTCCGAAAGGAAGTAGAATTATTATTGATACATAATTCGAAGTGGTGCGATTGACACAAATACAAATTTATGGTATAATACTACTAAATAAAAGGAGGATTATACTGATGTGGAAAGATATAAAAGGATATGAAGAAATATATAAAATTTCTAATACAGGCGAAATATGGAGTAAAGATAGATGGTGCATTGATAAAAAAGGACGCAAAAGATTTAGAAAAGGAATAAAGTTAAGCCCAGATATCGCTCCAAATGGTTATTATAGAATTACTTTTTCAAAAAATGGCAAAAAGGTGCAAAAATATTTACATAGATTGATTGCTGAATATTTTATACCTAATCCGAATAATTTGCCACAAGTAAATCATATAGATGGGAATAAGTTAAATTGTGATATAAAAAATCTTGAATGGGTTACAAATCAAGATAACATAATTCATGCTTATAAAAATGGACTTATTAATCATGTTAGAGGAGTTAATCATCCGAATTATGGTTTATGTGGTGGAAAAAGCAAAAAAGCAAAAAAAATAGTTGCTAAGAATATAATAACTGGAGAAACAAAAATTTATGATGCAATGATAGAAGCAAAAAAAGATGGTTTTTTGCCATCAGAAATTTCTAGATGTTGCAATCATGGAGGAACACATCATGGATATGTATTTGAGTTAATATGAGATAGTCTACTCCCCTAATAAATATCGGGAAACCGAGGGTATTAAAGGAATTCAAATAAATTTGGTACTGCCATTGAGAATATTCAGAATGCATACCAAGGGTTCGCTAAGCAGAATTATACGATAAAATTAATGTCTGCTTAATTAGTGATAATTAAGTAAGTGTATGTGAACCTTATCAAGGGTGTGAGATTAAAATATAAGTAGGAAATGACTTATTGAGATAATCTTGCTAACTGGGGAAACCTAAGTCTAAAAGATATGGTTATCCAGTGCCAAGCCTAGAAATAGGAAGGTCAAACGACTATGAGTTCGTTACTCAGTACAATATCTATTGATACGATATTGGAAGTGCATACTATCTCAGTAATGAGATAAAGATATAGTCTAATCCCACTTTTAAATAAGTGTTAAAGTACTAGGAAACTAGGGGTAGAAATGGTTAGATAATTTAAAACTTGGCTATGGCGGAACAAAAACAGAAATGGAAAGATTACTATCAGATGCTGAAAAGATATCAGGGGTACATTATGACATTTCTAATTTAAATGATGTATTTAATGCTATTCATGTAATTCAAGAAGAATTAGATGTAACAGGAACAACAGCAAAAGAAGCCTCTACTACTATAAGTGGTTCAATAAATAGTGCTAAGTCAGCATTTAGCAATTTCTTAAGTGGTGCAGGAGGTATAGAAGAAGTAATAAGTACTTTTACTACTGCAGGAACAAATATATCAAATGCTATAGTAAAAATGGCACCTCAAATCATAACTGGTTTAACTACTTTATTGAATAATTTAGTGCCTTTAATCGGACCTTTACTTCAAGCAATTTTACCAGCATTGATACAAGGTACTTCAACATTAATAATGGGGCTAGTTCAAGCATTGCCTGGTATTATTCAAATATTAATGGGTATGTTGCCTACTATTATTCAAGAATTGGCAAATATGTTACCAGTTATACTTACTTCATTAATTCAAGGGTTAGTTATGATTATTCAAGAATTGGCTAATCAATTACCTACATTGATACCAGTTATAATAGATGCTATTCTTAGTACTATACCTATATTAATTGATAATCTTCCTTTATTCATAGAGGCAGGATTTAAATTATTAGGAGGTTTAATTGCTGGTATAATAAATGCTATTCCTATATTACTAGCAAGAGCAGGCGAAATAGTTGTTGATTTAGTTGATTATTTCAAAAAAATGCCTCAAATGATGTTGGATTGTGGCAAGAATTTAATTCAAGGACTATGGAATGGTATTAAGTCGGCAAAAGATTGGGTACTTGATAAGATTGCTGGTATTGGTGGAGCAATAATGAAGAAAATAAAAAGTATATTTGGAGTACATAGTCCATCAACAGAGTTTGCTTGGGTTGGTAAGATGAATATGTTAGGCTTAGAAGAAGGTATGGAAGATATGAAAGGGCAAGTTAATTCAACAGTTGGAGGAATGTTTGATGATATGTTTAGTCTATCTCCTAGTCTATATGGAAGTTCAAGTACTAATTTAAGCCCACAAGTTAATGTAGTAGTAAATAATAACATGGAACAAGACCCACTAGGACAAATGGTTAATAATATTAAAACATTTAGTGGTGGTTCTAAGAATGACTATAATTATGGAATGGGAGGAGCATAAATATGAGTAGATTAAAAATGTTAATAAATAATGAAGAAGTAGTTTGCAATAAAGAGTTTACTATAATAGAGGAAATGCTTACTACTTCCTCTACCATTCTTAATAATTGCTATCCAAAAAGTTGGGAAAATGATAAAAATTATGTTTCAAGATTTTATTATCCTAAAGACTATTCAAAATGCAAGATATATAAAGATGATGTACTTGTCTTTTGTGGGGTAGTAAAGAATTCGGGTAATATAAGTCTTAACCCTAGATATCCACACTTTTGTGCTTTGCAAATATTAGACTTCAAGACTTTACTTAGTGAGGGAGAGACTTTAGACTTTGTTATAAGTAATAAAACAATAACCGAAGCAATAGAGATGGTAATAGATGCAATTAAAGATTATGGTTTTATATTAGGAAATATCAATATATTTGGTGCCGATGATATAATTGGTGCTTATTCTACTCAGAATAAGACTGCATATGATGTTTTCCAATACATAGCCGATATTACTGGCTCTAAATGGTATACAAGGCTTGTTGATGAAGATAAAGTTGCTATTGACTTCTATGACCCTGCATTAATGACAAGAGGAAAAAATATTGAATATAATATGGCTTGGTTTGAAGAAAACAATATAAATGATATATCTTTCAACTATGGAAGTAGAGATTACAGAAATAAACAAATTATGCAATCTGATGAGGTATATGCTAGCATAGATTATACCGAAACATTAATAGCAAATGGATATGATACTAATTTCTTAACTACTTCTAATATAGGTAATGTAAGAAGCATAAGCGTTAATAGTGTACCCAAGACATTTGCAACTAAATCAGATAAAGAAATAGGAATAGATGCAGATTTCTATTATACACCAGGAAAAAATCAAATAGAAAGTGAAACAAGTTATTCGGCTGGCACTCAAATACAAGTAGTATATCAACCTCTTGTAAAAGGTAGACAAATAGTGTATAATAATGATGAAGTAGACAGAGTAGCAAATCAAATAGGAAGAAAAGGTGTTATAGCAAGATACGAAAATAGAAATGATATTCTTTCAAGTGCAGAACTTGATAAAGTAGGACAATCATATATTAAATACAAAGGTAGTGCAGAAGTTAATTTAAAAGTAGTAACTGATGATAAAGATATATATAACATAGGTCAAATAGTACACTTTGAAGCACCAATAGAAGACTTAACACAAGACTATATGGTAAAAAGAAAAGAAATAAAGGTAATAAATACAACAGACCAAGAAAAAATATTCTATACTTATGAATTATCAAGTTCGTTCAATAGTGAAAGAGCAATAAATTGGTTTGATAATCAAAGAAATAAAGCAAGTGGGAATATTCAAGAGGGCGAAACTATAACTAGAAATGTTGATATTGAAAATTCAGCGAATATTATTTACAACAATTTAACAGTAAGTGAGATAAGTGTAAATGGCAACAACATTTTAAATTGTGTTTTAAATGCACCATTTATAAGTTAGGAGGTAAATATGACAGATGATTATAAAAAGAACATATTAGCATATTTATGTGGAAAAACAGAAAAACAAACAGGCTATGATGTTCCACAAATCATAAGTAGCAGATTATTTTTAAATAATTTATATACTGAATTAGGAGCAATAGTGGGTGAGTATTTCTCTAGTATAGATAAGAATGTCGTTCATTTAAATGGATATAAGCAAGCCTTTAATAGCGCCATAACTATTCTTTATGGTTATTCTGCAAATGACAGACACCCTAAGCAATATGGTTGGCTAGCATTAGTTGATGAAAATTTTAAATTAATTCAAGTTATAGATACTTATTCTAGTGGTATTGTTATAGGGTATATAGATGATTTAGAGATAGCAACAGATGGAAGTATTTACTTAATAGAAAGAAGATACGATAATGCGGAAATACAAAGAATAGTAACATTAAATAATGTAGCAATCAAGCCTTTAAATTCTGATACATATACTGCAAAAATTAAAAAAGCATACCAAATATCAGACCAAAGTGCAGAAGCAACAAATTTCTTGTATCAAATAATAAAAAAACACCCTAATAAGAATAGTTTTTGTTTTGGTGGTTTCAAATATGGAAGTTCAACTCCATATAACGTTGTTACAGAATTGGTAGACCAAGGAACAGGCTCACCAGAGACAACTACATACAATTCAAGTGTAAATATGATTATAAAAGATTTATGGGTAAATTGGGATAGTGAAGACAATTTAGACTTTAGAATGGTCGGACACGACTTTTCAAATTATAATGAAACTCATTTACTAGATAAAAGTGATGATAGTATAACTTCTACGAATATAAATATTCCAATAACAACTAGCGGAGCATATATACCGAGAGCAGATATGAAAATGCTAACCAAAGCAGATGTTTATTATTGTGGTTATGAATTAAAAGCATCAGAAAAAAGGGTATATGTAATTTATAAATTAAATGGTAATTCTTATAAAAATATATATACAAAAAATGAAGAATTCAAAGCCTTTGATAGAAATGAAACTACTGAAAATAGATTCGTTGTGAGTGATAATGAATTATTCTACTATGCTAGTATATATGTCGGTGATGAAACCAATTATAAAGTAAATTATGGTAGAATAGTAGGTGATAAAGTATATTTAAATACAGAATTCTTTATGATATCTGATTTAATATATGCTTTCAACACATTAACTGTAATCAAGATATATAATTTATATAATTTATTTTATCAATCAAAAGATAATGGAACTTCTCATTTACAAATTTATAATGCTAATAATTATAATGGTCTTGCTTATTCAAATATAAATAGCATGGTACCTAATCAAGGAGTATTATATGATAGTAAAAACAGCCCTATATTTGCAAGAAACTTATATAACAAGACAATAACAGGAAGAACAACTCAAAGCACTGTAGAAGTGCCAAATAACTACTTAAATGATAAAACTATAGCAAAAGAGGACTTATTAAGTGAAACTAACGCGATATTAATAAGCAATAGTCAGACAATAACTAAAAACATATATGAAACATTAAATATAAATTTCATTAATACTTTACAAATAAGAAATGACAATGATGAGGCTGATCCTATACTTAACCCAGTAGGAGCAAGCAGAC
>ERZ808286.329-NODE-329-length-33751-cov-4.676608_pt1 | contig 33751 bp, 22 predicted proteins | sample MGYA00521276_ERZ808286 | MGnify/ENA primary metagenome ERZ808286 (study PRJEB31516, sample SAMN03275607) | gut metagenome | biome: mammalia-associated habitat; material: feces | host: Papio cynocephalus | place: Kenya | collected 2012-08-01 ... | reverse complement strand
GGGAATGCGCCGGAATAGCCGAGGCCGGAGGAGTGAAGAATGTCGTCTACGCTCTGTGCAGGGAATTCCATTCGCTTGGGCACGAGGTGACGCTTTTCATACCGGAATTCGGCTGCACGGACAGGACAGGCGTCGAATTCACCGGGGATGCGCGCAGTGCGGCCGTCAGTCTGTGCGGAAGGGAGGAGACCGTCACATTTCATAAGGCGAGAAGCGTCCGCGGAGGATTCGGCGTGGTTCTTGTCGGGCACAGGGCCTTCTCGGAAAAGAAGGGCGTCTACACTTATACGGAAAGCGAGCAGGAGCGGAATCCGTCCCATGTCAGGGGAACCGGGCATACGGACATGCTGTTCATGGACACGCTGTTCCAGAAGGCGGTCTGCGTCTGGGGAACATCAGGTCTCTGCGGCGATGGCATCCCCGACATAATCCACTGCCAGGATGCGTCCACGGCCGTTCTTCCTGCCTACATGATGAGATCCGGAATGTTTCCCGGAACGGTCTGCGCGGTGACCGTCCACAACGCCGGTCCCGCCTACCATCACAATTTCCGCGACACGGACGAGGCGGACTGGTACACCGGACTCGGCCGGGAATTCATCTCACGGACATTGAATTCAGGGCGTCCAGAGCCTTTCCTGATGGCGCTGAATTCCGGAGCGGCACTTACAACCGTCTCTGAGGAATATGCGGACGAACTGACGGATCCCGGCAACTCCGCTGAGACGGACGGACTTTCCGTCATTTTCCATGAGCGGGGAACAAAGATAAAGGGCATAACAAACGGAATTGATTTCTCCATTTATGACCCTGAGGACACCGGAATCTCGCTGCTTCCCTACAGCTTCAGTCCTGAGAGAGGAGAGCTGGACGGGAAATACAGGTGCCGTGAATTTCTTTTGTCCGGACTGCTGCACTGCGGAAAGGGCGGACTCATACCAGGAAACATCAGACAGTACGGATACATCTCGCCTTCAGACGGCGGTGCGGAAGTCTTTGCGGCATATCACGGACGGATCACAGCGCAGAAAGGGATAGATGTGCTTCTCAGGTCCGTTCCCGCGCTGGCGGAGAACTTTCCCGGCCTCAGATTCGTCATTGCGGGACAGGGAGAGGCGGCTCTCGAGGAGCGGATTGTCAGGATGACCGAGGAGCTTCCGGGAAGAATAGTGTTCCTGAACGGATACGACAGGGCCGTCGCAAGGCTTTCCGCCGCCGCCTGCGACCTTATCATACTTCCGAGCCTCTTCGAGCCGTGCGGGCTTGAGGACTTCATCGCACAGATATACGGGACGATTCCTGTGGCACATAAGACCGGCGGACTGAATAAAATCCTTGACCGCAGGACAGGATTTCTTTACAGGGACAACACGGAGCTGTCGCTTACGGCGAAGCTTTCCGAGGCCGTGTCCATGGTCATTTATGGATCCGCCGCGAAAAGACGGATGATAAGAACCGCCGCCAGGTACGTGCACAGGAATTTCCGGTGGAGCCAGGTCGCATCAAAAAAATACATACCTTTTTTCAGGGAAATTCTGAGAAATCGGACTTCAAGGGATTGACTTTTTTTTTCAGGCAGTATAATATAGCTCTCGTTCAGCACTCAGTTGAACGAAAATGCTGCCTTAGCTCAGCTGGTAGAGCACGTGATTTGTAATCTCGGGGTCGTGGGTCCAAATCCTACAGGCAGCTTTCCGGGGAGTTTCCCGAGTGGTCAAAGGGGACAGACTGTAAATCTGTTGGCTTCCGTCTTCTAAGGTTCGAATCCTTAACTCCCCAAAGCGCCGTCTCTGACGGCGCTTTTCTTTTTAACTCCGTATATGCAGGAGCTGCTCCCGAAAGCATTTGACAAACTTTTCTCTATGTTTTAGATTTATCGGACGCACACACATCACCGGAGCCGGAAACACACCGCTCCGGTCTTCACGGGGGAAAATTTGAACATTCGCTTTTGGGGAGTAAGGGGATCTCAGCCTGCGCCGCTGACACCGCAGCAGGTCCAGTCCAAGATAATGGCCGCGGTGCAGAGAATAAGGCCTTCGGATCTTGAGTCCGCCGAAACCAGAGCGAAATTCCTTGCGTCCCTTCCTCCGTGGATTTTCGGTACGACCGGAGGAAACACCCCGTGCGTGGAGCTTTCATCAGGCCAGACCGAGATAATCCTAGACGCCGGCACAGGACTGAGGCTTCTCGGAAAGTCCCCTGCATTCAGGACTGCGCGCAGGTTCAGCATCCTGTTCTCCCATTTCCACTGGGATCACATACAGGGAATCCCGTTCTTCGATCCGCTCTACAACCCCTCGTCCGAGGCGGAAATCTACTCGCACAGCGCAGATACGGAGAAATTCCTGACGGAGCAGATGTCGCAGCCTTATTTTCCGGTTCCGTTCGGCTCCTTCACGAAGAAGATAAAATTCATCACGCTGAACGAGGGGCACAGCTTCTTCATTGACGGGATAAAGGTGACCTCGTGCCGTATGTTCCATCCGGGCGGTTCCTACAGCTACTCGTTCGAGGAGAACGGACGGAAATTCGTCTATGCCACCGACGTGGAGCTTAAGGCCGACAGCTTCACGCCGTCACCGGAAAGGACCGCCGTGTTCGGAGGCGCGGACTGCATTGTGCTTGACTCGCAGTACACGGTGGAGGAATCCTACGGCAAGGAGAACTGGGGACACTCGGCGTTCTGCTATGCGGTTGACTTCGCTGTGCACTGGAACATAAAGAAGCTGTACCTTTTCCATCATGAGCCGGTCTATGACGACAAGAAGCTGAATTCGATTCTTCAGGCGGCAAGATGGTACGCGCGGTATATAAACCATTCAGACATAGAAATTCATCTTGCAAGAGAGGAGGATGAGATAATACTATGAGCATCAGCGGTGACGGGCAGAAATTCTCCCTAAGCTATGACTTCACGGCCGCCGAGACGGTTCTTCTCGCGAAATTCCTCAGGGAAAACCAGCCGGAAATTCCGTCCGGACTCGAGCACTTCGCAAGGACGGTGGAGGATGCCGTATACAGCTCGCTGTCGGTGGACGAGGCCAGGGACTTCTATTCATGAAAAGACGCTTTTTTGTTGCCATGCCTGCGGCTCTGCTTGCGGCAGTGTTCGCCGCCGCAATATACCTGCGCTCGATGCTTCTTCCGCCGGACAGGAATTCCGCCGGACAGGAACCGGTCCGGGTGGAGATTCCGAGAGGAATGACAGTCCGCCAGGCCGGGGCGCTTCTTGAGAGCCTGGGGCTTGTAAGGGACGGAGAATTCTTCTATCTGGCGGTGAAGTTTCCTGCCGCGGTCAGGCTGCTTTTCCCGTCGACAGCTCTTCAGGAGCCGTTCGTCCTGAAGAGCGGCGTATATATGCTGGACACAGGCATGTCCGTCCCGGAAATGATGGCGGTGCTCTCATCCGGCGCACAGGAATACATAGTCGTACGGCTGCCAGAGGGACTCACTCTGTCAAAGATAGGGCGGATTCTTGATGACAGCGGGGTCTGCCCCGCCGGGGAATTCATGGCCGCCGCGTCCGACGGAGAGCTGCTGGGAATTTACGGAATTCCTGGAACCACATTCGAAGGCTACCTTTTTCCCGACACGTATTACATGAATCCTGAAACTCCCGCGGACGAGACCGTAAGGACGATGGCGGACAATTTTTTCAGCAGGATAAAGGGGATTCCTGAGCTTTCCGGAATGACTCCGGAGCGGCTGCACAGGACGGTCATCCTCGCCTCGATCGTGGAACGTGAGTACAGGGTTCCGTCCGAGGCTCCCCTCATAGCGAGCGTCTTCACCAACAGGCTGCGGGACGGCATAGGCCTGTACTCGTGCGCGACGGTGGAATACATAATCACAGAGATCCAGGGAAGACCGCATCCTGAGAGAATTCTGATTGAGGACACCAGGACGGACAATCCCTACAACACTTACAGGTGGGCGGGCCTTCCTCCGGGCCCCATATCGAATCCCGGGCTTACAGCGCTTTCCGCCGCGGCGGCCCCGCCGGAGACGGACTATTATTTCTTCCAGGTGTCTGATCCTGACGCGGGGACGCACGTGTTCTCAAGGACGTTCAGCCAGCACAGGAGCAACCACAGCCTGTATACGAAGAAGGCTCCGTGACACGCCATTTCGCCGGGGAATTCACGCCATGATCTCAAAGGAGACGGTAGAGGCCGTCAGAAACACATCCGACATAGTCTCAACAATCGCGGAATACACGAAGCTGGAGCGGAGGGGCGGAAACGACTGGTGGGGATGCTGTCCTTTCCACAACGAGAAGTCGCCCTCATTCCATGTGGACGGCGACAAGAAATTCTACTACTGCTTCGGATGCCATGCGTCGGGCGACGTCATAAGGTTCGTCATGGAGACGGAGAAGCTCCGGTATTCCGACGCCGTCGTGTCGCTCGCAAGAAAAGCCGGAATTCCTGTCCGCTATCAGGACGGCGGTGAGCGCGCTCAGAGTCCTGAGGACAGCCTCGCCGACAGGTACACCGAGCTCTACGAGAGGACGGCCGCGATGTTCCATTACATCCTGCTTGAGCGCCCGGAAGGAAAGGCCGCGCTTGAGTATATCAGGTCGCGCGGGATCACCATGGAGACGATAGAGAAATTCAAGCTCGGATATTCCCCCGCCGACCGGCGCTGGCTCAGGCGCTTTCTTGAGGGGAAGAATTTCAGCGGCGAATTTCTTGACGGATCGGGCCTGTTCAGCCGCCGCTACCACGAAATATCGTTCTTTTCCGACAGGCTGATGTTCCCTATCTTCAACAGGAGGGGACAGACTGTCGCATTCGGAGGAAGAATCATACATCCCCAGGGGCCGGACGACAGGAAATACATGAATTCCGGCGACCTTCCCCAGTACAGCAAGAGGAGCACACTGTATGCGTTCAATTTCGCGAAGAACGCCGTCAGGGCGGAGAAGCGCATAATATTCTGCGAAGGCTACATGGACTGCATCGCCTACCATCAGTGCGGAATAGAATACGCGGTGGCTCCGCTCGGAACGGCGCTCACCGAGGAGCAGGTCAGCATGATACGGGGGTTCGCCGACACGGTGCTCCTTTCGTTCGACTCCGACGGGGCGGGACAGGCCGCGACACTCAAGGCCATACTCATGTGCAGAAGAAACGGCCTTACAGTCAGGGTCATCCGGCTGACGGGAGGAAAGGATCCCGCGGAAATAATGCTGAAATTCGGTGCGGACAACTTGACCAGCCAGGTGAATAATGCTATCTTAGACAGCGATTATCTTCTGAATACGCTGGGTGAAAAATATCCGACCGATACTCCGGAAGGGAAAACCAGGGCAGCACTTGATTTCTTTCCATATATAGATTCACTGCAGTCGGACATTCTGAAGGAGTCGTGTCTGGAGCAGTTGGGACAGACATTCAATCTGAAGCCGGAGGCCGTGAAAAGAGATTTTTTGAATCGTGAACAAGCCCGGATCCGGGCCGGGACTCCGCGGAACAAAATTCCTGAAAAGAACACAACCACGAGACAGAGCGCCGAGCTGAGAGGACTGCTGGCCGTGACCGCCGATCTGAGTCAGTTCGCAAGGCTGCGTTCGGAGATAGGCCGGGACGATTTCCGGACTGATAAGGCGAGGGAACTTTTCGGAATTCTTGAGGAGTGCTATGAGGCCGGCTGTCTGACAATTCCGGACATACTGGCACGGTGCGGAGAGAACGGACTGTCGCAGCTTATAACCTATGCGGTCTCGTCAGAGGTCTATCAGAAGGAAAACACCGCCGCCGTCATAGATGACACGGTCAGGTTCATAAAACGGAATGTGATTGATGGCCGGAGAACCGCACTGCTCAGACGGATACAGAGCTATGCGGTTACGACAGAGGACGATCAGAAACAGCTCAACAGTCTTCTTCTTGAGAAAATGCAACTCGATAAACAGGCCCAGAGCCTGGCAAAGTAGGTGACAAAAGTTATGGATCAGACAGACAACACATCTGTGGAGAAACTTCTTGAATTTGCAAAGACAAAGCCTTTCATCACATGGGAGGACGTTACTGAATTTCTCGGGCAGGACTTCATAAATTCCCCCGAGATGGAGTCCGTGCTGAAGATTCTCAGCGAGAACAGCATCCAGCTCGTGGAGACGGACATCCTTTCGGCCGAGGAGGAGACCCAGGAGGAGCCGGACGAGGATCTTATCCTTGAGTCCGATGACGATGACGTTCCGCCGGAGGAGAACGAGGTCTCTGAGATAGAGAATACCGAGAAGAAGCTCGCCGCGAAGAGCCGGCTCGTGAACGGAGACAAGGACACCAGCGTGGACGATCCTATCCGGCTCTACCTGCGCGAGATTGGAAAGGAGAACCTGCTCACTGCGGAGCAGGAGGTCGAGCTCTCCCAGACGATGGAGCAGGGAAACAACATAATCAAGGATGTCATAAAGAATTCGGGGATAATGATTCCGGAATTCTTTGCGGTCGCCCAGCGCGCCTTCACCAGAATAGACATCCATGAGCCCGGCAAGACACGCAAGGAGATAAACGAGGAGATGGCGGACAAGCGCCGCCTCAAAAGCGCATACGGAGAGCACATAAAGCCGGTTCTTTCCGAGATGAAGCAGTATATGACACTGAAAAAGCAGCTTTTCGAGACCGAGCAGTCATATTCCGTGTTCAACAGTCCGCAGCTTGTCGCCCTGAGGGAGAAAATTCTTCCGGAGCTGAAGAAGATTGACATACAGACCGAGGAGCTGGACAAATTCACGCAGAAATACAGGGACGCAACGATAAGAATCGAGGAATACAGGCAGAAGCAGGAGAAGAAAATGAAGGAGCTGAGAATCTCCGACACATCCGAACTGCGCAACCTTGGAAGAAGGCTGTCGATGAAGTCCCAGTCCGTAATACTGGAGGAGGAGCTGAACATGAGCGCGGATGAGATCCGCGACGTATACACCCAGATCCAGAAGATAGACAGAAAGCTCCACCGCCTTGAGTACGAATTCGAGAACAGCGTAGACGACATACAGAAGATGGCCAAGGACATTGAATACGGCCGGCTGATGATGGAGAAGGCGAAGAACCGGCTGATCAACGCGAACCTCAGGCTTGTCGTCTCAATCGCGAAGAAATACACGAACCGCGGCCTCCAGTTCTTTGATCTTGTCCAGGAGGGAAACATAGGTCTAATAAAGGCCGTCGAGAAATTCGAATACAGGAAAGGATTCAAATTCTCCACTTATGCGACCTGGTGGATCCGGCAGGCGATCACAAGAAGCATCTCCGACCAGGCCCGCACGATCCGCGTTCCTGTCCACATGATAGAGCAGATAAACAAGGTCGTGCGCGAGTCAAGGCAGCTTATGCAGAAACTCGGCCGCGAGCCTACAGACGAGGAGATAGCGCAGCAGCTGGGATGGCCGCTTTCGCGCGTCAAGCAGGTGAAGAACGTCGCAAGGGAGCCGATCTCGCTTGAGACTCCAATCGGAGAGGAGGAGGATTCCCTTCTGGGCGACTTCATAGAGGACAAGGAGGCGGAGAATCCGGCCTCGCTCACATCGTACAAGCTGCTGCAGGAGCAGCTCAAATCCGTGCTGGGAACTCTGCCTCTGAGGGAACAGGAGGTTCTGAAGATGAGGTTCGGTCTTGAGGACGGATACTCGCTCACGCTTGAGGAGGTGGGGCTTTACTTCGAGGTGACAAGAGAAAGAATCCGCCAGATAGAGGCAAAGGCGCTGAGGAGACTCCGCCACCCGCGGCGGGCGAACGGCCTGAGGGATTACATAGAGATCTGATCTCCGGCTGATAGACTAAAACTGGTATTTGTTATATATTTTCTAAATATTTTGAGCAAGGAAACTCACATGACGACAACAGATATTTTTGACAGGCTCAAGGAGTTGCAGGATATTCTCGTGCAGAAATATGACCTTGAGGCCAGGATAGAGGATGCGCCGAAACAGCTCGGAACCCAGGATGAGCTGCTCGCAAGGCTGAAGAAGGAATTCATCTCCGAGAACGCCGACTACGAGGCGGTCAGATCAAGGGTGCTGGAGCTGCGTTCCGAGCTTGACGAGGCTGTGAGGTCAAGGGAATCCGGCGAGAAGGGAATGGACAGCATAACCACGCACCGTGAATACGAGGCTCTTGACAAGCAGATTTCCGAGGCGGCGGCGAAGGAGTCGGATATCCGGCGCGAGCTTCAGAAAGAGGAGAAGAATCTCGCGGAGCTCAACGAGAGGATGAAGTCATCTGAGGATATGATAAATTCTCAGGAGGCCGAGCTTGCGAGCGGACGCGAGTCGCTCGACAGGGAAATCTCCGAATACAGGGACAGGCTGTCCGAGCTGAAGCTTCAGGAGGACAGGATAACTCCTGACCTTGACCAGGAGATACTGTTCAAATTCCAGAGGATAATCCAGAGAAATTCTGACGGAATCGTCGCCGTAAAGAAGAATGTGTGCACAGGCTGCCACATGATTCTGCCGGCGCAGTTCGCGAATACAGTCCGCGAAGGGGAGAGCATCCTTTTCTGTCCGTACTGCAGCAGAATCCTCTATTACGAGGATGTGGACGACTCGTCAGACGAGGAGACATACTTCAAGATGACCGATGTGGGAAGTCTGGCCGACTTCGACGCATCTTTCGATGACGAGGATGAGGAATACGATGATGACTCCGACGAGAACTTCTTTGATGACGAGGAGGATTCAGCCGGAGCTGATGACGACGAGGAAGAGGAACCGGATGCGGATTCCGATGACGACGCCGAATAGACACTGAATTTTTCAGACGGGACTGCAACCGCGCCGGCTTTCCTGATGACAGGACTGACCGGTGAGATAAAGTCCGGGCTCCTGCGGAAGAGATGCCGGATAACAGCCGGGCGCAAGACGGCAGCTGTATCAGGAACGGAAGGAAGAACCCTTCGGGGGCTCCGGTCCGCCTTACATAGCCCGCCGGGCGACAGAAAGTACAACAGAAAACATACCGCCTGATTTTTCAGGTAAGGGTGAAAAGGCAGTGCAAGAGACTACCGTGAGTCCGGTAACGGACGCAGCATGGAAACCTCATCTGGAGCAAGACTAAGCAGCAGCTGTGCACTTCCGCGCATATACTGCGGGTAAGTCGCTGAAGCACCGGGGCAATCTGGTGTTGGGATAGATGGTTGCATTCCGGAAACGGAAGACAGAACCCGGCTTATTGTCCCGTCTGTTTTTTTTTGATGAAATGAGAAATACTGGAAGAGAAAACCGAAACTATGCAAAACGCCGCAACTACTGGCTGCTTAGAATTCTCAGGGCAGCCGGAATTCTCATGGCGGCAGGCGGCATTATATTTTTCTGCTTGTTTCTTGCGGACCGGTATTTCAGGACACATATAACCCTCCGGGGAATTCAGAATGCCTGGAAGGCGAGGGACTATCAGGCAGTGTATGACGACGGGCGGCAGTTTCTCCAGAAACATCCGTTCAACAACAGCGCGCTCACTTATTCCGGATATGCGGGATTTTTCCTTGCCGTATCACAGAACGACACATATCAGGCGCAGAACTATCTTGACAGTTCGATAAACAGCATGAGGGCGGCGCTTTACGGGGCTTCGGAACAGCTGAGACCTCAGCTTGAGTATATGCTGGGAAAAGCCTATTTCTACAAGAACACAATATCCTCATATTATTATGCTGATCTTGCTGTAAAATATCTGGAGCTGTCAAGGCAGCACGGATATTCAGCTGAGGACACCGCGGAATATCTCGGTCTCAGTTATGCCGCATTGGGAATGACGATGGAGAGCATATCGGCCTTTACGGAGGCGCTTCTTGTCAGGGAATCCGACTCCCTGCTGCTTTCGATTGCGGAGCAGTATTACAGGGCCGGGGAATTCAGCGCGGCGAAACAGTATCTGTACAGAATAAACAGCAGCACCTCCAATGACGAGATCATGCTGAAAAGCAGGTATCTTCTTGGAACCATCTGCTGCGATGAGGGCGACTACGACGGCGCAATGAGCGAATTCAATGAAGTTTTGCGAAAAGACAAGAATTCTGCTGACGCGCACTACGGAATTGGTGTAATATATGAGAAGCAGGGGAACATTGTCAGGGCGCGTTCTGAATGGCGTCAGGCACTCAGGATTCAGGCGAATCACCCCGGCGCTCTGAAAAAAATATCGGACAATTAGAATGAAATTCCCGGGAGGATTGTAATGGGACTTTTTGACAGGTTTTCGACCGACATAGGTATTGATTTGGGCACCTGCAACACATTGATATATGTAAGGGGCAAGGGGATTGTCATAGATGAGCCTTCCGTCATAGCGGTGGAGAAGGGAACTAAAAAAATAGTTGCCGTCGGCTCGGAAGCAAAGAGGATGCTCGACAAGACTCCCGGAAACATAATAGCGATACGTCCGCTTGCCGACGGTGTGATAGCTGACATTGACAGCACGGAAAAGATGATAAAGTATTTCATCTCGAAGATTGTCCCGCGGCATCAGTTCTTCAAGTCGCTCAGAATGAAGATAGGAATTCCGTCATGCGTGACGGACGTCGAGCGCAGGGCGGTGATTGAGGCCGCGCTGAAGGCCGGAGCAAAGGAAGTGGAGGTCATGGCGGAATCACTGGCGGCCGCAATCGGCGCTAAAATTCCGATCTATGAGCCTGCCGGCCACATGATATGCGACATCGGCGGAGGAACCACGGAGGTTTCCGTAATCTCGCTCGGAGGAATGGTCGTCACGCACTCAATCCGTGTGGGCGGAGACAAATTCGACGAGGCGATCGTAAAACATGCGAAAAGCGTACATAATCTCATAATAGCACAGCCGTCTGCGGAAAGGCTGAAAATTCAGATTGGAAATGCGGCTCCGGAAAAGACAATCGAGAAGATGGAGCTCAAGGGAACCGACGCCATAACGGGACTGCCGCGCAGACTGGAGATAGACAGCGTCGAGGTCCGCGAGGCGCTCAAGGATCCTGTGAACAAGATTGTAGAGGAGATAAAGACGACGCTTGGGCAGACTCCTCCTGAGCTTGCGTCGGACATAGTCGAGCGCGGAATTGTCATGACCGGTGGAGGCTCCATGCTCAGGGAACTGCCGAAGCTCATATCGAAGGAGACCGGAGTTCCGGTCATTCTTGTGGAGAAGCCGCTTGAATGTGTCGCCATAGGCGCGGGGGAGGCGTTCAGCCTTTTCAGGGATATGTCGTCCGAGCGCGCAATCTACGACAGCCTGAACGAGTAGTCCGCGGCCATGCAGAGAAAAGGGCATTTTTCGCTGAGATTCCGTGTTCCGGAATTTGTTCTCGCAGGTCTTGTCCTGCTGTCCGGCGCGGCGCTTGCGTTCAGCTCAGGAAGTTTTCTCCTGAACGTAAGGAGAGCCGGTTTTTCGGTCATATCGGCGGCGGACAAAGGAATTCACTTCGTCGTGAGCGGAGTCGCCGGTGCCTTCACCGCTGTACGTGAGCTGGGCCAGCTCAGAAAGGACTACGACGAGCTTGTGGCTCGGCTTGAGAACTACGAGCAGATGCAGAGGTCCAATGCCGACATACGCAAGGAGAACGAGCGCCTGAAGGAGCAGCTTGACTTCTCCATGTCGCTTGAGGAGATGAACGTTCCGGCAAGAATAATATCAAGAAATCTTGATGACGTGTTCAGCTATCTTACCGTGGACAAAGGCAGCGTGAACGGAATCAGAAAGAACATGCCGGTGATAGCGATTCAGAACGGCAGCACGGGACTTGTCGGAAAGGTGGTTCAGGTCGGCTCGTTCACCTGCCAGATAATGCCTGTCTATAATATAGACAGCATTGTGTCCGCAAGGCTTCAGAACACGCGGGATCTTGGTCTTGTGAACGGTCTCGGAACCCAGGACCAGCCCCTCATCCTCCAGTACATAAGAAAACGCGTCGCGGACGAGCTCAGCTATGGGGACATAGTGGTCACGTCGGGAGAGAACTACAACTACATGAGGGACATCCCCATCGGCTCCATATCTAAAATTACGGCTCTGGATTACAATTCGTCCCTGAGAATAGAGCTTACGCCTGTGATAGACTTCGCCAGGCTTGAGACGGTAATCGTCGTGAACCAGAAGGAGCTGAATGACATGAGGGGGGAGGATAGCTGACAAAATGAAATCTTTTCTTATAAGTTCGTTCATACTTCTGTGCTGCACTGTCATAGAGTCGTCAATACTCTCGAACATATCATTTCTTGCGGTGGTTCCCGATCTGTCGCTGATCTGCCTGCTGTATGTCTCTCTGCTGAACGGAAGGCTTTTCGGGGAGACATCAGGATTCGTCTCCGGGCTTTTCCTCGACTTTCTGACCGGAGTTCCGCTCGGATTCAACTGCCTCATAAGGACTGCCGTCGGCTACATAGGCGGACTGTTCGCCGAGTCGGTGATAATTTCCGGGGTAATAGTGCCGATGCTGAGCACGGCGGCAGGAACCGTGGTGAAGGCGCTTCTGGTGTCGGCTGTCGCATTCATATTTCCGTCATCGGGAATACATGCATCCGGACTTGTGTCATATAATTTCCTGTTTGAGTTCATACTTAACGTGCTGATATCACCGTTCCTTTTCAGATTTCTGGGATATTTCAGGAATTCGCTCTCTGCCGCAAAGGATGTGACTGACAATGTATAAGAGGCAGTCCGAGGACAACGGAATCAACCGGAACACCAAGCTGTTCATAATCTTCGCGGGACTGATACTTTTCGGCTCGGTATACATATACAGGCTTTTCTCCATGCAGATAGTGCAGGGTGAGAAATACAGGACGCAGTCAAGAACAATATCAAGCCAAGTCAGCGTCATTCCTGCCCAGCGCGGAGAGATTTTCGACAGGAAAGCCTCGCAGCCGATGGTGATAAACACCGAGTCGTTTGCCGTAAGCGTGACTCCCGGAGAAATTCCGGCCGGAAGATATGATACCGTAGCGTCAAGGCTCGCTCATTTTCTCGGAGTTGACAAGTCTGAGATAGACGCGAAGATTCCGCCCTCCGTCAGGCGCTCATATACCACCGTGCAGGTGAGGTCCAACGTACCGTTCTCCGTAATATCGAACATAGCGGAGAACAGGACGGATCTGCCGGGTGTCTCCTGGGCATCAAAGCCGAAGCGAACTTATCTTCATACAGGCTCCCTTTCGCATATAGTCGGCTATGTGGGAGACATAACACGTGACGAGATAAATGTGCTTTACAACAAAGGCTACAACAGCAACAGCATAGTCGGAAAGACCGGAATAGAGAAGCAGTATGACTCTCTTCTGCAGGGAAAACCTGGACGTGAGATGTCAACAGTCGATGTTCACGGGAGGATAATTTCCGACACGCCGGCTGTCGAGCCTCCGCAGATGGGAAAGAACCTTGTCCTCACCATAGACTCCGACATACAGAAGCTGGTGGAGGACACTCTGGGCAAAAGGGTCGGAGCTTCCGTGGTCCTTAAGCCGGCGACAGGCGAGATTCTGGCCATGGTGTCATATCCATACTTCGACTCGAACATATTCAGCATGGACGACAGCTCCGCCGAATACAGCAAGCTTCTTAATGACAGCTCGAAACCGCTTATAAACAGGGCGGTGCAGCTTTCATATCCGCCGGCATCTACGTTCAAAATCGTAATGTCCGCAGCCATGCTCCAGGAGAAAGCATTCCCACCGACTCAGAAAATCGAGTGCAGGGGCAAGATGCTTTACGGCGGAAGGGTGTTTCACTGCCATATCCACGAGCCCGGCCACGGCTGGCTTGACATGAAGAACGCCATGGCCCAGTCATGCGACATATACTACTGGACTGTAGGTCGCGACTACCTTGGAATAGAGAAGATCGCTTCGTATGCCAAGGAGATGGGATTCGGAAGAATTCCGGAGATAGATCTTCCCAGCCAGGTGGCGGGTCTTGTACCGACAGCCGAATGGAAGGAGAAGAAATACCACGAGAAATGGGTCGGAGGCGACACCCTTTCCGTTTCGATAGGACAGGGCTACATGGAGGCGACTCCTCTGCAGATGGCCAACATGATTGCGATGGTCTCCAACAACGGCAGGATTTACAAGCCCCATATACTCAAGGAAGTCCGTGATCCGGTCACTAATGAGGTGATAAGGGAAGTCGAGCCTGAGATCCTGGTCGAATCCACAATCGATCAGGCAGTATGGAAGGAAATCCAGGAGGCTCTCCGCTATACAGTCACAGACGGAACACCGCAGTATCCGATGCACAACAAGCTTGTCCAGATCGCCTGCAAGACAGGAACAGCGGAGGTTGACCGCTACAAGGACAGCTGGCACTCGTGGCTTGTCGCCTATGCGCCATACGACGCGCCACCAGAGGACAGGATATGCGTCGCCACAATAGTCGAGGCCTGCAACAAATGGGAGTGGTGGGCACCTTATGCGACCAACATAATAATACAGGGCATCTTCGCGAACCAGACATACGAAGAGGCCGTGAAGGAGCTGGGATTCCAGTATCTGACGAAAAACAGGGGCAGACAGGAGTAACGCGGCATGAAAAACAGAATACTATCCAGGTTCGATTATTTTCTCATCCTTATCGTGCTCACTCTCGTCACCACCGGTATTCTTTTCATATATTCATCAAGCATAAATTCAGAGGGAATATCCGTAACGAACGAATACATAAAACAGATAATATGGGCTTCCGCAGGTATCGTATGCATGGTGACAGCCACACTGTATGACTACAGGAAGCTTGAGTCCGCCTCCCTGTGGCTGTATCTGGGGCTGATACTGCTGCTTGTATATACGAGAATATTCGGACGCTACGTGAACGGAGCGAAGAGCTGGATCGGAATAGGCGAATTCGGAATCCAGCCGTCGGAATTCGGAAAGATATTCTTCATACTGTTTCTGGCCCGTTATCTTGACCGCAGCCAGAATTCAGACAGCCAGCTGCGCAGATTCATCGCTGCCACGGCGATTCTCCTTGTTCCCATGGGACTGATACTGGTTCAGCCGGACCTCGGAACAGCCAGCGTCTACATTCCTGTATTCCTGCTGATGTGCTTCATCGCGGGAATTCCGCTCAGATACATAATGTACATACTGCTCATGGGAATCATGACAATAGTATTCGCCATCGCGCCGGTATGGAACACGGAAATCGCAAAAACACCCCATGCGGCAATATCAATCCTGACCGACATGAGGCTCAGGATGATTCTTGTCGGCGCGTCCGCGGCCATCTCGCTGATAGGATTCGCCGTAAGGCGTTATTTCAGGGGCGCAGGATACTGGTTCTGGCTCACATACATCATGTCAATAATAACAGTATCGCTGGTGATGTCTGTCGTGCTCGGAAAAGTCCTTAAATATTACCAGATAAAGCGTCTTATTGTTTTCATGGATCCGCAGACCGACCCGCTCGGCTCCGGATGGAATATAATCCAGTCGAAAATAGCGATCGGAGCGGGAGGCATTTTCGGGCGCGGCTATCTGAACGGGACACAGAGCCATTACAGGTTTCTGCCGCAGCAGAGCACAGACTTCATATTTAGCATCCTGTCCGAGGAGCTAGGATTTGCCGGAGGCTGCATGGTGTTCCTTCTTTACTTCCTGATATTCATGAGGATCCTGCGCATTATGAAAAAGACCCCGAACAGATACGGGCTTTATATTCTCGCGGGAATTCTCGCCATGTTCTCGTTCCATTTCTTCATAAATGTCGGCATGGTCATGGGCATGATGCCGATAACCGGAATTCCGCTGCTTTTCCTGTCCTACGGTGGATCGTCCCTTCTGTCCGCAATGACGTGCGTGGGGCTGATAATGAGCATAAGCAGCAGGCGCGGGCTGAAATAGGCAGGCGTGAAAATGCAATTCCGTATATAAAAGTTTCTGGCTGCATATTGGTAGACAGAATACCCATTATCAAAAGTAAATGGCCGTTATTGTTAGGAGTGGCAACCGCCGCCGGCCCTCTCCGCCTGCTCATTTCAGCTGGCTCAGTTTCTCCCTTATGAATTCCGACTTCTCCTTGAGCCCGATTTTTCCGAGCTTTATGAAGACCACATTCGGAGTCGCGGCATTGAGCCTTACAGTTCCAGGATTCTCCTTTATGAGACGGAGAATCTTCTCGACCGATATGCTGGATGCCTGCGCGAATTCCACGCGCACCTCGCCCTGCCGCTCCCTTATTGATGATATTGACAGCTTACGGCAGATTATCCTTATCTCGGCAAGAGCCAGAAGACTTGAAACCTCATCAGGCACGGGACCGAACCTGTCGGAAATCTCGGCCAGCACAGACTCGAATTCCTCGTCCGTAAGGACGGCCGCAATCTTCTTGTATATCTCCATCTTAGTCTGGGGATTCTGCACGTAGCTGTCAGGAATGAATCCCGTATACTCAAGCTCCATGAGAACCTCCTGCTCGGCCGGTTTCCCGTCGTTCTGAGCCGTGAGCCTGTTCACGGCGTCATTCAGCAGCCTGACATACATGTCAAAACCGACGGCGTAAACATCCCCGGACTGATCCCTTCCAAGCAGGTTGCCTGCGCCGCGTATCTCCATGTCCTTCATCGCGATCTTGAATCCGCTTCCAAGCTCCGTGAAGTCACTGATGACCTGCAGCCGTTTCATCGCTATCTCGCTCAGAGCCCTGTTCTCCGGGTAAAGAAGATATGCGTAGGCCTGCCTGTCGCTGCGGCCGACGCGGCCTCTAAGCTGATACAGCTGGGAGACTCCATACATATCGGCCCTGTCGATTATGATTGTATTGACGTTCGGGATGTCAATGCCGTTCTCTATTATCGTCGTTGCTATGAGGACATGGAATCCGCCCATCTTGAACCTGTGGAATATGTCGTCAAGCTGCTCACTTGTCATCTGGCCGTGGGCCACGTCAACAAGAACCTCAGGAACAATCTGCTCGATTTTCCGCCTTGTCTCCAGAAGCGACTCCACCCTGTTATGGAGATAGAACACCTGCCCGCCCCGCTCTGTCTCCCTTCTGATGGCGCGGGCAATCCTGTCATCGGAGCACTCGTCAATCACGGTCTCTATCGGCTGCCTGTTCTGCGGCGGAGTCGTCAGCAGGCTCATATCCCTGATCTTCAGAAGGCTCATGTGCAGCGTCCTTGGAATCGGTGTCGCGGACATGGTCAGACAGTCGATGTTGCTCTTCATCTCCTTCAGCTTCTCCTTGTCCTTCACGCCGAACCGCTGCTCCTCGTCTATTATCATCAGACCGAGATTCCTGAATCTCACGTCCTTCTGGATTATCCTGTGCGTTCCTATGAGAATGTCAACCTTTCCTTCCGCAGTCCTGGCAAGGATCGCCTTCTGCTCGGCAGGCGGCACGAAGCGGGACAGCCTCTCTATCTTCACGGGAAAGGACCTGAACCTCTCAAGGCAGTTCTCGTAATGCTGCTCCGCAAGTATCGTGGTCGGAGCAAGAAACGCGACCTGCTTTCCACCCATCACGGCCTTGAATGCGGCGCGCATGGCTATCTCGGTCTTTCCGTAGCCGACATCACCGCACACGAGCCTGTCCATCGGAACAGGCCTCTCCATGTCCCTCTTTATCTCCTCGGTGACCGTAATCTGATCGGGCGTATCCTCGTACGGAAACGCGGCCTCGAACGCGGCCTGCCACTCCGTCTCCTTCGGAAAGGCGAATCCGGCTGACGCCTTCCTGCGCGAATACAGATCTATCAGCCTTCTCGCGATGTCCTCCACAGTCTTGGTGACCTTGTTCTTCCTGTTTTCCCATGACTTGCTTCCGATCCTGTCAAGCCTGGGCCGGTCGCCCTCGCTTCCAATATACCGCTGGACAAGGTTGACCTGCTCGATAGGAACAAACGCATAGTCCTCATCCGCATATTCAAGCTTTATATAGTCGCGCTCGTTTCCCGTTGTCCTGACGCGCTCTATTCCGTGGAACAGGCCGATCCCCCAGTTCACATGCACGACGTAATCGCCCGGACTCAGCTCGACAAAAGTGTCTATCGCCCTGCTCTTCGCCCGTCTCAGCGACTTGGGGACGTATCTGCGCCGTCCGAAAATCTCATTCTCCTGGATGACAAGAAGCCTGATTTCCGGCACGGAGAATCCCGCGGAAACCGCATCAGCGACAAGCCTCACGGGATGAACATCACCGCCGTCAGCCAAGTCCGTAAACGTCCTGAATATCTCGTGGATTCTGAGCCGCTGGTTCTCGCTGTCCGTGAATATGAACACGCTCCATCCGTCATTCTGAAGACGCGCAAGCTCATCCTTCATGAAATTTATGTTGCCGAAAAAACTTCTGGCCGGCTCGGCGTCAAAACGAAGCGAAGGCTCCGCGGAGCATGACGGGCCGCCTGCGCTATCTGTAATATTTTCATTACACTCAGACACATCATCACTTTGCAGTGTCCTAAAAAATATACACCTTGATACTCGTAATGTCAGTTCCCTGAATCCGGTTATCATCATGTCCGGAGGAAGGACAGGAAGCGACAGCCTCGCCTTCCTGAACATTCCGTTGAATTCCCGGTTTATGGAAAGCTCGGCGTTGCACATCCTGTCATAGTCATAAAAGATGACATCGGTGGCCGGCAGATCGATATAGTCAATGACGGAATATCTCCTGTCCCAGAGCAGCTGATAGAAAAGCTCCTCCCCCTCAGCCTCCCCTGAAATTTCAATGGAAGAGAGAATTCTCTCCTTGGCCTCAAGAGCCTGCTCCGTAAACGGAAGATGCACGGACCATTCCGCGGAGTCGGTGAAATTGTTTATGTCCGCACCGGAATCAGACGCTCCGGTCCTGACCGCCGAGCTGTTGTATTCGTCAAGCCTGCTCCGGAGGACACCCGCAAGCTCGCCGTTCCAGACGACCTCCCTCATCGGATGGATAAGCACGGATTCCTTTGAGCCCGTGGTCGTCTGCGTGTCCGCGTCAAATTCCCTTATCGATTCTATCTCATCAAAGTCAAAGACTATCCTTGTCGCATGTTCGTCGCAGGGAAGAAAAACATCGAAGACCTCGCCGCGCAGGCTGAATTCACCGCGCACGGTCACCTTGGGGACACGGACATACCCCGCGGCGGCAAGCTTCTCCGCAGTTCCGGAAGTGTCAATCCTGTCGTGCAGACGGAGAATGAACGTGGATTTCCTGATGTATTCAGGCGGAGGCAGCGGTGACATGAACGCCCTCTGCGTGAAGATGAAGATTCTGCTTTTCCTGTCAGGACCGATCCTGCGGCTCCCCGCTCCCGACGCGAGACGTGAAAGGATTCCGGCCCGTTTTCCGAAAACCACGGAGCCCCTGGCTGCAGGCCGGTACGGGACATTTCCCCACCAGGGAAAGACGTTTATCTCCGAGTCCGGACAGAAGGCGCGAAGATCCTCCGCGACGGAAGCAGCCTCGGCCTCACCGGGAACGACGACCACCATGTCACCGGACAGGACAGTATAGCCTGACTTTCCGCCGTACTGGACAGCCTGCACGCTCCTGAGAAGATTCGCGCCGCAAAGCTCCGAGATGAATCCGCTGAACAGGGAACCGTGGATTCCCCCGACATTCACAGGAAAAACCGTATCAGGGGAGACAAGGACGGACATGGCGTCCTGCATACGCCTCCATCCGTGGATTAAACTTTTAATAGAAGATAATGAATTCATGAAAAATATCCGATATATAGTTATATAAATTCCGATTCAGGAGAATACGTTGAAAACAAACCGTAAACTTTTTCTGATTATATCAGTTCTTTCTTGTTTTGGACAGATGCTGTCCTCCCAGAACGACAGCGGCGCGAAAACCGCTGATGCCGCGGTGTCCATAAAATACTACAACCGTTCCGTGTACTACCCCGGAGACACCGCGGACAACCCCATAAGCGTCAGGATCACCGTAAAGAACACGGGCACCGACACGCTAAGGTTCAAGCTGGCGGATGACAGGATGTTCAGCATCGACTTCAACGCGTTCACCGTCAGGAACACGTCGCTTCCTCAGACCGAGAATCTGATCGAGAAAAGGACCACCAACAGGACCGTCTATTTCAGGGAGATAGCGCTTGAGCAGGGAGAGGAATATTCATTTGTGGAGAACGTGCGCGACTATCTGAGAGTCGACGCTCCGTCCGTCTACTACATGGAGGCCACATTCTATCCGGAACTGTACAAGTCAAAAAACATATCCGTGAAATCAAACAGGCTTACGCTCGAAGTGAGGCCTTCTCCGTCAGCCGCCGCATCCTCGGCCATACCTGTCAGCGGAGGAGCGATGGACACATTGGTTCCACAGGCAATATCTCCGGACAAGGTTGTGGAGCAGACCATAACCGCAAGACAGAAGTCACACTGGGATCAGTACTTTCTTTACATGGACATCGAGGCCCTCCTCCAGAGAAACCCGTCGCTGAAAAAAAGATACGCGGCCGTATCATCGGACGAGCGCGCCAGAATGATAGAGAATTTCAAGACCGATCTCATGCAGTCGAAAATCGACAACGACATAATGGCCGTTCCTGATGAATTCAAAATAGAGCGCACCGTGTACACACCCACAGAAGGCTCTGTGACCGTCACGGAATGGTTCAAGTATCCGGATTTCAGGGAAAAGAAGACATACACATATAAAGTCAGGCAGCACGAGGGAATATGGCAGATATACGACTACACCGTAGTGAACCTCGGAACCGAGTGACGGCGCGGACAGAATGAGAGGTCAAGGAATCCCGCGGCAGGCTAAATTCTTCTGCGAGCACTGCGGCTCGGAAGTTCCGCGTGAAGCGAAAATCTGCCGTGTATGCGGACGCTTCTTCGCTTCGGTGAGGTGTCCAAAATGCGGCGCCTCAGGAACTCCGTCCGATTTCAGGAACGGATGCCCGGAATGCGGATATGCGGTAAACGGGCCGGGACGCGGCGGCGGAACACCGGCGCGTCTGAAAAAAGACAGAGGCGGAAAAAGAATATCCGCCGGCACGGAGCAGTCACTGCCGGTCTGGGTTTATGTCGTGAGCCTGTCCGCCCTTGCGGTTCTCGCGGCAATTACGTACGGATGCCTGCAATAAAAAAAGCCATGCTATGAAGCATGGCTTTTTTTATTGCCCGAAAGGAGACTTGAACTCCTATGTCCTTGCGAACACTAGGACCTGAACCTAGCGCGTCTGCCAATTCCGCCATCCGGGCAATCAATCAGGCTTGTAATATATCATATAACCACATTCCGGTCAAGTGACGCAAACCGATTTTTTCCGTATTCATACAAAAAAACTCCCGGAAAAAGCGTCGGCAGGTTCCGGGAGTCTGTCTTCTCATTCCGAAAAAACGATTATATCGCCTTTATCGCAAGAGCGAACACGAACACGACGGCAAGAATCCATGTCACGACAGGAATCTCCTTTGCCTTGCCGCCGGCGACCTTGGTGATCACGTAAGTTATCATTCCGAAGGCGATTCCCTTTGAGATTGAATATCCGAACGGCATGACGAGGATTGTCACGAAAGCCGGAATTCCATCGGTAATGTCTGAGAAATTTATCGATGTCACAGACTGCATCATCAGGAATCCCACGAAAATGAGGGCCGGAGCCGTGGCGCATGACGGAACAAGCGCGAACAGCGGGGTGAAGAAAAGCGCCAGCAGGAAAAAAAGCGAGGTGACCACGGATGCGAGGCCAGTCCTTGCTCCTGCCGCGACACCGGAAGAAGACTCGACGAATGACGTGACGGTCGAGGTTCCCAGACAGGCTCCGGCGACAGTTCCGATCGCATCTGAAAGAAGAGCCTCCTTTACATGAGGGATGTTTCCGTCCTTGTCAACAAGCTTCGCCTGCTCCGTAACGCCCATAAGGGTTCCGATGGTGTCAAAAATATCCGTAAACAGGAAGGTGAAGAAGACTCCGAAGAATTTCAGGGAAAGCACACCGCTCCACTCGAAACGGAACAGGAACGGAGCTTCGGGCACTGAGACCGGCTTGAAATTGTCAGGAACGGAGGTCACTCCGAACGGAATTCCGATCACTGTAGTGGCAGCGATTCCAATGAGAACCGCGCCCGGAACCTTCAGGATATAGAGAACGATTGTGATGACAAGACCTATCAACGCGACGATCGCGCTGGCATGGCCCATGTCGAATGAGTTGAATCCGATTATCGTTCCGTTAGAGGAAGTTACGATTCCAGCGTTGTTAAGACCTATCAGCGCTATGAAAAGTCCGATACCGACAGCTACGGCTTTCTTCATTGTCGTAGGTATTGAATTTATGATCGCCTCGCGCACTCCGAAGAAAGAAAGGACTATAAAGAGAATTCCCTCAAGAAGGACGGCCGTAAGGGCGAACCACGGAGTGCAGCCCATCTGTCCGCACACCGTATAGGTGAAGAACGCATTGAGCCCCATACCGGATGCAAGCGCCACAGGCATGTTCGCAAGAAACGCCATGATAAGCGTCGCGGCCGCGGCTGATACGGCGGTCGCGGTGAACACGCCGCCAAAACTCATTCCCGGAATGGAACCGAGCATTCCCGGATTCACGGCAAGAATGTAGGACATCGCAAGAAAGGTGGTTATGCCGCCGATTATCTCACGGCTGACAGTAGAACCCTTTTCCTGGATCTTGAACAGTTTTTCCATTTTCTGATCCTCCTCAGATTCAATAAAAAAGATTAACCATTATACCATAATGTCACCAGATTTGAAAAGCACGCATGAAAAGATTTACCGCATGGCACCTTCATATCATTATGATTTTTTTCAATTTTTTTTAGGAATTCAAGTTTTTGATGTTGACACGGAACATAATAAATGATATAAATAAAACATCACTTGCGGCAGTCATATAACGGCTCATTATCTCAGCCTTCCAAGCTGATGACGAGGGTTCGACTCCCTTCTGCCGCTCTAAAGACCAACCTGAAAACGGTTGGTCTTTTTTTTATATCCTCATGATAAGCCGTAAAAAAAAACGGCTCCTACTCTGCTCGGAGCCGTTTCCGCGGTTACATTTCAGATTCTCATTCAGGCTCACCGGTCCCGGAATCCTTCACATATCTGTCCAGAAGAACCGCCGCCGTTTTCGGAGGCATTATCACGCACGGGCCCGCGATGCATCCGCCCTCACAGGCCATGACCTCGACAAGATTGCCCGTGTCTGAATTTCCCTCGGCTTTTCCAGTGTTTATGTCTCCGTACATCTTCAACTTTTTCATGCCGGCCTTGTCAAGTCCGTTGATCACGTCAAGGCGTAGAATTTCAGGGTTGCTGAGATTCGCCCTTACGGCCGCGGCGACTCCTCCTGACCGGGCAAAATTCCTGCCGAAGGAGCTGGCCTTGTCCTTTTTCTCCGCAGCCTTCACGGAGGACGGATTTATCTCCTTCGCTATGAAAAATGCGTTCAGCTCCTCCACGGAAATAACATAATCCACAAAATCATCGGTAAATCCCTCACGGCGCTTGGCAAGGCACGGGCCTATGAACACGGTGACACAGCCCGGAAACTTCTCTCTGGCAAGCTCGGCGATATAGTGCATCGGACTTCTGGTGTCGCTGATGCACGGAATCAGGTCAGGGACGTGCTTTCTGACCGCGCGGACATAGGCGGAACAGCATGAGGTCGTCATCAGTCTGTCACCGCGCGCCATGCGCTCCTCGAATTCAGCCGCCTCCTTTTCCGCGCATATATCCGCTCCGGCGGCGACCTCCATCACCTCCGAGAAACCGCATTCCCGCAGAGCCTCCTCGAACTGGCCGCATTCGGCGCGGAACTGTGTCGCTATGGACGGCGCATACATGGCCACGACCTTCCTTTCACCGGCCATTATGTGCTTTATCACATCGACGAGCTGGCTCTTGTCCATCATGGCTCCGAACGGACATTCCCTCATGCAGTTTCCGCAGAATATGCACTTGTGATAGTCTATCTGCTCATGTCCGTCCTCCCCTTTTGAGATCGCGCCCACAGGGCAGGCCTCCTCGCAGGGAACCGGAATTTTTATTATGGCATGATACGGACAGTTCTGGGCGCATATACCGCAGTGTATGCACCTGTCCGCCTGTATATGCGCATGATGCCGTATGTATATCGCCTTCCTTGGACAGTTCACCATGCATGGCCTTGCGAAACATCCCTGGCAGGCATTGGTGACTATGTAATCCTGCTTGACACAGGCATTGCAGGCGTCATGAAGGACGGTGAGCATGGGCCATGTCGGCTTCTCCCGTTCCAGCGCCTCCTGCGCATATTCCTCAAGAAGCCTGGACTCCTCGTATTTCTCCACGGAAATTCCCATTCTCGCAAGAATCCGCATCTTTATAAGCTCGCGGTCATGAAAGATGCAGCACGTGACCGGCTGCTTCTCCCTCGGCGCAATCTCACGTGGAATCCTTGATATTTCCTTTGACGCGAGCCTTCCCTCCAGCTGGAGCCTGGCTATGTGCACAAGAATCTCCCTCTTCACATTAGCCGCATTGTTGTTGATGTTAAGCATATAATCAGTCCTGAGATTCCGGCGGAACGGCATGAGACGCATGTCCATTCCCGGAAGATTTTTTCAGAAGACGATTCTACACCAAAACCGAAATAATATAAACCTCGGAGCCTGAGCCACGGTCCTCATGCGGACATGGCGGAAAAACGGGCATATCCACACATTGTGTCCACCACTTCACAAAAACGATTAAATCATCTATATTAACACAATAATTTTATTTTTAGGAGTCCGCCGCGGAAACGGCGTTCTACAGGAGACATGACATGTCAAACAAGATTACTATTATTGGTGCGGGTCAGGTAGGTTCAACAATCGCCTTCGCCCTGACGCTGAAACAGCTGGCATCGGAAATCGTTCTCATCGATATAGCGAAGGACCGCGCGATGGGAGAAGCGATGGACATCCGGCAGGGAACACCGTTCATCGGTCCTGTATATGTGCATGACGGAGACTATGCGGACGCGAGGAATTCCGACATCGTAGTCCTGACATCAGGCGTGGCCCGCAAGCCCGGCCAGTCAAGGCTCGATCTTGCGCAGACAAATGTCAACATCACGAAATCAATAATTCCGGAAATCACCAAGGTCGCTCCGGACGCGCTGTACGTGATAGTGGCGAATCCGGTGGATATCCTCACATATCAGTTCGTAAAGACATCAGGAATTCCGGCGGACCATATATTCGGAACAGGAACAATGCTTGACACGGCCCGTTTCCGCGCGCGCATAGCCGAGACATACAAGGTGGCGCAGGAGAACGTGCACGGTTATGTGTTCGGAGAGCATGGAGACTCCTCCTTTGTCCCGTGGTCTCTTGCCAACATCGGCTCGATTCCGGTGGAGAAATATGCCGCCGCGGTGGAGGGACAGAAGCTCCCGGACTTCAGCAAGGACGATGTGGAGGAGTACATCCGCAAGTCAGGCGGAATCATCATCGCCGCGAAGAAATGCACGAACTACGCGATCGGCGTGACTACAGCGACCCTGTGCGAGGCTCTCAACTACAAGACCGACTCGGTGCTTACAATCTCCACCATGCTGAACGGCGAATACGGAATCAGCGATGTATGTCTGTCTATTCCGGCCGTAGTCGGAGCCGACGGAATCTCAAGCCGCATCGTGGCCCCGATAACAGATCCGGAGGCGGAGAAGCTGCGCCACAGCGCGGAATGTCTCAAAAACGTAATATCACAGCTCCAGTTCTGAGGTGATGAGAATGGAATACAAGATTGAGCATGACTCCATGGGTGAAGTGAGGGTTCCCGCCGACAGATACTGGGGCGCGCAGACGGAACGCAGCCACGAGAATTTTCTGATCGGTGTAGGACTTGAGACGATGCCGAGAGAAATCACGAAGGCGTTCGGCTACCTCAAAAAAGCCGCGGCTATAGCCAACAATGCGCTCAAACCCGACAGAATGACGGACGAGAAGCTATCCGCGATCAAGGAGGCCTGTGACGAGGTGATTTCCGGCGCGCTGAACGACCATTTCCCTCTTGTCGTATGGCAGACAGGAAGCGGAACCCAGTCAAACATGAACGCAAACGAGGTCATAGCGAACCGCGGAAACGAGATCGCAGGAAAGAAAATACTTCATCCCAACGATGACATAAACATGAGCCAGTCCTCGAACGACACTTTCCCTACGGCGCTTCACATCTCAGCCGTATGCGTCATAGAGGACAAGCTGTTTCCGGCGATAGACGCTCTTGTAGGAACGTTCAGAAGACTTGAGCAGGAGAACCGCGGAATCGTGAAGAGCGGGCGCACACATCTTCAGGACGCGGTTCCGATTTCATTCGCGCAGGAGATAAGCGGATGGAGGACAAGCCTTGAGCGCGACCGCGAGATGCTGGAGTCATCGCTTCCGTACCTGAAGCAGCTTGCGCTCGGAGGAACCGCGGTAGGAACGGGACTGAACGCCCCCGCCGGCTTCGATGTGAAGGTCGCGGAGGCCGTATCGGAGCTCACGGGAAAGAAATTCATCACGGCGCCGAACAAATTCCATGCCCTCACCAGCAAGGACGAGCTTGTGTTCGCGCACGGAGCCATAAAGGCGCTGGCGGCGGACATGATGAAAATCGCGAATGATGTAAGATGGCTGGCCTCAGGTCCGCGCGACGGCCTGGGCGAGATAAGAATTCCGGAAAACGAGCCGGGAAGCTCGATAATGCCTGGAAAGGTCAATCCGACCCAATGCGAGGCGGTCACGATGGTGGCCGTTCAGGTAATGGGAAATGACGCGGCGGTCGGATTCGCCGCGAGCCAGGGAAATTTCGAGCTTAACGTGTTCATGCCGGTGATAGCGTACAACTTCATCCAGTCCGCGCGGCTTCTCGCCGAGGCCATGGTCTCGTTCGACAAAAACTGCGCGTCGGGAATAAAGGCTGACAGGGAGAAGATGCATCACAACCTCTACAATTCCCTCATGCTTGTGACCGCGCTCAATCCGTACATAGGATATGAGAACGCCGCGAAGACGGCGCACAAGGCCTTTGACGAGAACATATCCCTCAAGGAGGCATGTGTCGGGCTCGGATTCCTCACGGCCGAGAAATTCGACGAGGTGTTCAGACCGGAAAGCATGGCAAAGGAAGCCTGAGAGATCTGAAAGCTTGAATATATGACGCAGGCAGGACGGGTTTCATTCCCGCCCTGCTTTTTTTTCGGATTCCGCGCGTCGTCAGCAGTTGAACCAGTTCGCCGCCGTCTGATCGGCAAGCTGCAGCAGAACCACAAGAGGATTCTGCAGAAAATTCGAATAGTTGTAGCTTTCGGACTCCGAAAGATCGCTGAACCCCATGTGCCTGCTGACAGCCTCAAGAACAGGTCTCCTTCCGATGAAGGACGGCATGGACTCCAGCAGAAGAAGCACGGACTCGTTGCCGTGCCCCAGATTCCGGGCGTCCGGCCGGGTCTTGAAATACGGCTGCTTTATCCAGTTTCCGCTGATGTCCTTCGTGTTCCTGTATTCGACCATATATACTCCGGCCTTGCAGAAGTCATGGGCAAGGGCGGACACGAATATGTCCTCCGCGGTTACGACATATCCGGAATCCGGTCTGGCGCAGGCAAAATTCCTGATGACAGGCTCCGTAAAGACAAGCGACTGGTGTATCACCGCAAGCGTATGAAGCGCGAGTCCGTTCCTGAAATTTCCGTGGAATCTTGTGGATGCCGGAGAGGTCCAGAATCCGCTCCTCTCCATCCAGCCCTTCAGCGCAGCGGCCTCCGAGGTGTTTCCTATGATGAATTCCGCCATGGCGAGAACCGTCTGCTTCACCGCATCCGGCAGAAAAGTCCTGTCATCCTGCACCGGCGAAAACTGGTCGTAAATGTCCAGCAGTCTTCCCGTCTGTTCCAATAAATTTCCAATATCTGTATCTGTCATAGTACGGAAGTAAAGCACATCCGGGGCGGAAAATCAACAACGGCCGCCCAGCCGCTGAAAATAAACCGCTCACAAACCCACAGGTGTATAAATCTTGACAAATCACCACCGCAAGGGTATTCTGTCGGGAAAGAGGAACAGGGAGGTGCCTTTAATGGCCGTTGATGAGAAATTGCAGACCGTGCGCCACAGTTGCGCCCATGTTATGGCTGAGGCGGTAAAGAATTTGTTTCCGGGAACCAGAATTGCGATCGGACCCGCGATCGACACCGGTTTTTACTACGACTTTGAATTTCCGGAGGAGCATGGAATCTCTGATACTGACTTTCCTGCCGTCGAGAAGGAGATGCGCAGGATTATCGCCGGAAAACACGATTTCATAAGAAAAGAAGTTACGAAGGCGGAGGCTCTTAAGCTTTTCAGCGGCGAGCCCTACAAGACCGAGCTTATAAACGATCTCCCGGACGGCGAGACGATAACGACCTATACACAGGACGGTTTCACGGATCTCTGCCGGGGACCGCATGTCTCAAACACAGGCGAGATAAACGCGCAGGCATTCAAGCTGATGAAGCTTGCCGGCGCATACTGGAGGGGAGACTCAAGCCGCCAGATGCTCACAAGGATTTATGCGGTCTGCTTCTCCAAGCCTGACGAGCTCAAGGACTACCTGAAGATGATCGAGGAGGCCGAGAAACGCGATCACCGCAGGCTTGGAGTCCAGATGGATCTCTTCCATCTGGATCCTGAGGATCCGGGGCAGATTTTCTGGCATCCGAACGGGTGGACGATGTATGTGACCCTGCAGGACTATATGCGCAGGAAGGTTCTGGAGGACGGATACCTTGAGGTGAACACTCCGGCCGTAATGCCGAGGACTCTCTGGGAGCGCAGCGGACACTGGGGACACTACAAGAACAATATGTTCGTCACAGAAAGCGAGAAGAGGCTTTTCGCCATCAAGCCGATGAACTGTCCCGGCGCGCTTGAGATATTCAACTCCAGGACAAGATCTTACAAGGACCTTCCCCTCCGTCTCGCTGAATTCGGCCACTGCGTCAGGAACGAGCCAAGCGGAACGCTGCACGGAATAATGCGGGTGCGGGGATTCGTGCAGGACGACGCCCATATCATCTGCACGGAGGAGCAGGTTGAGTCCGAGGTGGCGAAATTCTGCCGTCTCCTGCTCGGTGTGTACAGGGATTTCGGATTCGACAGGAATCTTCTGGTCAAGCTGTCAACCATGCCGGACGATCATGTCGGAGACGAGGCGACATGGCGGCGCGCCGAGCAGTCGCTTGCGGATGCCTGCCGTTCCGCCGGAATGGAATACGAGATCCAGCCGGGAGAAGGCGCATTCTACGGGCCGAAGCTTGAATTCACCCTGATTGACGCGCTGGGCCGCCAGTGGCAGTGCGGAACAATCCAGCTTGACTATCAGCTTCCAGGAGCGGAAAGACTTGACGCCCAGTACATAGGTCCGGACAACCAGAAGCATCATCCCGTAATGCTGCACAGGGCCGTGCTCGGCTCTCTTGAGAGGTTCATGGGAATTCTGATTGAGAACTATGCGGGAGCGCTTCCGGCATGGCTTCATTTTGAGCAGGCGGCGGTCGTTCCGGTCGGAAACGACTTCAACGGATATGCCGAAAAGGTGAATTCCGTCCTGCGCGGAGCCGGGATAAGGAGCAACGCATATCTTGATGATGACAACATGAAGAGCAAGATAAAGATGATAAGCTCCGAGCACAGGACGCCATACATACTTATTGTCGGAGCAAAGGAGCAGGAGGAGAATTCCGTGACCTGCCGGTTCCGTTTCTCAAGCGGAATCCAGCAGAGGACATTCACCCTTGACGGATTCCTTGAATATGCTGCTGACAAGATAAGCTCGCATTACAACGGCATCTGACACATTTCCTGCGGCATCCTGAGTCTCTCCGGAGACGGGATGCCGTGTTTTTTACAGGACAGGAATAAATCCGTGCAGGAGTTTCAGTCACTGTTCCCACAGCTTCATTTTCGTCGCCACAAGTTCCGTAAGCTCATCCTCCGCCTCGGATATTCCGGCGGCGGTGATCTCGGCGGTCATCCTGTCCCAGGCCGCGTCAAAATTCCCGCTGTCCCCGATAATCATCTTTATCAGGGACTCCTTTACAATCCTGTCTGCATCGTCAAGTCTCGCGCTCATGGCGGCGGAAAGCGGATACTGCCACATCTGGCCGTATCTTGACTCGCCCAGCTCCTCCGCGGTCGGAAAAAGCTCCTTCCACAGTGAGACTCCATAAGCCGCCAGAGTCTCCCTCTCCGCATCTGAATATCCTTCCATGACACTTTCCGGGGAAAGCCTTACTATGGAATTTCCGGTGGAGTCAAGACGGCCCGGTCCGGCCTGAGGAAACGGATACACCCATGCTCCGACACCGGTGGACTCGTCGTCAGCTCCAGGCAGCGCGCGCCGGCGGCCGTTCCTGTCAATGTAATAATGCTGATCCTTTATGCCCCAGTTGACAAGAACCTGAGCCTCCTCCGAGCACATCCAGTCAAGGAAACGGAACGCACGTTCAGGATACGGGCATGACCGTGATATAGCTATGCCCCAGCCGCCTGAAAAACCGTAGTTCTTGAACGACGGCTCAAGCTGCATCTCTGTCACGGTCACCGGGAGATATGCCATCGACCGCTCGGACATATCCTTCTGCATCATTCTGCTGTGGATTCCCTTGAGCCCCCAATGCGGATAGGATGTGCCGAGGACATATCCGCCCTCAAGCTTTGACTCCCAGATGTCATGATGCTGGGTGAACGACTCCGGATCCAGCAGCCCCTCGTGATACAGCCTGTTCAGCCAGCGGTAGAAAATCTTCATGTCAGGATTCAGGAATTTGTACTGCACGCGCATGGTCCGCTGATCTACAGTCCACTGGCCGTCGTCAGGAAGCCCCAGGACATAGCTTCCCGGATTCGACAGCCCCACATACCATTGCCAGGAATCGGTCAGCAGCGACAGCCCTATCGTCCTGTGCCCGTTTATCACAGGATACTTCTTCCTGTAGGCGAGCATGGCGTTCTCATAGTCGTCAAGAGTCCTGATACGCGGATAGCCAAGCTCCTTCAGAACCGCATTCTGGATCTGAAGCGAGCCTGAAGCCTCCAGCGGATCCGTCCTTATATCAAACGTGCCGACGGAATAGATCCGGGGATCATCAACCGTAAGGCGGAGCCTCGCCATCTTATTGCCGTACAGCTCCGTCATGTTCCGTCCGAAATCCTTTATGTATCCGTCGAGAGGAATCACGGCCCCCGCATCCACAAGCCTGACAAGCGCGCTTTTCGCATAAATAAGGTCGGGGTATTCACCGCTCGCAATCATCATGGAAATCTCCTCGTCATTCTCCTGTCTTGGACCCGAGAACTCCAGGACGACCCCGGTACGTGCGGTTATCTCGCGCGCCACGGAATCCGTAAACGGCCTGTAGGTGTCAAGGTCGGCCGAATAAAGCGTGAAGACCACAGGCTCAGGCCGGAGTCCTGAATCCGGAATTCTCCTTGCGGAACATGACGGGAAAACCGCCGTCAGCACGAGGGCGGCGCATGACACTGAGGCGGCACGGTTCTGTCTCCTGATCATAGCTCCTCCCCGGCCTCAACCCTGCGCTTGAATTCTCGCGGAGTTATGCCGGTATGCTTCTTGAATTTCATGAAAAAGTAGTCGGTGTTTGAATATCCGACCAGCTTGGAAATCTGATATACCTTCAGATCCGTCTCCCTCAGACGCCGCTTGGACTCCTCTATCCGGAGATTGTCAAGATATGTGTTGAACTGCACGCCCGTATATTTTCTGAACCGCTTCCCAAGATATGCGCTGTTGCAGTTGAACATGTCGCCGAGAAGCTCCAGCTTGAGGTCGGACATATAGTTCGACTGCACATAGGCAATCACCTTTACAATCACTGAATCCGAGGTGTTGAAGCTGAAATTCTCAAGCATACTGTTCACGACTTTCCTCAGATAGAAGAAGCTCTCGTCAAATGTCCTGTTCTCAAGTATCCCGGGAACTACGTCAAATGTCTCGCCGTCGGTTATGTCACGCTCCTGATACTTCTTCTTGAGACGGCCGCGGAGCTCGACAAGGCAGTATATCAGATCCCTGCGCGTGTCCTCCTGCGGCCTCGTGACGATTCTCATCCTGTTCCTGAGCTTCTCAAGCTCCGTCTCCATGCGCTCCTTGTTGTAGGTCTCGATGCAGAAGAGGAGCGAGTCTATAAGACTGCCATATTCCTCTTCCGGAGAACTGGTCACCACAGGACAGGAGGAAGCCGCAGACTGGAGGAATGGCCGGGACACGCACGGCTCGCCTGACATATAGAAAAGAACCGGAACAAGCGAGATCGCGTCCCTGTATGACGCGAGAATTCCCCCGTATCCGATGCCTGTTCCGCCGCGGCAGATGAATGTGCGCTCCGGATGCTGTCTGGCCGCGCGCGCGATGCTGTTTCCTACGGCCTCGGAATTGGAGGTCCTGAGAACCGTCACTATGCCGCCGGATATGTTCAGCACAACCCTGCTGAAAAACCGGAAGCTCTCGTCCGCGAGCCTTGAGAGCGCGGACGGATCTCCGGATGCGCAGTATGAAGGCGAGAATAGGACGCAGATGTACTCCGCTGAGCCGGCATCCGAAAGAAACGCCGAGCCCTCAACCTCCGACGTGTCCGGCGGGTTTCCTGAATGCAGCATATTCATCAGGAAATTCCGGACCGAGCTCTCCTCCGAGCGGCGGGAAGTCTCCTCCAGACCGCGTATTCTGTTTATCTGCCCGCAGGAAGATACGACCGCCCTCTCAAGCTCATCCTCGTCAACCGGCTTGAGTATGTATGCCCTTGCGCCGAGGTTCAGGGCCTTGCGCGCGTAGTCAAATTCGGAATAGCCTGAAAGTATTATGAAGGCCGGGAACTGTATGCCCCTCCTGAAGAAATTTCGCCTCACCTCCTCCATCACCTCAAGCCCGGTAAGCCCGGGCATCTTTATGTCAAGAAGAACGACATCGGGAATAAGATCCTCAATCTGCCTGACGGCATCCTTTCCTGTCGAGGCCTCCCCGCACAGCCTCAGTCCCAGGGACTCCCAGTCAAGTATGAATTTCAGTCCGTCCCTTATATTCTGCTCGTCGTCGGCGATAAAAAGCTTCAGCAACGCTCCACCTCCAATAAATTCCTGTCCGTACCGGCAAGAGGAATGTTTATAGTGACCTCGGTTCCGCCGTCAGGCACCGATGTTATGCTGATTCCGTATTCCGGGCCGTAGAAAAGCCTGATCCGGGAATTCACGTTCGCAAGCCCTATGGAATCCGACTCGTCGGCGGTGAGCCCGCTTTCCAGCTTCTCCCTGATTCCGGCAAGTCTCTCAGGCTGAATTCCGCAGCCGTTGTCCCTCACCGACACAGCAAGCTCCGGAACTCCGTCATGCTCGGACGCGGATATGAGTATGTATATGAATCCGTCGGAGGACTTGTCCTCCAGTCCGTGGCTGAATGAATTCTCCACCAGCGGCTGAATCAGAAGAGGAAGTATATATATATGCTGAACGTCGCACATCGTCGCTATGTCGTATGTGACGCGGCGCCCGAACCTTATGTGCTGTATCGTCAGATAGTTCTGGACGGCCTCAAGCTCGCTTATAAGAGGAACCGGCTGCCCCCTGACAGAAAGGTTGTAGCGAAGAAGTGACGCAAGGAGCTTGAGCATCCGGGACACGTCCCTGTCTCCCGAAGAAAGGGCCTTCATCCTTATGGTCTCGATCGTATTGAACAGAAAGTGCGGATTTATCTGGGTGGCGAGCATCTTGTAGCGCATCTCGTTGTGGCGCGCGGACATCCGCTCCTTCTCCAGATTCTGCTCATACACCTCGGCGATCAGCTTCTTTATG
>ERZ808286.327-NODE-327-length-33870-cov-4.344403_pt1 | contig 33870 bp, 27 predicted proteins | sample MGYA00521276_ERZ808286 | MGnify/ENA primary metagenome ERZ808286 (study PRJEB31516, sample SAMN03275607) | gut metagenome | biome: mammalia-associated habitat; material: feces | host: Papio cynocephalus | place: Kenya | collected 2012-08-01 ... | reverse complement strand
AACACCAGATACACTCCAGCGGCTATCTTCCCATGGACATACCCAAAAACCACCTCACCCCCAAGGCAACTTAAATGCAGGAATCACACGGTCTGCCACCCCGCAGACCCAACACATGATGCCCCGAAAGACCTCACACCGCCATTACAACACCACCAGCAGACGTAACAGGAAGTGGTTAGTATTACTTGGCATCTTCCGTCACACGCATCAGCTCTTCAACCGAAGTAAACCCGTTAAACACTTTCCGCCAGCCATCCTGGCGAAGCGTAGCCATACCCTCAGCCATGGCCGCCTTGCGAATTTCAGCAGAAGAATGCCGCCCAATAATCAACGAACCAATCTGCTCCGACACACCCAAGAGCTCAAAAATAGCTCCACGCCCCCTATACCCCGTGTGCGAACACGCATCACATCCGCCAGGCGCATACACAAAGTCCTGCGGCGGGGGTTGCGGCTGATCCCACCATGCCTCTTTCAACGGCACCTGCTGCCGACACTTCGGGCAAAGCCGGCGCGCCAGGCGCTGTGCCAACACCCCCGCCACGGCAGAGGCCACCAAAAAAGGTTCTGCCCCCATATCAATCAACCGGGCAAACGCGCCGGCGGCATCATTCGTGTGCAACGTGGAAAACACCAAGTGTCCCGTAAGAGAAGCATTAATAGCAATCTCCGCCGTTTCACCATCACGGATTTCCCCTACCATGATAATGTCGGGATCCTGACGCAGAAAAGCTCGCAGCGCACGGGCAAACGTCAGCCCAATATCCGAGCGGACAAGCACCTGATTAATCCCCTTCATCTCATATTCAATCGGATCTTCCGCCGTCATGATACGTACGGAAACCTTATTGATCTCATGAAGAAAGGCATACAGCGACGTGGATTTACCAGACCCGGTAGGGCCAGTTACCAAAATAATGCCATTGGGGCGGGAAATCAACTTCTCCGTGAGTGCAAGATCCCGCGGGCTCATACCCAAATCCTTGAGTTGAACAAAGTTCCCCGCCTTCTGAAGCAGACGCAGCGAAACACTCTCTCCATATGCTGTTGGACACGTGGACACGCGAATATCAATATCTTCCCCATTGAGCCGAATCCCGATACGCCCATCCATCGGCAGCCGCTTTTCGGCAATGTCCAGGTTGGCCATTACCTTCAGACGAGAAATAATCGCCGCCTTCAAGCGATTCAATTGCGGCGGCACATCCACCTTGTGTAACATGCCGTCAATGCGGTAACGAATCCGCAGCTCATCTTCCATCGGCTCCACATGAATATCTGTGGCGCCCTGTCGATCAGCCTCAGCAATAATCTGGTTCACAAAGCGAACAATGGAGGCCTCCTGCCCCATTTCATTAACATCAATCTTCGAGATGTTTGCCTCATCGGAGACCTCATACCGACCGTCCTTAATCAGCTGGTCAATTGCTTCGGCGCCAACCCCGTAATACTTTTTGATAGCCTTATCAATCTCTTCGGCTGGTGCCAGGCAAACTCGAATGTTCTTTCCGCTAGCCAAGCGAATTCCGTCTGCAGCAATCGTATTGAGCGGATCTGCCAATGCCACCGAAAGCGTATCCCCCTCCACTGCCAGCGGTAAAGCATTATATTGCGTTACCGCCCGCGCCGGCAGCAGCCGGATCGCCTCATCCGTTGGATGTACCGCTTCCAGATCCACAAACCCCATGCCCAGCAACGGCGCAAGCTTTTCAAGGAATACACGCTCTTTGGCAATCTCCAGCCGCGCCACCGCACCCGGCAACCCCTTGCCGTCACTCAGATCGGCCGACAACAGCGTCTGCAGCTGCGGCTCTGTAAACAACCCAGTTTTACGGAGCAGATTAGCGAGGAAAGTGTCTTGCGCATTCATGGCATCGGCATCCTTATTACAACTCGGAGAGAAATTGTACAAACTCCGGGTAAATGTCATCCATCATAAAGTTTTCGCGGGCAAGCCGAGCACTAGCCATCGACTCACTTGTCAAGCGGCTGCGCCCGTGAAGATACCCCAGCAGCGCCCGCTTAAAGTCTTCCACATTGCCCGCCGCATAAGCTGTACCCGCGCGATAGCGATCGATCAACCGCTGAGTCTCGCCCTGCAGACAGCACAACATCGGCAACCCTGCCGCCGTATAGTCGGCTAGTTTATAGGGTACGGCCACCCAACTGTCCGGGAACATGGGCACCACGGCCAAATCCGAATCAGCCAACAATTGCTGCATATCCTCATTACTCAGATACCCATAAAAACGAATTGCCTCACAGCCCTCAGCCTCCGCCCGAAGCTGCCGTTCACGGGGGCCCGTTCCGGCCAGATCAAGCCGAACGTGTTCCCCAGCTTCTGCCAAGGCTCTTACCCCGCGAATTACCGTAAACAAATCGTAACTCCGCCCCATATTCCCCACATAAACCACCCGCAACGGTTCCGTTTCATCCAAATTGTAACGAAAAGCTCCGTTCCCCATACGCGTAATGCCGTGATAGCACAAATGCCGCGGAGCCCGGCATCCCAAACGCACAGCTAAATCCAGATACGTCAGCCCCACGGCAGAAACCGCATCTGCCCCGCGGAATGCGGCGCGCTCCGCCCGCCGATACGGCCAGAACAGCAAATCCCCAACAAGTTCCTTAAACCAAGCCGCACCCGGAATCAACCGATAAAAGTTTTCCGGCCACGCATCCATCACATCCACCACCGCCTTACACCCCCACTGCTTACGGAAACGACGCGCCACAGCAGCCGTTTCAACAGGCGGCCAAGAGGTCAGCACCAAGTCCGGCGGCGGCAATTCTCCGGCGGCCACCACCTGAAATCCAAGTGCCTGCCAGCTCCGGGCATACGCCGCATGACTTCGCGCCCGGCGCAGTCCAATATTGTCCTGATAGGGGCGCGTTGGAATCAGGCGTACTTGAAATCCCTCCGGCGCCTGATATATCGGCTCCAACTGCCGGGGTTTCTTCAACGCGTGAGCGAAGTCGCTGCTCCACAACACCACTCGATGCCCCGCACGCGCCAAGGCCTGGCACAACAGCGTATACCGCTGAGGGCGCCGGCCTTCGCCAGGCAGATTGTCAAACGGATTATTCACCCAAACATTCATCGCAGGCGTTGACGCTTTCCCTACCACTCCTTTTCCGGCGAACGCACCATCCGCGTGTCCTTAGGCAAGCGCTGCCGTTCCGGCCAATCCAACGTGTAATGCAGTCCGCGGCTCTCATGGCGAGCCATGGCAGAAGTAATAATCAGCTCAGCCACATCAGCGATATTACGCAATTCAAGAATATCTGCCGTCACCAAATAATCAAAGTAATATTGGTTAATCTCCTCGCGCAGGTTCCGAACCCGACGCAACGCCCGCTGAAGCCGCTTATTTGTCCGTACAATGCCAACATAGTCCCACATACACGTACGCAACTCCTGCCAATTATGCGCCACCAGCACAGCCTCATCCGTCGGCACGGCATTGCCATACACCCAATCAGGAATCGTAACATGCGCCACCGAGGGGGTCGGCTCAGCACAGAGCGTCTCTGCACATGCACACCCGCAGACCAACGCCTCCAGAAGCGAATTACTCGCCAGCCGGTTGGCGCCATGCAGCCCGGTGCAGGCACACTCGCCAATAGCATAGAGTCCTGGAAGCGTGGTGCGTCCATCCACTTCTGCCGCGATACCGCCGCAGCAATAATGCGCCGCCGGAACAATCGGAATCAAATCCTTCGCCATATCAATACCAAACTCCAGACACTTAGCATAAATGCCTGGGAAGCGTGTTTTCAGATAGGCCTCCCCTTTTGCCCGAATATCCAGACAGCAAAAGGCATCACCTCGCTTCTTCATCTCGGAATCGATCGCCCGCGCCACAATATCGCGCGGCGCCAATGACCCGCGTGGGTCATACTGCTCCATGAAAGGTTTTCCATCACGCGTAACCAGAATAGCGCCCTCTCCGCGCACCGCCTCACTGATTAGAAAACGCTTTGCCTTTGGATGAAAGAGACATGTGGGGTGAAACTGCACCATCTCCATATTCCGAATCTCAGCTCCGGCACGCCAGGCCACGGCCACGCCATCACCCGTGGCAATATCTGGATTGCAGGTATACTGATAGACCTTGCCGCAGCCACCGGTTGCCAAAATGACCGCCCCCGTGCGGACGGCCCAGATTTCCCCCGTTTCCGTGCTCAACAGATACGCGCCCACCACACGATTCGGTTCAGAGGCGTGTAGAAAACGCGTAGTTACCAGATCAATCAACAGAGTATTCTCACATACATGCAGCCCCTTTGTGGCGCGAACATTCGCCGCAAGCGTCCGCTCCACCTCATGCCCTGTAATATCTCCGGCATGGAGGATACGCCGCCGGGTATGCCCTCCCTCACGCGTCAAATCGAAACCTTCCGGACAGGTACTGCCCACACTTTTTGTAAATGGCACACCCATATCAATCAGTCGGCGCAGACAACGCGGCCCTGCCTCGACAATTCGGCGAACCACAGCCTCATTGCACAGCCCAGCCCCCGCATCCAGCGTGTCTGCCACATGCAAGTCAAACGAATCATCCCGTCCCATCACGCAAGAAATACCACCCTGGGCATAATTGGTATTCGCCTCATCCAACGCCCGTTTCGTCACCAATAACACCCGCCCATGCCCCGCCAAACCCATCGCCGCCATAGATCCGGCAATACCCGAGCCTACCACCAAATAATCACAATCCAACGTCCTCATGTCCTGCCCTCAATCCCTCAATGCACAACCGGTACCGGCAACAACGCCGTCTGGCGGCGGCATGCCCAACAACAATACGCAATGCTCACAAAATACGAAGCCGGCAGCCGCGTCAACATACCCAGCTTCACCCCAAGCAGCGTTGTCTTTCCGCCCAGCCCCATGGGGCCAATACCCAACATGTTCGCCTCTTGCAAAAGCTGTATCTCCAGCTCGGCAAGCGCAGGTTCCGGTGCACGATCCGTCAGCGGGCGCAGCAGCTGCCGCTTGGCATGAGCAAACCCCTCAGCTCGATCCCCGCCGATACACACGCCCAAAATACCCGGAGCACACCCCTGCCCCTGAATCCGATTCACCGCATCCAATACACAGGCGCGTACCCCCTTCAAATCACGCCCAACACCCAGCCGAACATCCGGCAGAGAATACTGACAGCCCATATTCTCGCTTCCACCCCCCTTGAGGAGCAGCGTAACCGCGCCCTGTTCTCCAGGCGCGACTTCTTCCACATGGTGAACCGGAATGCCTGGCGCCACATTTTCATCAACCGAACGCCCCGAAAGCGTGTCTATCGTATTCTTCCGCAGCCAGCCGCGACACGTGGCCTCCCGTACCGCCCGCTCGGCCGCAGCCTTCAACGGCGCCAACGGCTGCCCTGCCGGCAACCGCCAGAAAAATGTCAATGTACCCGTATCCTGACACATCGGCGTTTGCTGTTCTCTCGCCAATGCACAATTGGTACAAAGCGTCTCCAACATCCCTTTCGGAGCCGCTTCCCGCTCCATCTGCCGGGCACATGTCAACGCCTGCAGTACATCCTCAGGCAGCTCACAAGCCGCCCGCCGCACCAAATCAAGAAGCATCGCATCCATAACCATAACAAGCGCATTGTACCACAGGCAATAACAAGACAAAAGTCTCTCTGCCGCCAGACATTGCCCCCCCTGTGTACACCCGTTTTGCCCCACGCGCAGACACCTCCTTCCATCACCCGATTGAGCCTCGCGGGGCGGAGACTGCATCAAAAGCCGTACTTCAAGGTAAAGCCGCCCCGAGTTCACTTCGGAGCCGGGGCGGGTTCTCCGTGAATCCGCCCCGGTTTCTTTCCTTGATCCGTCTCCCTACTTCAGCAACACAGTCTGCCCGAGGATACCGCCCGGATTCCAAACCCGTGCCGCACCTCCAACATGTCCCAAATATCAGCCCCCACAGACAAGAATTCAACACATTAAACCTGTTGCCTTCTGTCCCCACATTTGATACGCTACTCCCATCTTTGTTGCGTGAAAACATCGAGTATGGTTGTTTTCAGCTTGCGTTCTCATCCTCTTTTCCTCCCTTTTATTCCCTGTTTTCTCTCCTGATTTATGCCCCGTGAAATCGCACTGACCGGCGGAATCGCCTGCGGAAAAAGTATGGCCGAACAATGTTTTTCGGCCTGCGGGTGCCGTGTCCTGGATGCAGATACCGTGGTACGGGAGTTGGAGGCGCCAGGGGGTGCGGCAGTGGAGCCGATTGTTGCCCGCTTCGGCAGTACAGTCCGATCACAAACCGGCGGAATCGACCATAAGAGCTTGGGGGCGCTTGTTTTTCAAGACGCAAAAGCCCGGCGCGCTCTGGAACACATCATCCATCCGCTTGTACTGGAAACCGTGCGGAATTGGCAGGCCGAAGCCGTATCACAGGCAATTTCGGTCTTCTCTGCCGCCTTGCTCTATGAAACTGGATGGGACGCTTTTTGGCCAGATGTGGTCTGTATCTCAGCCTCTGAACCGGCGCAACTCCGGCGCATGATGTCTGCACGCGGCATGACCGAATCGGCCGCGCGAGCGCGGCTTGCCGCACAGTTGCCCGTGGCCGAAAAAGTTCGCCGCGCCCGATGGGTGCTCCGCAACGATGAAGATGATCTACCTGCACTAAAAGCACAGGTTGAACGCTTGGTGGCGCAGTGGCGTGCTGAGCTCTGAAGAGGGAACCAATGGACGAAACGTCAGACCAGGCTCAAGGGCCTGCAATCCGTGCGCGCCGGGTGGCGCGCCCCAGTGTTGTGCCTGAAGAAGGCTCCACCACGCCGCGCGGGCGAGCCGTGCGCCCAAAACCTTCTAAACCGCCCTGTGTGCCGCGCCCTCATGGCCAGACACGCCGGGAAGAACCGGAAGACGCGATGCCCGACTTTGTCCGCGATATGCGCGGTGACGGTACGCGGGAACCGCCTGTGCCGCTGGCTCCGCGGGAAGGAGAACGCCCATTGATTGATAGTATCCCTTCCATGATTCCAGGCCCGGAGATCACCCCCGAGATGGCTGAAGCACTTCCAGACCCCGAACCCTTTTCGGAATCCGGACAAGGCGAACCAAACAACATACCCGAAACACAGCCGGAACCCGTTGCCGGGCAGGTTCCAGATAAGCCGGCACCTGCCACGCCAGACGACTCTGCCCCGGCAGAAAGTTCCCGCCGCTGGGAACGGAACCGGCAGAATCGTTGGGACAAGAAGCGCGGGCGAGGTAATAACGACGGGCGAAGCGGACAAGAAGCCTCCATGCCGCAATATGAGCCCCTGCCGCCGGATGCGCCCCCGCTTTATCTGAAAGAACTGGAACAAGTTTCCTTTGAAGATCTGGTGGCCATGCTTCCGCAGGATCGTGCCGAAGATGCCATCAACCTGCGCCGCCATGAAGTCATCATGGAGTTAATCCGCGTTTACCTTCGACGGAAGGGAACGGTGGTTGCAACGGGAACACTGGAAGCACTGAATGAAGGCTTCGGTTTTTTACGTTCAGCTGCAAACAATTACTTACAGTGTCCGGAAGATGTTTACGTAAGCCAGCAGCAGATCCGCCGTCATGGCCTTCGAACGGGGGATTTGGTAGAGGGGCCGGTTCGCGAACCGCGAGATCGGGACAAGTTCTTCGCCCTGGCATCCGTGTCATCCGTCAATGGGCTGCCGGTGGAGCAGGCCAAACGAATTGCGCATTTTGAATACCTCACGCCGATTTTCCCTGACCGACGCATTTTACTGGAGACAACCAAAACCGAACTCTCAACGCGGGTAATGGATCTCTTTTCTCCGGTCGGTTTTGGCCAGCGCGGGCTGATCGTGGCACCGCCGCGCACAGGTAAAACCGTTTTGCTGCAAAAGATCGCCAACGCCATCAGTGCCAACTATCCAGAAGTGGAGTTGATGGTGCTATTGATTGACGAGCGACCGGAAGAGGTTACAGACATGCAGCGAAATACAAAGGCGCGCGTCTTTTCCTCAACCTTTGATGAGGAGCCTCAACGTCATTGTGCCGTCTCTGAAATGGTCATCGAAGTGGCCAAACGAAAAGTCGAAAGCGGTAAGGATGTGGTCATCCTGCTCGACTCCATCACGCGACTGGCACGGGCGTATAACACGGCCGCACCACATTCCGGAAAAATCCTGTCCGGCGGACTGGACGCCAACGCCATGCACAAGCCCAAGCGATTTTTTGGCGCTGCGCGAAACATTGAGCACGGCGGTTCATTGACAATTCTTGCAACCGCTCTGATTGAAACCGGCAGTAAAATGGATGATGTGATCTTTGAAGAGTTCAAAGGTACAGGCAACATGGAATTGCGACTAGACCGGATGTTGTCAGATCGACGCATTTTCCCGGCCATCAACATCGAACAGTCCGGAACACGCCGGGAGGATCTCCTGCTGCACCCAGATGAATTGTCGCGGATTTGGGCTATGCGCAAAGTCCTCACACCGGTAGGCGCAAGTGAAGCGATGGACATTGTATTGAAGCGAATGCGCCTGACAGGATCAAACGCGGAATTCCTGATGAGTATCAAAGACAATTGATGCGGGGCAAATAAGGAAAATAACATGAGCGAACAGCAACGAAGCGGCCGTGTGTATCACCGCGCCGCAAAGCCGCGAAAGAGCGCATCGCGGACATTTGGCGAAAGTGCCGAATGGTCAGACCATCAGGGATGTGAGGCGCTTTACACAAACAAACCGTTAGATCTGATAAGAAGCCTTCGCCCGTGGCAATGGGTTAAGAATTTGCTGGTCTGCGCGGTGCCGGCATTGGCGTTTATCAGTACCGCCCGCCCAGCGTTTTTCACCCGAGGGTTGCTGGCGGTCAGCGCCCCATTAGCCTGGACGTTTGGTATGTGGTGCCTGCTTTCAAGTGCTGCCTATATTCTGAACGATTTAGCGGATGCCCGCTATGACCGGGGAAACCCGTTGCGTAAACAGCGGCCAATCGCTGCCCGTAAAGTTTCCACCGGAGCAGTCGGCATCCTGTTGGTCTTGTGTTTGTTTGGAGCCGGCGGATTCCTCGTTCTCCTCACCCGCTGCGGATGTCAGGCATCGGAAGCTCTTCCCCCTCTGCACGTTGGCTGGGTTCCATGGTTGGCATTAGCCTATCTTCTGATTCAGCCGCTTTACACATTTGGAAAACGAGCATTCCCCGAAGTAGGAGCAGCTCTGCTTGCCGCCGGATTTGTTCTGCGAGCACTATCCGGCGCAGCGAGCGTTGGCGCCGAGATTTCATCCTGGTTTTTGGTATGCATTTTCCTAGCAGCACTGTTTGTAGCATTGTGTAAACGCCGAAGCGCGCATTTCGTTCGCTCACTTCCTCAGCCAACTGCAGCAGACGCACGGATTCTGGATCTGGAGATCGGGCTCTGCGCTGCAGCCACACTCGCCTGTTACGCCTTCTACGTCTGCGCCCCGGAAACGCGCCAGCATATGGGCTCGCCCTACCTTGTCTGGACCATCCCCTGCGTATTATTTGGCCTTTTCCGTTATTTGCGTTTAACATATGGCGAACGACGCGGAGGAAATCCGGAAACTGCATTTTTATGTGATTTACCTATGCTTCTGTTGCTCCTGTTGTGGGCCGGGTTGTTTTTTGGACTCGTTTGGATGAACAGCTCCTGCGCTTCTTGATGAACAGCATCGGCCGGAAGTCTGCGTACTCTGGTCTACATCCCCATAACACAAGCGATACGGAGAGCAAATCCGTATCGCTTGTGTTATCTTTATAGCGTTGGTTTTTATTCCCAATTCGCCTCTTGAAGGATTCGTTTATGTCCAATGTATCCCCTCTTCTCGCCGGAATTCTGGTAATTTCGGCTTCGGTCGCAACAGCCTCCGGCTTCCCGGAGCCCAATCCTTTCCCTTATCCGTTTGCCCCTTTGCCTGAGATCTATCATGACGGATGGATCGACCTCAATAAAAACGGCAAGATGGATGTTTATGAAAACCCGGCGGCAGAACTGGATGCCCGCATTAAAGACCTGATCGGGCAGATGACGCCGGAAGAAAAAGCTGTTCAGCTGCTCACGCTCTACGCTTACCCCAGTGCATGCAAAGATAAGTTCCCTACGCTCGACTGGAAAAAGCGTGTCTGGAAAGACGGTATCGCCAACATCGATCAGGCCGGAGATGCTTTTGCCAACGGCGTCAAAGAATATAACAAAACGCCGGAACTCAATGCACGTTATCTCAACTGTCTGCAACGATTCTTCGTTGAACAAACCCGGCTCGGCATTCCTGCCGACATGACCAACGAGGGTATTCGCGGCGCCAACGTACTGCACGGCACAAGCTTCCCCAGCCCGCACGCCCAAGGCATGACGTGGGATCCTGCTCTGGCTTACCAGATTGGCCACGTGATGGGCATGGAATCCAAAGCCGTAGGTTATACCAACGTCTACGGACCGATTCTAGACGTTGCCCGCGATCAACGTTGGGGGCGTTGGGAGGGGACTATCGCGGAAGATCCCTTCCTCGTTGCAGAAATCGGCAAGCAGATCGCCAAGGGTATCCAGGACACGGAAATCGCTGCATCTCCCAAGCACTTTGTGGGCTATGGCGAAAACAAAGGCGCGCGGGGATGGGATTCCCGAACCGATCCGCATATCACCGCACAAACATTTGAAGCCATTCACATGTACCCCTTCCAGCGTGTCTTCTCTGAAATCAGCCCGTTGGGCGTCATGTGTGCTTACAACGATGTGAATGGCGTGCCGGTAGGCTCCAGTGTAGAGCTCCTGAAAAAACGGCTTCGGGAAGAGTTCGGATTCCGCGGTTACGTTGTTTCCGACAGCGGAACCGTGGAGCGGCTGGCCAACTCAATGCGCATCGCTAAAGATCTCAAAGAAGCACACGCCCTGCGAATTCATGCCGGGCTCAACGTATGGACAAACTTCGCACAGCCAGACAAACCAGCGCACTGGATTGTGGAGGCGATCCAGGACGGCTCACTCAGCATGAGCGATGTCGACTCCGCCGTGGCCGATGTTCTACGTGTCAAGTTTCTGATTGGATTGTTTGATAAGCCCTACGTGAAAACCCCCGCTGCCGCCAACGCTATCGTCGGGAATCAGAAATTTCAAGATATCGCCCTGCAAGCAGCACGGGAATGCCTTGTCCTCTTGAAGAATGACCATCAAACCCTACCGCTGAATGCGGCAAAATTAAAACGCATCGCCGTCATTGGTCCAAATGCCGATAGCAAGGCTTGCATGCCCGTTCACTACGGTCCCCGAGAGTTTAAGTCCGTAACCGTTCTGCAGGGCATCCGAGCCTTTCTTGCGGGAAGCGGTGTTGACGTAGCCTACGCAAAAGGGTGTGATCATACCAACCCCGGATGGCCCGACTCCGAGCTCATTCCTGAACCCCTGAGTAAAACAGAACGTTCCGGTATTGAAGCTGCCGTCAAGTGTGCCAACGAAAGTGATGTAGCCATTGTCGTTCTGGGCGATTCCGGCCGAACCTCTGGCGAAAGCCGAACTCGTAATTGCCTGAATCTTCCTGGGCGTCAGGAAGACCTGTTAAAAGCAGTCTTTGCAACAGGTAAGCCAACCATTCTCGTTTTGCTTCATGGACGCCCGCCGGCAATCAACTGGGCTGAAAAATATATCCCTGCCATCCTTTCAGCCGGGTTCCCTGGCGGTCACGGCGGAACCGCCATTGCCGAAGCACTGTTCGGCGCATACAACCCCGGTGGAAAAACAAACGGCACCTGGCTTAGAAGTGCCGGGCAAATCCCCTACAACTTCCCCGCCAAGCCGCGTTCAAACGAAGAACCAAACGCCCGCGGACGTTCTCACTACAATGGCGCTCTGTGGCCTTTCGGGTTTGGACTCTCCTATACCACCTTCTCCATCGGACGACCTGCCGCTGAACCGCTGCAAGAAGAAACCGAAGTCCCGTCCGGCACGTTTTTCGGCCGCCTGTTCGGTTCCACCGTGCACGAGACAAAACAAACCGGCTGGCGCGTAACCGTGCCCGTCACCAACACCGGGAGCCGCGCCGGTGATGAAGTCGTTCAGCTCTATATTGCCTATGCTCAAACCCCGCGTGTCAGCTGGTTTGATCAAATGCTCCGCGGGTTCAAACGGGTTCATCTGAAACCCGGCGAGACCCAAACCGTTACCTTCAACCTCTCCATGGATGATTTGAAAATCGCTTTAGACGACCAATCTTGGGTGCTTCCACAGATGCCGTTTGAGATCCGTATTGGAGTCTCCTCCCAGCATATTCGCCAGCGAATCCTCATTGATGGAACAACCCTTCGGAAAATTGAATCGGTTGATCCAAAAGCCAAGCCGCGCGAAAACCTCAATCCGTTGCAGGCCTAACCCCAAATCAAGAGACCCGTAATGAATACTTCTTTCGTTTTTCTCTGCGCAGCCGGGTTTTCTCTGGCTTCTCCGCTCTCCGCCGTCGGGTTTCCTGAAGGCAACCCCTATCCGTACCCCTTCGAGGCCAAACCAGAAATCTACCATGAAGGATGGATAGACCTCAACAAAAATGGGGAAAAAGACCGCTACGAAGATCCCTCTGCCCCTATAGACGAGCGTATTGAAGACCTGATGGGGCAGATGACTCAAGCAGAAAAAGTCATGCAGTTGTGCACACTCTATGGCTACCGTGCCGTTTTGAAAGACCGCTATCCAACCAAAAAATGGAAAGAGGAAGTCTGGAAAGACGGTGTTGCAAACATCGATGAACAGGGGGCTGGCTATCGCCACGCCTCCGACAAAGAGATCAGTAATACCCCGGAGCGTAACGCCCACTACGTCAACAACACGCAACGCTTCTTCATTGAGCAGACAAGGTTGGGTATTCCTGTAGATTTTACCAATGAAGGCATCAATGGCGTAAACGTTCGCCACGGCACCAGTTTCCCATGTCCGCACGCACAGGGTATGACGTGGGATCCAGACCTTATGCGTAAAATGGGGCAAATTGAAGGTAAAGAAGGCAAGGCCGTTGGATACACCAACATTTACGGCCCCATTCTCGATGTTGCCCGCGACCAACGGTGGGGGCGGTGGGAAGGTACCATTGCCGAGGATCCCTTCCTCGTTGCTGAAATCGGCAAAGCCATTGCGCAGGGGCTTCAGGAAGGCGGCGTGATCTCCACGCCCAAACACTATGTAGGGTATGGTGAAAATAAAGGCGCCCGAGGCTATGACTCTCGCACCGATCCGCACGTCTCCGCACAAACCTTCGAAGCCATCCACTTCTATCCTTTCAAACGCGTCTTCACGGAAGTTTCCCCACGCGGCGTCATGTGTGCTTACAATGACGTCAACGGCATGCCCGTGGCCGCCAGTGCCCATTTATTGAAAGAGCGGCTTCGCGGTGAACTCGGTTTTAAAGGCTATGTCGTTTCTGACAGTCACGCTGTTGAACGCCTAGCCACTCTCCACCGCATGGCCAAAGATCAGAAAGAAGCGCATAACCTCCGTATCCGTGCAGGTCTCAACGTTTGGACCACATTCTCACCGCCCGGCGCCGTTGCAAAGGCAATCAATCGCTCCCTCAGCGATGGCACACTGGCCATGGCCGATGTGAATGATATGGTGCGCGACGTCCTGCGCGTCAAGTTCGAGGCCGGCATGTTCGACCACCCCTACGTAGAAACCCCCGCTGCCGCCAATGCCATTGTCGGTAACAAGGCCTTTCAGGAGGTGGCATTACAGGCTGCCCGCGAAGCCGTTGTTCTCCTGAAAAATGAGGGTTCCCTCCTGCCACTCAACCCGAACAAGATCAAAAAACTTGCAGTCGTTGGCCCCAATGCCGACTCCACCGACTGTATGCCCAATCGTTACGGCCCCCAAAACTACCCCGCCATCACAGTTCGCCGAGGCTTGGAAGCCGCCCTCAAAGGTAAAGGCGTTGAAGTGCTCTATGCCAAGGGGTGCAACATCGTGGATCCCAAATGGCCCGATTCCGAACTCGTTCCCGTTCCAATGACGCAAAAAGAACGCGATGACATTGACAAAGCTGTGGCCACAGCCCAACAAGCCGATGCTGTGATCGTTGTTCTCGGCGATTCCGGGCGCACCTCCGGTGAAAGTAAAACCCGTGCCTCCCTGAACCTTCCAGGCCGTCAGGAAACACTCCTTCAGCGTGTGCAGGCCACCGGCAAGCCGACGATTCTCGTATTGCTCCACGGCCGCCCGCCAAGCATCAACTGGGCCGTGCGCAACACCCCCGCCATCCTCTCATGCGGATTCCTGGGCGGGCATGGCGGCACCGCGATTGCGGAAGTTCTCCTCGGAGCTTACAACCCCGGAGGAAAAACCAACGGAACTTGGTTAAAAACCGTTGGGCAAATCCCTTACAACTTCCCCGCCAAGCCCAAATCCAACTACGAACCAAATGTCAAGAACGGCACCTACAATCCCGGCGCGCTCTATCCCTTCGGATTTGGCCTCTCCTACACCACCTTCGCCGTTGGCAAACCCATGCTTGAAGCACGAACACGCCGTCAGCCCCTGAACCCCGGCATCTTTGCCCGTTGGTTCGGTGCGAAAACTGAACAAACCATCGCCGATGGTTGGCGCATCACTGTCCCCGTCACCAACACCGGCACCGTTCCCGGCGATGAAGTCATTCAACTTTACGTCTCCTATACCCAGGTGCCCATCTACTGGTTTGACCAAATGCTCCGCGGCTTCAAACGCATCCACTTGAAACCCGGCGAAACCCGTCTCGTTACCCTCGATGTTCCCCTCGACCATCTGAAGATCGTCTTGGAAGATCAATCCTGGGTAGACCCTGGCACCCCTTACGAGCTGCGTATCGGCACATCGTCAGTCGACCTCAAGTGGCGTGTGCTCATCAAAGACGGCCAGCCCGTTCGAACTGAACGTTTCAAAAAGACCGCCAAGCCTGCCGAGGAAGTCAATCCTCTAACCGCCTGAGGCCAAGCCGCCGGTTTCCCACACCTCAGCGCGGGCGGTCACCGTCCGCGCTTTTTTATCCTCCACGCCCATCAATCCTATCTCACCACCCTCCGCACTCTGAGCCATATCCTCCGTTCTTATATTCCCAACGACAAACGCGCCGCCAGAACCTCTGGCGGCGCGTTGTTCAATCCGGCGAAAGCCTTCGCTTAGCGGCGCAATCCAAGGTCGCCGATCACCTTCCGATAAAGCGGCTCATTCGTACGCTTCAAATAATCCAACAGTTTACGACGGTTATTGACCATACGAATCAGGCCATACCGAGAAGAATTATCCTTCTTGTTCACCTTGAGATGCTCAGTAAGCATTTCAATCTTCTTGGTAAGCGTGGCGATCTGCACTTCGCTCGACCCAGTGTCGCGCTCATGGCGCTGGAACTGCTGACGGACAGCATTTTTGTCAATCATGGTGTCATCTCCAATGATGGGGGTTCAAACACCTTTCACAGCCGCTCCGGGAATCGGAGCTACCCGCAACGGGGAACGTATCCTAAGACACGTCGCAGGAAAAGTTCATTTACTATACCAAAAGACTTCCGCGAATGCAACCATGCCTCCCACGCTTTACCCCTGTGAGAGAAAACACGAAAAAGCCGCCCCGAATTGACCTCGCCGTTGGGGCGGGTTTGAGACAAAGTCGGGGCGGGTTTATTCGGCTCTCGCCTCGGAAGATCCATCCGGCAACCAGAGACATGCCGCCAGTATCGCGGAACCTACATCAACAGTTTCATTCGTGTTTCCCGCCCATGCAGCACCTCCGTCACCTAAAAGATCGCTAACGCCCCATGCTTACAACAGGCAATCCATGCTCCTGCTTTCTTACCCTATCCCGTTTAGCCAAGGTATTTGTGCTATACTTCAGCGTCAAGACACGAGGAGTTTTCATGAAGTTCAAGATTTCGGTGCCCGCAACGAGCGCCAATGTCGGCCCCGGCTTTGATGTGATGGGGCTGGCCTTTGACATGTACAACCGCTTCACCTTCGACACCGACTGCCCCGAACGGCTAAAGATTGAGGGGTGCCTACCGGAGTTTTCCGTACCAGAAAACAACCTGCTCTACACCACGCTCACCCGAGTGCTGGCGCAGTATGGACGCCTAGCCCCAAACCTGCGCATTCTCTTCGATACCGACCTCCCCGTCTGCTCTGGGCTGGGTTCCAGCTCCACTTGTATCGTTGCCGGCGTAATGGCTGCTAATGCTCTCGGCAATCTCTCCATGGATACCGAACAGATTCTCCGAACGGCTACCCAGATTGAAGGCCACCCCGACAACGTGGCACCCGCTATCCTAGGCGGCTTCGTTGCGGCCATTGTTGAAGATGGGCTGGTTTACTGGCACCGCTACCCCATCAGCGACCGCATCAGCTTCTATGCACTGATGCCCGATGTGCGTGTACCCACTGAAGCGGCGCGTGCGGCTCTGCCCAAAACCTATTCCCTTACCGACTGCATCTACAACCTTTCGCGCGTGCCCATTCTGGTAGAGGGGCTCGAACGCGCCGAAGCCCGATTGATCCGCGCCGGATGCAAAGACCGCATCCACCAGGAGTATCGCCTGCAGCTCATCCCGCAGGGAGCAGATGTTATGCGTTACGCCGTAGAGCAGACCGATGCCGTGGCCGTTTATATCTCCGGTGCCGGCCCCACCATCGTAGCCGTAGTCATCGATGACGACGATGCCTTCGGCAAACAGATGAGTACCTATGTTTCCGGGCTCGATCTGGAGTGGCGCATCCGTAAGATGCATCTGCACCGCCAGGGCGCCCAACTGCGAGCCCTTTGACCCTCCCTCATCTATGGCACGTGTTCTCTACCTCTATGCCCAAACACTTCGAACAGGCAGCACCCATGCCCGCCGAGTGTTCCAAATGCTTGCGCTGATGAAACAGGCGGGGCTGGAGGTAGACGTACTCACCCTTCAAGGCGGAGATGTTTGGCCGCAGGGACTCGCCAACCGGCTGTACCGCACCACCCGTTTACCCTTTACGCGGCACCTGCCCCCCTATGGCAGCGGATTGCGCCGCGGATGGGCCACCGCGCTGCTCACACTCACGGCTATCCGCCTGCAGTTGACCCACTCCTACGATGCCATCCATTGCGCCGATCGCGCCATCCGCGCCGCAGCCTTTGTCGCCCGTCTTTTTGGCACCCGTTTTCTTTTTGAATGGAACACCGAAAGCGGACACGATCTGATCCGCTGGCTGAAACGGCGATCCGCCCGCTTCCGACACACAGCCAACCTCGTGTTTTCCGATGTCCCCTACCCTCTTTCGCGACTGCGTGAGGTAGGCTTCTGCGGGCGTGTGGCCACACTGGCCGCCCTGCCTGCCCCCTGTATCCAACGCCTGCCGTTGCCATCCGTCCGCCTGCGCGGCGAGACACAGCCCTTCCATGTAACTGCGCTGGCTTTTACCCCCCATTTCACCGATCTGAACGCACTGTTGGAAGCCCTGCCGAATCTGCTTTCCCTGCCCAACCTGCACCTCACCCTGGCAGGGGGAACGCCCGATGCAGCAGAGAAGCTCCGCACCCGCCTAACCAAACGCTTTCCCCCTTCCGGCGCATGGGACGTCCGCCCCGCACCCGAAGGCCCGCTGGAATGCATGGCCTACCTAACCGCGGCAGACCTTGTCTTCCTCCCCGCCGTCCACGGCGCCCTGCCGCCGCCCATTCTGCTTGATGCCATGGCCGCTCAACGCGCCCTGCTGGCCACCCAATGTCCCGCCTATGAAACGCTCCTCACCCCGCAGAATGCCATGCTCATCCACGGCGGAGCAGCGGCCATTGAGACTGCAATCCGCCGGCACATGCTCTCCCCGCTGCTCTGCGCCGAACATGCCGAAGCCGCCGCCGAGACCATCTCACGTGAACGAAATGCTTCCGCCCTCGCAGCAGTGCTGCGCAGCTGTTATGCCCTGGCTCTCACCTCCCCGCGCGTATGAACCCAACCGAACCAATCTTCCCTGCCCGCCCGCTGCGCCTGGCACTTTGTGCCGACAGTTCGCCGCAATTTCTTGTGCGGGCACTGGAAGCTGAGCTTCTGAATCGAAACATCCCCGCAGAGGTGCGAAGCTGGGCTTTCGCCGCGCCGCAAACCGTCTTAAAAGAATTGCAAGCCTTCAATCCGGATTGGACAGGGCTCTGGTTTTGCTCCGAAGCGGAAGTCCTTCCTACCCTTGCTCCTTTGATCGAAAAACTTCCCGGCAATCTCTTCTGCTACACCGCTGCCACCTGCGATGAGGGCACCTGCGGGAGCTTGGCGCTGATCCGCCCCGAAACCCTCCGCGCACGCGTGTTGAAGTGGAACGCTGCGCTGGTGGAATTGGCGCGCACCCTGCCCCGACTGGCTGTAGTGGATCTGGACGGGCTGCAAGCACAGCGGGGGCGCGAAAACACCTTTGACCCTCGATTGTGGGCAATCGCCCGTGTAGCCTTCGCTCCACATGCTGTGCCTGAACTGGCACGACGCACCGTAGATGTCCTGGCCGCCCGCATGGGGCATCTACGAAAAGTGCTGGTAACCGATTTGGACGATACGTTATGGGACGGGCGTATAGGAGAAGTCGGTTCCGAGGGAATTGATCCGGATGCTCCCGGATTTCCGGCTTATCGCGCCTGGCTTGGCAAACTGGTCAGCCGCGGCATTTTGCTGGCCGCAGCGTCACGAAACGACCCCGAAGCCGTTCAGGCCGGTCTGATGCGGTTAAATCCTCTCTTCCCAACATCCAGTTTCTCCGCCATTGAGTGCGGCTGGGGCAGTAAATGTGAAATGCTCCGTCAAATTGCCAGACGGCTTCATGTCGGCATCGACAGCCTTGTTTTTATTGATGACCGCCCCGAACAACGCGCAGAAGTGCGCTCGGAGCTGCCGGAGGTAGCCGTTCCCGAGATACCGGAAGACCCCGCCTGCCGTGTGGAAGCGTTGGCGCGGCAGAGCCTCTTCGAAGCAGCGCAAATCACAGCCGAAGATCGGGTTCGCGTTCAAACGCTGCGTGATGAAGAACAACGCGAAGCGGCCGCCGCCGCCTGTTCGCCAGAGGCATATATCGCCTCGCTCCGGCAGAAACTCATCCCTGAGCCGCTGACTTCCGCCAATGTTGAACGCGCCGCCCAGCTGACGCAGCGATGCAACCAGTTCAATATGCGCGGCACCCGCCATACCGCCGCCGAGCTGCTCGGCAAGCGGGGATGGCTCTACCGCCTGCGCGATCGTTTTGGCGAGCTGGGGCTGATCAGCGTGGTGGTGCTGGAAGGCAACTTCATTGAAACCTGGGCTCTCAGCTGCCGCGCCTTAAATCGAGGCATTGAGGCACTCATTCTGGAGCATCTGAGGCAGCAGGGGCAGCTTATCGGCGCCTATCGCGCCACACCGCGTAATACCCGCTGCCGAACCGTCTATGCCGCCCATGCTTTTCCCCACCTGCCGGAGGAAACCCCATGACGCACCCCCCTATCGTCCCGATACCCGATCGTGAAGCCGCTCTGCGCGAAGTTCTAGAGGGCGTTCTCCAGAAGCCCCTGCCCCCGCTGGAAAATGCTTCCGCCCTGGCCGATCTGCCCGGATGGGATTCCGTCCTGCACCTGGAGCTCCTGCTGGCACTGGAACGGCGTTTCGGCTTACGCCTCACGGCCGCTCAACTGGTTGGCCTGCACACGGTAGGCGATCTGCGCGCTGCCGTAGCCAGTACACCCCAAACGCCCCCTTCCGCCTAACCGCGCCCATACTGGAGAGTCCCAGTCTCATGCTTGAAACCTTTCATCACCTCCGTCTGGAAGCCGTGGCCTGCGCACTGCCCGAGCAAACACGCCGAGTGGCCGACTTTGCGGATGCCTTTGGCGCAAATACCACAGCGCGGTTTCAAAAAGTGGTGGGCATAGAGGCTTTCCCCGTAGCTCCAGAGGCGCTGCACACAGCAGATTTGGCCGAAGCCGCAGCCCGAGCACTCATGGCTTCCGGCAAATTCCGTGCCGAAGCCATTGACCTGATTCTCTTTGTCTCCCAAACACCGGAAGCCGTAGCACCCGCCACATCTGCCCTGTTGCAGGCGCGGTTGGGTCTTCCGGAGCGCGTCTTTGCTCTGGATATCAACCAGGGCTGTGCAGGGTTTCTTGCAGGACTGCTCACCGCCGCCCAGTTCGTACACCCCGGGGGCGCACGTAAAGCTTTGATCCTCGGCGGCGACACGCTCTCACGCCACGTAAACCCCGCTGATCCAACAGCCGCCATGCTCTTCGGCGATGCAGGTTTTGCCGCTGTGATTGGGCTCACCTCCGAACAACTTCAAGCGCCCCCTTGGTTTATTGCCTCGGCAACTGCCGGCGGCAAGGCCATTGAAATTCCTTTTGGTTCACCCTTCCGCATGGCAGGCATGGATGTATTCAACTTCACGGTTACCCGCGTGCCTGAGCAAATTCAGGATGTGCTTCGCGCCGCAGGACGGAAGCCCGCCCAGATCGACCTGCTGCTGCTTCACCAGGCCAACGCCTTCATTGTACGCCAGATTGCACGCCTATGCGGTTTTTCTGAAGAACAGACCCCCTGCCGAATGATGCAGCGTGGCAACACATCCTCGGCCAGTCTGCCGCTCCTGCTCTGCGATCTGACCGCCGAGGGGCTGACGGGGCGCAAACAGGTACTCCTTTCAGCTTTCGGTGTGGGTATGACATGGCTCTCTGCACTGTTAGACATTGATTTCGCGGCTTGTTTGCCGCCTATATTCCTCCCCTCCCCGAACGGAAAGACTTCCACCCTATGACCCAGGACGAATTGCTCACAGAACTCGCCGATATTCTAAACGCCCCCGCGGGCTCCCTCACGCCTGAAACGCCGCTGGATACTGTCACGTGGGATTCCATGGCGCTGCTCGCCTTTCTTGCACTCCTGCGCTTCCGCCTGGGTCAAGTAATCCCCGGAGCCTCTTGTGCAAACTTTCGCACCGTAGGCGACCTGATCCGCGCCGCGTACCCCTCCGCCTGAACCCTATTTATTCTCATATTTGAGAAGCCGCCCTCTCGTGTTTGCAAATTATTTTTATCATTTCTGAGAAGTTTTCCCTTTAACAACTCGAGAAACCTAAAAAATATTCTAGTTTTTCTTTTTGGCACGATAGTTGCAATTAAAATAGCTTGGCGTGTGCCAAGTATGTTCGAGAGAACAAAAACTCTATCGTACAGAAAGGTACATTCCATGAAGAAGCAGTTGAAGCAGGGTTTTACCCTCGTTGAAATCATGATCGTTGTTGCGATCATCGGTATTCTTGCCGCCATTGCCGTCCCCAACTTCGTCAAATCCAGGAAGACATCGCAGAAGAATGCCTGCATCGCCAACCTCAAGCAGATTGAAGGCGCAAAAGAGCAGTGCCTCATCAATGGGGAAGAACTCACCCCTGACAACGTCAGCACTTACCTCAAGGTGAAGTTTACCGACTTGAAGTGCCCGTCTGACAAGACGAAAGGATACACCCTTGGCGACAAGGACACGAATCCGACCTGTAATGCCATGGGTGCCGATGCCAATTACCCGCACGCGCTCCCCACGCCGTCGCCTGATGCTAACCCCTAAGTCGTTAGCTGACAGATTTCCCGATTGAACTCCTTCGGGGAGGGGCGGCTTTCGGGTGAAAGTCGCCCTATCTTTTAAAAGTGGAACGTGTGCTGTGAAACAACGAGGGCTGAGGAAGGGAGCATCAGCGATTCCGGTAGCAGATGGGCTGGGGTCGCTGATGTTTATTTTATTGGTGGCGGGGGGTGTTCTGGCATGGCAGAGCGTGCGGTACGTGCGGCAGGCGCGTGCGGCGCACGCAGCAGGTCGATGCCTACTGGTGCGTCGAGCGCTCTCCATGGCGAAGTGGCAGGCCGACCTCTTCGGAACTGGATGGAAACCAGAAGCGAACCATATGCCGCCTTGTCCAAACGGTGGATACTACAACCCCCATGAGCCTGGTTATGCTATGCTGTGTTCTCGGCCGGAAGACAACCTGCCTTTCCCCTCGGAGTTGCCATTTGAACGCCCCTCCGTAAAGGCATTTGAGCGAAAGTTTCTGTTGCCGGCGACACAAGGATCTGGAAAATGATGGGATTGAACAGCGGGCGACAAAATGCTCCCCTGGCTTATTACCGAGCGGTGGATGCAGGCGTAACCGCTTCGGGGACAGCGATTTGTGTTATTGATTTAACGACAGACGAACTGCCCATTCTGCATGTAAACTCAAACTTCACCTGGCTTTTTCCGAAGCCAGACGGCGGAAGCTGGGTAAACTACCCGCTGAAGCGGATTTTTCCTACGCCGATTTTGCCGAAAGAGGTGCCGGCGCAGCTGCGGGCAGGGACGCCCTGGGAATCACCCTCCCCGCTACGACTTTCTCAACCAGAAGTTATGCTGCAGATCAATGTTACGCCCGATAGACCTGGAGAACCGGGAGCATCGCGGGTAGCCTGCCTGGCCTTTCGAGATCTGAACATTCTGTGGCAGGATATCCAGTTGGAACGGGAACGAGAGCGCCAGCGCGTCATGATGGAGAGTTTTGGCACCATCTGCCATGCCATCGGTCAGCCAATGACCGTGCTCATGAGCGGATTGGAGATGATGCACTTGCACCTGATTGATGAAGGCGGACGGCAGAATATGCTGGACATGTGCTACGAAGCTGCAGTGGAAATCCACGATTTACTGCAGCAGCTAAACGAACAGCGGCGGTATGCGACAGAACAATATCGTAAAACAACCACACACGCCGATGAGATTATCGCCCTGAATAAAATTTCCAATGAAGGTGTACTCGCAGGGTTGAGTGACGCCATTGCTCATGTGCTCACCGATGAACCTCCGCACACGCCCTGACAGGAAGTGAACGCCTGTTCGGAGAGCTTGAGAAAGAGACGTATTGAACCTTTTGGCATGCATCTTGCACGCCAAGACCGAAGGAGTTCACAAATGACCATTGACCGACAGATCTTTTTGGCGTTCGTTCTTGTTTTTGGGCTGGTAAATACATCGCCAGGCGCGGTAGCCGTGCGATGTCCCTTTACACCCACTGCGGTAGCGAAGGTAACATCGGAAACCGGAACACCCGTATTAAACTTTGTTCAGGAAGGCGGCCTGAAGGGAAAGGTTGTAAAACCGGAACTGGACGAGCTGGGGGTTTCATCCTTTCAGGCCTATAATGCCTACGGGAGCACCATCTACGCCATTATTCGAGATGTCCGCGGATTAACCGAAAAAGAAGGTTTCACACTTGCTTTTCGAATTCGCCCGCGCAGTCGAATGTTGTGGCGCCCGGTATTCGGATTCCGCTTCGGGAACCACAACTACCGGCTTGAACAAGTGGCCACGCCAAAGGGGTCAAACCCCATCACCCTGACGCTGTTTCAGGATAACGGGGTGAAACTGCACCCCAATATGTCTGCGTGGCACCCGAAAAATGCGATGGAACTGGAGCATTGGTATGATGTGCGCCTGAGTTACGCCAAGGGTGTCTTTACGCTATTTATCAACGGCACGGAAGTTGATCGTTACCCCGTCAATGGACATGCGCCAGGAGATTCCGTTACCGAGCTGATTCTGGGCACCGGGCGAAACGGTGCAGCAGCGGATGCAAAGGTCAAAGCCGGCCTTTATATCCGGCTGGACGATGTGATGGCTTGGACAGGTACGTCTGCACAGCCAAACTACGCCGAATCATCAAATAAACAAAATGCCCCTTCCGCTCAGCCCGACCTGCCTGCCGCAACAGCCGATGGCTCCTGCGTACTGGCACCCAAGCGCGGAGCTCTCCCAAAATGGTCGCACACGCTCAACGGCGGCACGCTGCGGATTCAGCCGGCACAGGCTCGAAACCCCGAATGCCTCACAATCGGCGGCCAGGGGCGCGTGGAGTTGAATTGCCCCTTCTCCGACCTGACCATTGCGTTAAACGCACAGGACTTCAACGGCGACGTGGTGTTGTTAGACGATGCCACCAGTAAGCGCCGAATGAAAAAATTGTGCAGTGAAGGGCTCCAACTCGGTTCGGAAGCGCGATTGATTATCTCCCCCGGGATGCAGCTGTTCGTCACCCAAAAGGGCTCTTATACGCTTCCCCACATCCTTCTCTCTGGCAATGGAGAAGTCAATAACGAGGGGTTTGGGGCATTGCGCATCGACCATGGACAAAACTTGAACAGCGCCATCGAGCTTGCCGGAGCGGCCACCATCGCCGCCAACGGCATTCTCTCCGGGCGGATATATGCCCCAGAAGGCACAGAGCCTCAATTGACTTTGGGGCGTCGCGAAGGCGACATGCAGGCTGTTCCGTTGTTGCGCGGTATCACGGTAAATGCCTCCATCGGCACGCCAACCGCACCGCTAGCACTTCTCATTAACGGCAGTACCGCCGAATTGCGCGGAGGCAGTTTCACCACCCGCCTGACGGTACAGGCGCCCACCCGCCTAACGGCGGGCTATCACCGCAGTGATGAAGTAAATATCGCCCCCATGCAGTCACTCATCGTAGAGAAAACCGGCATGCTCGATGCCAAACGAATCTTCAGTACAGGCAACCTCATCATCGGTAAAGGCGGCACACTCTCCGGCGGATGTTCCATTACTGGAAGCTGTGTATTTATGGATGGTGCACAGCTTCAGGTAAGAGCCGGTGCAACCGCTTCCCTCTCTCTCTTGGCGCTCCAGCATACGGCTCCGCTTCAGATTGTAGGGAACCCAACTGGGATGCAGGGCGGTCGAAACAAGATTCTCACCTGGGCCGTCAGTTCCGAGCCGCCGACATCCGCAGACTTTGCTCTAAGCCCGAAGATGCCCGCCGGATGCGAACTGGAATTGGAAGGTAATGCGCTCTATCTTAAAGTGCCCTACAGCGTGGCGATGGGCGACACCCAGGTAAAGCTCTGTAATTCAGACGGTACTCCGGCGCAAATCACCCCTGATCGCGAAGCCATCTCTTTTATTGTTGCCACAGCACAACAACAGCAGGCATTCACCGATGACATCATCCTGAAGGTCGAGGGAGCCACGTCCGAAACACCGGAAATGGATGCCGGGCAGGCCGTGAATGTAGCCTACTTACTCAATCTTCATCCGCAAATCTCCCGAGATAAGAACACCGTTACGGCGCAATATCTTTGCAACTTCGGCATCTCGGAAGTACGTCGCGTCGGGAACAACCGCGTAGAAGCCACCGTGTTGATTGAACCGTTTGATGGGATGGGCACACTAGGAGACGCTCCCAACGGGTATATTCAGATTCTTGGCAAATGTTCTGCTGAAGACCGCCAATGGGCTGTTCTAGCAGAAATCGCGCCCCAAACGCCCTACCACAATGGCACACTTACGTCCGCCCCTTTCCGAAATGTTCACAAGGAGAAGACGTTCCGGATATTTGGCGTACGTATTACGGCAACTTCGGCGAGGAAATAAACATGGGTTCCGCAAAGACATCTCTCATCAAGCGCCGCCCGCCCACCGATGTAGTGGGGCTCTCCATCGGAGCACTGCCCAACGGCCGTGTCAGTGCCGTACGGCTGCAAATGAAAGGCGGGCAGCCGGAACTTGTGGCTGCCGGCGTGCTTGAGCTTCCTGGCACCCTGCCTTCTGATTGGGAAAGTGCCAGAAAATCTGTTGTGTGGTCACTCCCACAAGCTTTTCAGGCTCCCCATGCCGCACTCGTGGCCACCTCGCCTGGAGCTGTCCTCCGATTAACGCAGCGAACAGCTCCGGCCGCCGGAACACAGGCACTGGCCACCAATGGCATTCGCCAGATGGTGGGGTTGGTTAGTCCGCCGGATCTATGCCTGGAAACCGCGCTTCCAGAGTATCAAGTGCTCTGGCTTTCCCGGCTTCTGCCGGAGGGTCATCAGCCCACAGCCTGTTCGATCCAAACAGCTCCCTGTGCCATGTTGAATGCTCCGCTGGCTGTACCGGCTTTTACTCAAGCGGGGGAAACAGCGCTTGTGCTCTTTGTAGAAGCCGGGCAAACACGCTTAGTGGCTTATTATCGGGGGCGCCCTGTGCTTGTACGCGAGCAGGCACTTGGTTACGAAACTGTAGATGACACCCTGGCTGCCGGACTCGGAATTGAACGGCAATTACTTCAAAGTATGCTAGAAGAGCACTTGGTCGATCCGCTCCCCATTCTGGAGCCACTGCTGCAACCTCTTTTCCGACAAATCGGCCTGGCCGCAGACTATGTTGCACAACGTTTTGAGGCTAATCCCTCATGTGGTTTTGTGATTGGCCTTCCAGCACATCAAGCCGCGTTGTGGCCAATCTGTGCAGAGCGAGCGGGTTGTACCATAACCTTCTCCATTCCGGATCCATTAGCCGCCTTCACCCACGCTAAGGGATTCAAACCAGAGGCTCCTGCCGCTACCGCCCGTGAACTATGGCCGGCTCTCTGCGGCGCCTTGGCCGTGTTGATGGAGGCACGTGATGAATAAGAGCATTCACTTAAATCTGCTGCGCGATGAGGAGCGCGTTTCCTCCAGCCGCGTGCGCCTCCATGTAATGGCTCCCATTCTCTCCGCACTTGTCGCCGTTGGCATCGTTCTGTGGTGGGCCTGGCTTTTTACACAAACCCTTGTTGTACAATCACAGACACGCTCTGCAGAAGCGGCCATTACAGCTGCCCAAACCGCATTCAAACAAGCTACGGATGCGACAAACCGTGAACAAGAGCTCAGGAAGCAATTGGCACAAATTGGCGTTTATCGGCATGGCATCGCCCGTTATGGTACATTCCTGAGACAATTGGCAGATCATGTCCCGGCGACCATTCAGCTAACCAGCCTGGAGCTCCAGGAACCGCCGCCGCAAGTGCTTCCTGTTGCCAAGCCCCGATCTAAAACTCCGCCAAAGTTCGGGCCGGAAGTACCGACCGAATCCGTTTTACTCCGAATCAGCGGGCGCACCAAGAATGCGGCTTCCGTGGATAACTTATTAGAAGCTCTGCGGTTGCCAACGTTTCGAGATCAAATTGAGGATGCCGCAGTACCCAAAGACGCCTTCCGACAGGAGCAGTTGAGTATCACGCGCAACGGAGCTGCCACCCCGGGGGAAGATGTTTTCCGCTTTGACGTGGAGTGCACCATGAAACGGAGGGTCTTTGAATGAAACAAAGTCTCGACACGGCACAATTATTTGCCTTCTTCGGTAACTCCAAACGACGTGCCGCCGCTCTTACCATTGGGTTTCTGCTCATCGCAGCCGCCTTATGGCAGTTTCTCGTAGTGCCTCAGCAAGACGTTCTGACTAAAGCGCAGGAAGAAGCCAACACCCGCCGTGGAAAACAGGACGCAATGGAACAGTTGATTCGCCGTAAACCCCTTACCGATCGAACGGTGGCCACACTTGAGGAGCAAATGGCCTCCTTGGAAGCCGAGGGTTACCTGACGCCCCTGCTCAACTCCTATGCCATGCGTTGTAAAGCGCTCCTCGACCCCATTATCGAACAAACCGGGCTTTCGTTGACACAGTTCAGCGATCATTCCCAACGCATGCTCCAGGTACCGAAAGTCGGCGCTCCGGAACAATTGCAGGCACGCCAGTTGATCACCTGCATTGGGGAAGGCAGCTATCTCCAGCTCCTGGAAACAGTGGAAGCCGTGGAGGCGCGTTATCCGCTTGCTGTACTCGCAGGTCTGCGCTTGGTTCCTACCGCAGATCCCCAGCGGCACGCCGTACAGATGATCTGGGAATGGCCTACCAAAGGTAAACTCCGTTCTTCACTTCTGCCCGCCAAGAAAGGGAGCAAAAAATGAGCCGGATTCTGCCTCTTCTCTGTCTAGCCGGGCTCTGTTCGTTTTGCCAGCCCTATGCCCAAGCAGCGGCATTCCGGGATCCGTTCTGGCCAATCGGGTGGCAACCGCCAAAAACAAAAGTTGAAACGTCAGCTGAAGAAGCCAAGCCCCCATCGGAATCCGCGCAAACCGCCCCTGTTCCCGCACCCAAAGTTTCCGATGTGGCGCCGCTTGCGCTCTGGATAGAAGCACGCAAACAGGTAAACATTTCCGGAACAAGCCGTGCTCGTGGCGCAGATGGAAACTTCCATCAGGTTCTCTACGTGAACGGGAAGGGCTACACGCAGGGCGATGTCATTTCCGTTTCCCACAAAGGTTATCAATTTACCTGGCGTCTGCGCGAAACGGCCGACCGGGAACTCCATTTCAAACCGCTGAAGTCCATACGGATCATTGCAGCGGATGAAACCACACCCAATAATCAAAAGGATACACCATGAAGACGTGCCCCATTCCGTTCTTCCTTTTTGTCACGGTAGCTGCCGTGCTTTCTGCGCCTCCCCTTCCAGCGCAAACCGCCGACAAGGATGATGTGATTGTGCTGCTTGACGATAAGGACGGTGAATCGCAGGCTGCTGTGGGTGCTGACAAACCCGCCGAAGCCCCCGCAGCGAAACCGCAAGCGGATAAGCCCGCCGTAAGCGGCGTGCTCGAAACGCGTACCGGCGTCATGTTGACCGATGAAGCACCCGCCACTGTACCCACCGCGGCAGACAAGGAGATTTCCCTGAGCTTCGATGATGTGGCCGTCAGTGATGTAATCAAAGCCTTTCGTGATGTGAGTGAAGCCAATATCATCTCTGGCACGCACCCCAACCTCGCTCAACATGTAAGCGTAAAGCTTGAGAAAGTTTCTTGGCGGCAGGGGTTGGCCTCGGTGCTCGATATGGTGGGTCTGATGCTTAAGGAAACACCGCCCGGCAGCAACATCTTTGCCGTGGTACCACAGAACACGACCATACCGATGATTACACGCACGCTTCAGCTCAAGCATGCGTCCTCTGCCGAAATCGCCGATATGTTCAACCGTGCCTACGGCACCAAGGAACATCGCGTAGCCAATGCCTTCCCGGCTGCAAACGTGGTGGTCGTAAAAGCTTCGGAAGAAGTGCTCGCCGAATGTGAAAAGATTATCGCCCAGATTGATAAGCCGGTGCCGCAGATCTATATCGAGGCTCGCTTTGCCCGCCTGAGTGCTGCGGCCAGCAAGCAGCTGGGCATGAAATGGGACTCCCTAGCCAATGGTTGGACCACCTCTGTTGGCCCGATCTCCGGCGGATTAAGCCGCACCAAAGGGAAATGGCCAGGAGCAGCCACTTCCGTAGACGGCGACAAGACGCCTTTCATCACGGAATCGGATCAGCCCTATGGCCTTTACGACAATGGACATTTCCGCGGGTTGACAGGTTCGATGACGGTTGGACAGTTCGCCATGACGCTCCAGGCCATTGAGCAGATGGATGGAGCCTCCATCTTCTCCAATCCGAAGATTATCGTAGCCAATGAGCGTCCGGCCGTTGTTGACATGACCGATAAGGAGCCATGCATTGAAGTAACCACTTCTCGCACAGGCAGTGACCAGAACCAGCTGGACATTTCCACCAAGCTTGCTACCATCCCCGGAAAACAAGATGCCAACTCCGAACCTTGGGTGGGGCAGGCATACTTCTCCTATGGCATCACGCTTCAGGTTTTGCCGCGTGTAAGCCCTGACGGTCTCATCACGGTGGATATTATCCCGACGGTTTCGGAAAAAATTGGAGCCTCCGCGCTTCAGGGATCCGGCACAGACAATGCGGTCTATGCCACCTACCCCATCATCAAAACCCAGCGCCTAACCACACGCTTCACGATGCAAGACGGCACTACTGCTGTGATTGGTGGATTGAGCGAATCGCGTGAACAAAACATCGATTCCGGGATCCCGCTTTTGCGTGACATTCCCTGGATCGGACCACGTGTCTTCGGTTGGAAGTCCCGAGAAAAAACGCAGGATGAAATTGTCATCTTCGTAACCGTTGGTGTTGCCAACCCCAAGGAACTTCCGGAAGACATCGGAATGCCTAAGAACGCTGTTCTTTCCCGTCAGGTGCAAGCCGGCGAGAAACAGGAACCCGGCGACAGCGGCTTCCATCCCACGCTTGAGTCTTTGAAAGACTGATTTCCGCGTAGAGGTGCGGCGTGAACACTTAAACTTACACGCCCACCTCACTCTAATCGGGGCGGCTTGGCCTTGACCCCGCCCCCATTTTCTGCCCCCGTTCCGGGAGGTTTTTCATGGCACAGATTGATATCCTTCTTTCCAACCTGGTTAGCCAAAACGGCAGTGATCTTCACCTGGCGGCCGGGCGTAAGCCGGTTTTCCGCATCAGCGGGATTTTACAGGATGTGCCAGACACAGAACCGTTGCCCGGAGAAGCGATACTGGGATTATTGCGAGAAATTCTTCCTGAGGAAAATCTTCGGCAATTGGAGACGGTATGGGACACCGACTGTGCCTATGCGATTCCAGGCGTGGCGCGTTTTCGTGTTAACGCCTATCGCGACATGAACGGCGTATGTGCCGTACTGCGTGTCATTCCCGACAAAATCCCCACCTTTGAAACGCTCAACCTGCCCGAAGCACTGCGAAGTTTCTGCCTGCTTTCCAAGGGTCTGGTGGTGGTAACCGGCCCAACAGGGTCAGGCAAATCAACCACCTTGGCTGCGATGATTGACTACATCAATCAAACCCGCAACGAGCACATCATCACCATTGAGGATCCTATTGAATTTGTTTACTCGCCAAAACGGTGCGTGATCAACCAACGCGAAGTCCACCGAGACACCCGTTCTTTTGCCGCTGCGCTGCGTGCGGCTCTGCGCGAAGACCCCGATATCGTACTCATTGGTGAAATGCGCGATCTGGAGACCATGGAGATTGCCATTGAAACCGCCGAAACTGGCCACCTGGTCTTTGCTACGCTGCACACCAACGCCGCGGCCACCACCGTAGAGCGCATGATCGATAAGTTCCCTGCCGAACGACAAAATCAGATCCGTTCCATGTTGGCCGACACACTCAAGGGTGTTGTGGCACAGACACTTTGCCCGCGCACCACCGGAGGGCGAGTGGCAGCGTTTGAGGTGTTGGTAGTGAATACGCCCGTAGCCGCCCTGATCCGTGAAAGTAAAACCCACATGCTCCAATCGGTCATTCAAACTGGGCGTAATCAGGGAATGCAAACCTTCAGCGATGAATTAACGCGTTTAGCAGTCAAGGGTATTATCACCGCGAAAGACGCCTATATCAAAGCTGTCAATAAAGACGAAATTGCCACCAAATTCAAAATGTCCGGGCTTTCGTTAGACTTCCTCAAAGCCGAAGAAGAGGCTGCCCGGCAAAAACGCCTTAAACAAGCTACCGAAAAAGTTGCCGAGTGGCGCATGAAAGCGGAAGGTGCTCCAAAAGATGTAGCTACGCTTGCCGAAACGGCCTGGCAATTGGCCACCGCGCCGTTCGAATCCCTCCGAAGCCCAAAAGAAGCGTATAAGCTTGCCGATCGCGCTGTCTCTCTTTCACGCGGGAATGACCCGCGTGCATTATCCGCGCTGGGCGTAGCACAGGCTGCCTGCGGCAATTTCCGCAAGGCGCTGGATGCCACACGTAAAGCACAGGCGCTTTACAGTAAGGCAGGAGATGCCGTTGCCGAAACGGCCTGTTCTGTCCGTATCACATTGTTTGAACAGGAGCGACCTTTCATCGAAGAGTGAGCCGCGTGCCCCCGCACCGGCAGAGGTATGCACCCGGAGGCCCCACATGACTGAACCCTCTGATCCGCGCCCCGTAGATACGCCCCCAGCCGCAGACATTCATGCTGCCCCCATAGATTTACGAGATGGCATAAACTTCTTCTCTCAGCTGCTTTCTGCACACCCGGAGGATTTGACGGCGCTGACATACCTGACGCTAGCCTATGATCTGGCAGAGCAGCCTGAGCAGCGCAACCGCTATATACCACGGTTAGCTGCTGCCTTTTTGCGCCAGCGCGATCCCACTCAAGCCGAGCGCGTACTTCATCTGTTACCAGAAAATCAACTGGATGACCCAGCGATACAGATGCTTCTGAAACGCATCGACGTTGTGCGCGGAGTGGAAGCTTACCGTCTGCAGGCTCAGGCAAACACCCAACCCGAAAAAGTAAAGCCATCACGCCCGGCAACTGAGACTCAAACGGTAACACCGGAAGATGATGATCCTACACACCTCACGATTGATGCCTGTATCCAGAATGAAACGCGGTGTCTTGACTGGCTGTTGAACCATCGTCTCGTCAACGAGGCTATGGCGGAAGAAGTTCGAAAACGTTTGGCGGGGCATTTGACGCCAAAGTCCAGCGAAACCATTTCAACCCTGCAAATCATTGAGGAAGTAGATGGTTCCCAACTTGAACATTGCCTAGCCGGCATCGTGCAACACGGAAATGTGACGCCCGTGCCAGTAGAGCGTTTTCATATAGAAGAGTCCTTGCGGGCGTTGTTCTCCGAACGGGAAATCCGTATGCGCGGCGTGGTGCCTTTTGCTACCATGGGGGAGAACGTATTGGTGGCCACGCTCAACCCGGTAGACGATGCCGCGCTGGAACAGCTCGCCATGCGCTTGAATCGCCCCTGCTTCTTTTACCTGATGCGCCCATCTTCATTTCGAGCCGTTTGTAATGACTGGTTCACCGCCGAATAAATCCCTTGTTGTGAATCGGAGGATGACATGAGGTTTTCAACTCAACAGATCTTCAACCGTGAAGCTTACAGTAAAGGATACGCCGTTCACCCAGTAGGCAATGGGTGTTTTTACTAGACGGTATAAAGCAGCCATGATTCGGAAGAGCAGGCCACGGTCTTTCATTTCACGTGTGAGGTTCTCGATCTCCCCGCACGTGTGGCGGCGAAGTCTCCGCAGCCTGTCAGCAACGTTGATGAGCCGGGTCGCACGATTGTGGTTGGCCCTAGGTATGGGGGTGTTCCTTTTCTTTCTTGGCCTCTCCCTGTTATGCGCCTATGATGTACAAACACTCTTTACCCACCCCAAGCGTCTTGCCCAGCAGGAGTTTGCCCGGCTTCAAACAGCACTTGAAGACGTGCGGCGGCAGATGCAAGCTGATAGCAGGCGTATTGCAGCCTTGTTGCAGGCATTGAACAATGTAGATATTGAGCCGCCGTTTGGAGAACTGCAAAATGCACAGGGGCGCCCATATTCTCTAGCTGTTTTCCTCAAAGCCGGCGGAGCCATCTCTAGCGCCTGGCAGCTTCCGCCCGGAGGAACCACATATGTTCCCATTCAAGAAGCAGAGTTCTACCGCTACCATAACCTCTTCCAGACAATCTTCGCGCACACAGTTACACCTCCCCCCATTCCGGGAGCATTGCTCGTTCTGCGAGGGGCGCCCTTCTTCATCACAGTTTCCCCGGTCATTCTTCCCGGGACGCAATGGCCAAGCGGGTATGTCGTGCTCGGGCAGGAATTGAGCACGCTTCCCGTCTCAATTGCTCAAAAGGATCTCGCCGTATCTTTCGAAATTCTGCCGCCGACCAAACTTCTGGCACGGCTGGCCGAACCAAAAGCGAGCGCCCTATTCCAGGGAACAACGCAGAACAATTTCCACGGCGTCTGGGGTATTGAGCCAGACTGCGCCGAAGCGCTCTTCCCAATCTATGACCTAGCAGGCGTGCCCGTGGCGCGTTATTCCGTACGCGTAAACGAAGGATTCAACATACTTCTGCCGCGCCTCATCCTTCACATGCTGTTATTTGCAGGGCTCTCTGCGTTATTGCTCTCGGCCTCCGTCTATCTTCTCCTGCGCCACGCCTACATCCGCCCCATTCGGCGCATTTTTGCCCACCTGTGCACCATTCACGAAGACGACATCTCCGGCGTTTCCAGCCTTCTAACCTGGCGCCTGGATAATCTTTTCGGACGTTTTGCCCGAGAAATCAACCGCTTGCTTGTGGCTATGGCTAGAAAAAACGTTCGAACCGCGCAATCCGAACGATCCTTGCGCCTAATTCTGCGAAACTTGCCAGATGAACTCTGTATCTTTGATCGAGAAGGGCGGCTTTCCCAG